>Ga0209470_1000568_pt1 | contig 28802 bp, 26 predicted proteins | sample GraSoiAngelo_125_FD_185882 | JGI IMG/M metagenome (GOLD analysis project Ga0209470, IMG submission 185882) | Grasslands soil microbial communities from the Angelo Coastal Reserve, California, USA - 14_0927_05_40cm (SPAdes) (version 2) | ecosystem: Environmental > Terrestrial > Soil > Grasslands ... | reverse complement strand
CCGGAAGAAGCGCTTTCCGACGGGGCGCAGGCGCTCACGCTCGACGAGTTCGAGCAAATGGCGAACGAAGTGCGGTCGATCCACGACGTGATTAATTGATGGCGTTGGGTAACGCGTTATCGAACGCCAACGCTCCGTCATCCCGAGCCGCGCAGACGGCGAGGGACCTCTCCAAATGCGTTTGATCACCGGAACTTGTTTGATCAATGCAGTTAGGTGAGGTCCCTCGCTTGCGCTCGGGATGACAGATGAAGAAAGTTCGCGAGCAATTTTTTTCCCTCACCGGTCAAGATCGATTCCGGATGAAATTGCACTCCGTGAATCGGAAATTCGCGATGTTGCAGTCCCATAATTTCACCGTCATCGGACTCGGCGGTGATAACGAGCGAATCCGGCAGACTATCGCGTTTTACGACGAGGGAATGATAACGGGTGGCCTCGAACGGTTGCGACACGCTTTCAAAAACGCCTGCGCCGTGGTGCGAAATCGCGGATGTTTTCCCATGCATCAACTTCGGGGCATGCACAATTTCGCCGCCGAAAACTTCGCCGATGCATTGGTGACCGAGGCAAACGCCGAGTAACGGAATGTGCGGTCCGAATTCACGAATGACCTCGCAACTGATTCCAGCGTCGCGCGGCCGACCTGGTCCGGGCGAGATGCAAATGCGTTCCGGAACAAATTCCCGAATGTCAGTTCGGCCGATCTCATCGTTGCGTCTCACCAAAACCTCGGCGCCAAGCTCACCGAAAATCTGCGCGAGATTGTAGGTGAACGAATCGTAATTATCAATCAGGAGCAGCATCTTCTGTGGTCGCAGCCGTGCCGGCTGCATTTGAGACAATCATTGCAGGCGACACGCCTGCCGCTACAGGTTTTTTGCCCGAGCGATCGCCGCCAGGACCGCCATCGCTTTGCGCTCGGTTTCTTCACGTTCGCGCGACGGCTCGGAATCGGCCACGATCCCGGCACCGGCTTGCACAAACGCTTTCCCATTTTTCAAAACTACCGAACGCAACGCGATGCAACTATCGCAATTCCCATCGAAACCAAACCAGCCGACCGCCCCCGCATAAAATCCGCGCCGTGTTTTCTCGAGCTCGGCGATGATTTGCATCGCGCGAATTTTCGGCGCACCCGAAACGGTGCCGGCGGGAAAGGTGGAGCGAAAGGCGTCGAAGGCGTTCAAACCATTGCGCAACCGCGCCTCAACATGCGACACGATGTGCATGACGTGGCTGTAACGCTCGATTGTCATTTGCTCGGTCACACGGACGCTCCCGATTTGCGCGATCCGGCCCAGATCGTTCCGTGCGAGATCGATCAGCATCACGTGTTCGGCGCGCTCTTTCGGATCGGCCAGCAAATCGCGCGCGTTTGCTTCGTCGGAGAGGCTGTTGGCGCCGCGTGGACGGGTCCCCGCAATCGGCCTAAGTTCGGCGGTACGACGGCGCACCCGCACGTGCAACTCAGGCGAACTACCGAGTGCGCAAAACTCATCGCCGAAGTTCAGCAAAAACATGTAGGGCGAGGGGTTCCCAAAGCGTAAACAACGATAAAGATCGAGCGGATCGGCCAAAAATTCCGACTCGAACCGTTGTGACAGCACGACTTGGAAAATGTCGCCCTCTGCGATGTATTCTTTCGCGCGGAGAACCATTTTCTCGAAGTCGCTGGTGTTGCTCTCGCAAACGGTCCCGGCAGGCCTGTCGCCAGCAGTCGGCGCAGCGATCGGTTGCAATCGCGAGGGCGCGGCCAGTTTTTGCAGAACGATGTCGATCTGTTCCCGTGCGGCACAGTACGCGTCATCGGCACTCTCTTCCCGGATGTCGGCCAGCGTGATTACGCGCATTGTGCGGAAGCGGTGATCGAAAACAATGAGTGTCCCGGCAATCACGAACATCATTTCCGGCAATCGGAGATCGTCCTGTGAATGGATCGTTGCTTTCGGCTCGAAAAATCGGATCACGTCGTAGCCGACAAAACCGACCGCACCGCCTTGAAAATGAGAGATATCGTCGCGCGGAACAAAACGGAATTCGCCGAGGATCTTTTGCAGTTCCCCGAGGGGATCGGAGGTGCTGCGTGTAGTGGCGGGACCTGATTTTTCGCGAACAGTTATATCACCGCCACGGTGGCTAACGATTAATAGCGGATTGATACCGATAAAGGAGAAGCGCCCCGATTCCTCGTTGCGCTCGGCCGATTCGAAAAGGAGCGAAAATCCGTCGCGTCCGATTTTTTGGAATGCCCCGACGGGAGTTTCGACGTCGCTGACGATTTCGGCGGCAACGGGAATCAAATTTCCGCGGTGAGCGAGCTGTCGGAACTCTTCGAGAGACGGGCGCAGCATCGGGACAATGGAGTTATGGAGTATTGGACTGTTGGAACGCTGTTGCTACGAGAAATGTCGCCCTAACCAACGAGCTGACAGGACGAGACCTTTTGGGAAAACACTTGATCATCGTCGCCCGCATTCGTTCCAACTGTGGAGGGACATGCTTCGTCATGTCCCAAAAATGGGGACGCGACGACGCGCATCCCTCCAGGGAAGACTTTTGAGGACGCCGTGCCACATCAAAAAATGTTGCGCTGGAGCGACTGCAAGCGATTATTTGAGCCCACTTTACGCGGGTGTAGCTCAGTGGTAGAGCACCTCCTTGCCAAGGAGGACGTCGCGAGTTCGAGCCTCGTCACCCGCTCCCTTCCAAGTGGTTGGCTCCGCGGTTCGACGGAGTCTCCCCTACCAAATGTGCCTTCGCGAAGATTTCATTGGTAGGGCCGACGCTCTGCGGAGCCGCATGCCGGCCGCCCTCATTTTTTTGAATCCGAACTGGCTTTTCTCTGCATCTCATATGCAAATGAAAACTATGAAAGCATTTGTTCTTGGCAGCGCCGCTACTTTTGCCCTGGCGCTGGCCATCTACGCACAAACACCTGCCGCTATGCCAGAAACGCCGGCTCCGTCGCCCACGCTCGCGGCAACGGCTACTCCCGCTGTTTCGGTTTCTCCCGCGCTTTCGGCGACGCCTTCCGCGGCCAATCAATTTGCGGACAAGATCAAGGAACGGACGGATCGCAAGTTCAAACACAAAGGGTTTGCGATCACAGTGGACGGTGATGACAAGCACGAGGCAGATTCAGGCGATATCCCGAAGGATGTGATGCCGGTCGCTGCCATCGCCATTCTGGCGGTCTTCGGATTCCCGGTGGCAATCGTGGCCGTAATCATGTTTAGCAGTTGGGCCAAGGCACGCTCATTGCATCGCACCGTGCGGATGATGGTGGAAAAGGGTCAACCGATTCCGCCCGGGCTGCTCTCGACTCCGACTGCGGTAACGGCAGCGGCTTCCTTGCGCCCCTGGTACGATTTGCGTCGCGGCATCGTGCTCGTTGCAGTGGGAGTAGGGGTAATCATGTTCTTCGGCATCAGCGCGGGGTGGGACAACGGTGTCTGGGCACTCGGTCTCATTCCGGGACTGATTGGAGTCGGTTATCTACTCGCATGGCGGCTTGCCTATCGTGACGAGAAAGCGTTGAAACAGTGATGTGGAGCTGACTGATGCCGACCTGCTCGCGCGAGTTATTGTTGATGGTGACCAGCACGCTTTTGGCGAGCTGGTTCGCCGCCATCAATCGCCCGTGCGCGGCCTTTTGCGCCAGCTGGTGCGCGCCGACGTGGAGCTGGCTGATGATCTCGCCCAGGAAACCTTCATTCGCGCTTACAAAAATATCCGGAGTTTTCGAGGCGAAGCGAAATTTTCCACCTGGCTTTATCGAATCGCTTACAACGTTTTCCGCGAGAATGCCCGCAAGCGCAAAGAACTTGTCGGGATCGATGAAAGCCAATTACAGGCCGAGGTTGATCCGCAAACGACGGATCCAGGCTTACGTCACGATCTCATGAACGCGCTGGCCAATTTACCGCTGCACGAGCGCACCGCCGTAACGCTGTGTTGCCAGAATGGTTTGTCTCACGATGAAGCGGCCCGCGTTCTCGATATTCCGCTGGGAACGGTGAAGACGAATGTCTTGCGTGGACGCGAGAAATTGAAGAAAATGCTAGCTGCCTGGGCGACCTGAAATGAACGTTCCACTCGATAATTTACTCGATGCGCGACTGCGTGACGAGACGCCCTATATCGATGACGCGGGCTTCACTGCTCGAGTGATGAAACAGCTTCCTTCCCGCCGGCGTTTCTCCTGGAGCACGCAGCGCGCCTTTATTATTCTCGCGGCGACGATTCTGTCGGTCGTGATCGCGTATTTCGCGTCGGGTGAAGGGATGTTCGTGCACGATGCATTCGCGCGGGTGTCCAGTTTAAGACCGCTGCAATTGCTTCTTCTGATCTTCGCTTGCGGAACCGGAATGACGGTTGCCGGGCTCTGGGCCGCGCTCGCCCGAACACGCGACACGGCCCTGTAGAACAAATCCGGCTCTGAAAGGCCCACGAGCGTTGTAGACTGAAAGCCGTTAGGTGCGACCCGTTTCAAATCCCACGCAAATATCAAATATTAAGGGCTTGTTGCCCGAATGGCTCGCTGATTGTTGGTCTGAGAGTCGTTAAGCATTTTTGGTGAGCGAAGAGCTATTCAGGCGCGGCAAGGGATAAAAGCGAGAGAGTGCTGAGAGAACAAGGTCGAAGAGCGCCCAGCCGCAGTGCTGCCGCCGCACTTCGCTTCGGCTGCTGGTGCTTTAGCAGGATGCGCACGTTCTAGATCGAGGCGATCAAGTAATCTTGAATTTGCTGCCGCCAGAGTCGCCGCCAGCGTGCGCGCTTGAAGTGGTGATTATTGGTCGCATCAGCAAAACTCGCTTCCATGAGATGCCTTCGCCTTCTGCGGTCGCACTCGGCCGCGCGACTGTGCGCCTGGGCTCGCGCTAGATCCAGGGCCACTTGTTTTTCGTGCCTTCGAAGCGTGCGCCCATTGCTTGCCCTCGTGCACTGAGCTCGTAAGAGACAACCGGCACATACTTTCTTCGCTGCCTTATACTCTATGGTGCGGTTGGCCCAATGGAGCCGCCGCGGCTTCAAAGTCTCACCAGCAGGACAACGGTAGATGTCCTTCACTGGATCATACGCAAATGCGCTCTCCGGAAAAATGCCTTGGCTTCTCACGTGATTCTGCTTGGCCGTAGCATCGCCCATGTGACTGGCCGTCCCGCGCTCAGCGCAGGCCACGTAGTTCTCCTGCGTCCCGTACTTATAATCAGCTATTGCTACTTCTACTTTGCTGCCAGTGTTCTTCTCATGCTGCTCGATTAAGCCGAGCAACTTCTTGTTCTCAGGAATGCTTCCGGGAGTTGTCTCTACTGCGGTAATCACTCCTTTTTGATCATCAATGGCCCGATGGTGATGGTAACGCGGCCGCGAGTCGCCACCGCCTCGGCGCACCGCCGCGGCATCCGGATCGCTCCGGCTCATCAGCCGATCGTTGACCGCCTCATAACTCTCCGGCGTCGTAGTATCCTCCAGCTTGCTCTCAGTTGCCCGATAAGCTTGCTTCAACGCTGCGATCAATTCCGGGCTGCTCTTAATAACCGATTCTTTCGCGGCGTCGGCATCAATCAAGCTCGCGTCCACATGCAGCTTCTTCCCATCGACCAAACCTGCTTCCACACACTGCGCTACAGTGCGGATAAACAAACTCTCAAACACCTCCTTGCCCCAGCGCGCTCGCGCCTTCGACAGCACGCTGTGATCGGGAATCTCCTCATCAAGCGAGTAATCCAGAAACCAGAGGTAATCGAGTCGCTCCGCGATGATCTTCATCAGCTCGCGCTCGCTCGGCACATCATCAAAGAAGAGCAGAAACATCATCTTCAGGATCGCCACCGGATCCACCGAGACGTTACCCTTCTCTCCATAGCAGTGCGCCACTTCCTCGCGTACAAAACCGAAATCGATTGTCGCCTTGATCTGGCGCAGCGGATGATTGGCTCTGACCCGCTTCTCCAGGTTGACCGCGTAGTTAAAGAGTTGCGGCTCGCTCTTTTGTTCTCCCATCATGACGGGATCATTGCTTTACCAGATCGCCGCTAACTTGGGTACTATTTTTTTGAAAGAGACGCCGATTTGGGCAACACGCCCTTAAGATGCGACCCCCGTCGTACGCTTCTCTTGGGAGACGAACAATGCGCAAGGCTATAGTAGTTATTTTGGTTGCCTTCGCTTTTTCGATACTAGGTCTTAGCTTCTTTCTTGATGACCTATACTATCAGACGAGACCGCGAGAACCCCACCCAGAATCAGGCCAGATTTATCCACAGTGGATTCACCATGGCACGTGAGTCTACCTCACCCGTGATGAGCAACTGCCATGTGCTTATTCGTGGTACGCATTTGGTGCGGTTTTCGTGACTGCATATCTACTAAATCAACGTTGGCGCTGTTTCCCGCCATTTACAAAATAAATGCGTGGAGAAAAGGGGTTATGTCGAGCTTGCCCTGATCTGAGGAAACTAAGTAGGGCATGGGAACGTCAGTCTGTGAATCTTGCAGGAATTGCCCAAGGATTATACGGCGCAAAGCTCGCGCGCTTTTTTGACGTCAGCCGCGATTTGCTGCCCGAGGGCCTCGACACTTTCAAATTTTTTCTCCGGCCGGAGAAATTGCATGAATTTGATTTCGATATCGGCGCCGTAAATGTCGCGATGGAAATCGAGGAGATGAACTTCAATCACGCGCTCGGCTTTTTCGCCCGAAACAGTCGGCCGGAATCCGACATTCACGACGCCGTGATGTAATACGCCTTCGAACCAGGCCTCGACGAAATAGACGCCGTTGGGCGGAAATTGTTCGCTGTGCGCGCTCAAATTTGCGGTCGGAAAACCGAGTTGTCGCCCCAGCTTCGAACCTTCCCTGACCGTGCCGAGAATGGTGTAGTCGCGACCAAGCATCGCGGCTGCGCCAGCGAAATCGCCGCGCTCAATTCGGGCGCGAATGGCTGTGCTGCTTACGACCGCTCCGTTCACTTTCACCGGTGGGATTCCGACGACGTTGAAGTGATGCCGGCCACCGAGCTTGCGCAGAAGCGCGAGATTGCCAGCCCGATTTTTTCCGAACGACCATTCGTGGCCGACACAAATTTCGCACAGCGGCTTCGCGCTCTCCGTCAATTGCGCAATGAAATCTTCCGCCTCGGTCTGGGCGAAATTCTTGTCGAAAGGAATTATTAAGAGATGCCCGACCCCGAGAGTGCGAATCAAGGCGATCTTGTGCGGCGTGGAAGTGATAAGATGCGGCGGATTCTCGGGCCTTAAAACCTTGGCCGGATGCGGATCGAAGGTGACAACGACGGGAGTTCCATCTTCGGAATGGGCATGCCGCGCCGAGGTGGAGATGACGGCTTGATGACCGAGATGCACCCCGTCGAAGGCGCCAATGGCAAGAAAGAGCGGACCCTCTAACGTCGCCAGATCGGTTGTGGAACGAAGGATTTCCATTAGAGGAATAACGAAGCACGAATGAAGAATGACGAAGGAAATCCGAATGACGAATGACGAAACATTTGTGTTTCGAGCTTGGTCATTCGCCTGTCGCGCCGCAACGAAGTGAAGGCGGGTGCTTCGTCATTTCCCTTGTTCCTTTTGTTTTCCGGTCCGCCAGATCCTCGCAAAAATCAGATGCAATTCCTTCGCTTCCATCCACAGCTTTCGCGCTTCCGGTTTTAGTCTTGGACTGCGCGGACTGCCATGCGCAGAAAATACTTCGTTTCACGCGCCTCCTTCTTGCAGTGCCGATACACTTGAGAAATTCCTTCTTCGAAACGGAATCATCAGCCTCGATATAGTTTGCGCCAACACTTGTTCCCGCGCCGACTAATTGACTGATGATCCGATCCGTTACCGAATCGCGTGGAATTGTTCGCGCAAAATCGACGACCATCTCACCGAACTTCCAAATCATAAACCGGCGTCGTTTCCGGTTCTTCACGAATAATGTATGTTTCGCCATCCAACCAAAACGAGTCATCATATTCACGCGTTCCTTCGGATTTCGTCATTAGGATTTCCTTCGTCATTTTTTACGCTCCTCGCATTCGTGAAACCTGCGGCAGCGAGAGCACGCGCGCGACGATTTCAGTGGGCTCGCTATTCTTGATTTGTTCAACCGAAATTGCGTTTGCGACATCGAATCGCCCCGATTTCACCCGTCGTAGTGAATAGAGATGTGCGCCGCAACCGAGTTCTACTCCGACGTCGTGCGCGTAGGTGCGAACATAAAAACCTTTGCTGCAGACAACGGTGAAATCGATTTTGGGTAAAGCGATCCGATCGATTGCGTAGCGGTAAACGTGAACTAATCGCGGTGCGCGCTCGATTGTTTTTCCCTGACGCGCGAGTTTGTAAAGTCGAACGCCGGCGTGTTTGATCGCGGAAACCATCGGCGGGGTTTGATAAAAATCGCCGCGGAATTTTTCAAACGCGGCGCGAATGGTTTTTTCGTCGAACCCCGGCACTTCGCGCTGCTCGATCACTTCGCCTTCTTTGTCCTGCGTGCTCGTTGTCACTCCGAGCATCATCGTTCCGGAATATTCCTTATCCTCCGACATGAGGAGATCCTGAATTTTTGTACCGCGGCCGAGGGTGAGTAGCAGGAGCCCGGTTGCGATCGGATCGAGCGTGCCGCAGTGACCGACTTTTCGGATTTGTAAACGCCGCCGCACCAGCGCGACGACATCGTGCGACGTCATCCCTGCGGCCTTGTCCACCAGCAGAACGCCGTCAGGTGTTGCGCTCGATTGCTGCACAAGCTTGTTCTACGATTTTTTTCTCTACTTCCGGCAATGTCCCGCGAACGCGTGCCCCGGCAGCGAGGACATGGCCGCCGCCACCAAACTGCGTGCAAATCGCGCAGACATCGACCGCTTCATTTTTCGAGCGCATGCTGACGCGCACTTTTCCATCGGTCAGTTCTTCGAAGAAAATTGCCACGACCACGCCGTGAATGGCGCGCAAATGATCAATTAACCCCTCGTTGTCTTCCGGAATAACGCCAAGCGCGAGCGCGGACGCCTGGCTCAAGCTGAAATACGCCAGTTTTCCATCGCACCCGAACCGCATCGTCGCCAGCAGATCGCGCAGCAGTTCGATGCGCCGGCGTGGAAAATTTTCGTAGGTCAACTGGCTGATTCGTCCAACGTTCACTCCGCCACGAACCAGTTCCGCCGCGATTTCGAAGGTACGCACCGTCGTATTCGGATACTGAAACGAACCGGTATCGGTCGAGATCGCGACGTAGAGATTTTCCGCGATTGCCGGCGTAATCGGGAATTTCTGGTTGGTTAGCAATTCAAAAAGAATTTGGCCCGTCGCGGGTGCAGTCGGATCGATGTAAACAAGATCGCCGTAACGCGGATTACTCGGGTGATGATCCATATTGATCCAGAGTTTCGCACTGCCGACGGCGGCGGTGGTAGTGCCGAGGCGATTCTGCACCGCGGTATCGAGTGCGATCGCGACATCAAAATCTTCCGGCGTACTCGGGGGCTCGGTCAAGAGCTCGGCCCGCGCCAGAAAATTATATTTCTCCAACATTCCCTCTTCATTCCAGGCCCGGACGTCCTTGCCGAGTTCTTTCAGTGATAAGGCCAGGGCCAGCGTGCTCCCGAGTGCGTCGCCATCCGGGCGCACGTGACTTAGCACGGCAAATTTGTGGTGCTCGCGCAAGGCGCGACCAATTTCAGCAAACTTGGCGTCGCGCTCGTTCACGCTTTGCTCTCGCGGGTCGATTCAATCTCTCGCATGATTTCGATGACACGCGTACCGCGCTCGATTGAATCATCGAGATGGAAAACAAGATGAGGGGTGTATTTCAAAACCACATGTTTCGCCACGGCGGATTGCAAGGCGGCGCGATGCGCCTCGAGCTGATTGATCACGCTCGCGCCGGCCGTGCCAAGAACGCTGACGAAAACGTGTGCGTTTTTCAGATCGGAGGTCACGTCCACTTGATTGATGGTCACCAGGCCGTTCTCGAATTTCATCTCGCGCGTGATGAGTCCACTGAGCTCGCGTTTGAGCATTTCATTTATGCGCAATAATCGATGTTTCATTGGAGGATGTTGAAGCGATGAAGAGATGAAGTGTGGAAGCGGTTCTGTTGTCCGCTTCAACTCTTCAACGCTCTAACGCTTCAACGTTTTGGTCACAATTTCTGCGCGATCTGCTCGAGCACGTAGCACTCGATGATGTCGCCTACCTGGTATTCGCTAAAATCTCCCAGCTTAATTCCGCATTCGAGTCCCGAGCGCACCTCTTTCACGTCGTCCTGGAACCGACGCAAGGTCGCAAGCCCGCCATCGTACACCGGCTGACGACGTCGCAGGATACGCGCTCGTGCCGTTCGCGCGATGCGACCATCGGTGACGAGACATCCGGCCACGATCCCTCTGCTCAGCTGGAAAATTTGTTTCACTTCGGCGTGGCCAATGACCGATTCGCGATGTTCCGGTTCGAGCAAGCCCGCCATCGCCTCTTTGATCTGATCGAGTAGCTCGTAAATGATCGAGTAAAGCTTGACCTGAACGCCTTCGTGTTTTGCCGCGGTTACGGCCATGTTTTCCACTTTGACATTGAAGCCGACGACGACGGCATTCGACGCGCTCGCGAGCAGAATATCGTTTTCCGAAATTGGCCCGACCCCGGCGTGGATAATTTCGAGGTCGACTTTCTTGCTCTCGATTTGATTGAGCGCGCTGGTTAGAGCTTCCAACGAACCTTGCACGTCGGTTTTCAAAACGATGCGCAATACCTTTTTGCCGTCGGCTGCCTCCAGCAATGTTTCGAGAGTGGCGCGCTGCGGTGTCGCCAACTTACCGGCGCGCTTCGATTCCAGCCGTTCTTCGCTCAACTGTTTGGCTTCGCGCTCCGAATCCATCACCAGCAGTTCGTCACCCGCATTGGGCAATCCGGTGAATCCCAGAACTTTCACCGGCGTCGAGGGACCGGCACTTTTCACTGGTTGACCGCGATCATCGATCAAGGATTTCACTTTGCCGCTGTAATCGCCGCAAATGAAGGCGTCGCCTACTCGGAGAGTGCCCATTTGGACAATGACGGTTGCGGTGGGTCCGCGCCCCGCTTCCACTTGCGCTTCAATCACAGTGCCGCGTGGTTTCGCGGTCGGCGATGCCTTCAGTTCCATCACTTCGGCCTGCAACGTCATCATCTCGAGAAGTTGATCGATATTGGTTCCGCGCGTTGCCGAGACCGGAACGGTAATGGTTTCGCCACCCCAATCTTCCGGCGTCAGCTCGCGTTCCTGGAGTTGCTTCTTCGCCCGATCGATATTGGCCGAAGCCAGATCGATCTTGTTTATCGCGACCATGATTTTGACGTGCGGGGCCGCTTTGGCGTGATTGATTGCTTCGATCGTCTGCGGCATCAAACCGTCGTCGGCTGCAACCACCAGCACCACAATGTCGGTGACCGATGCGCCTCGCGCGCGCATGGCGGTGAATGCGGCATGACCTGGAGTGTCGAGAAACGTAATCGGCTCGCCTTTGTATTCCACGCGATAGGCGCCGATATGTTGCGTAATTCCGCCGGCTTCGCCGGCAGCTACCCGCGTTTTCCGAATCGCATCCATCAATGACGTTTTGCCGTGGTCGACGTGGCCCATGAATGTAATGATGGGCGCGCGGGGCTTGAGTTCTTCCTCTTTCGCCGGCTCCGGAGGCGGCGGAGCAACGATAACCTTTTCTTCCTTGTGAACACCGCCGCCTTTTTCACGGCGCTCTTTTTCCAGAACGAATCCGTGCCGCTCCGCAATCTTGGTCGCAACATCGGGCTCGATCGTCTGGTTGGCGTTTACGAAAATGTTGAAATCATCCATCAGCTCCTTGATCAGCTGAAAATTTTTCATTCCGAGCTGCGTCGCCAGCTCTTTGACAATGATTGGCGGCTTGATCGTGATGACGTTCTTCGGTTCTTCCTCGACCGGAGTAGCAACTTCCCCGGCCTGTCCATCGGTTGATGAAACCGCAGCAACTTCGGCAACCGGAGCGGGAGGCGGAGGCGGTGGCTCGACGACCGGCGGTGGCGGGGCGGCGGTGAGTCCCGGTTTCGCAACTAGTTTCGAAATCGGCGGCAAAAACGTTGTCCTGACTTTTGAGACGCCGTCTGCAGATTTCGCTTTCGGTTTATCGATTAACGAAACCGATTCCATCTTGCTCGCGGACTTAGGCTTCTCTTCAGTTTTCTCCGGCGCTGGCGCAGTGATTCGAGCGGGCGCGACTTTCTCTTTTGCCGAAGCTGTAGCGCGAGCCGGTTTTTCCGCGGCCTTTGCTTTAGATTCTTTAGCTTTAGGCGGAGTCTCTTTCTGAGGAACAGTCTTCGCCGGTTTGCGCGCAGTCGTTGCTGCCTTGCGCGCCGGCGATTTCGTCGTGCTTTTCGTTGCCATCTTGTTCCTCAAAATTTCTGCTCATGGCCCTGAGCTCCTCAGCGGAGAGCCATAACTACTGAGCGGGTTCCGGTTCCTTCACCGCTTCGTGGATTTCGCGAGCTTTCGCTTCGTCGATTCCCAAAATATCTACCAAATCCTGCACGTCGGCGTCACGCAATCCATCGAGATTGGTGAATCCCGACTTCACCAAGGTCGTCGCCTGCTCGTCGCTGATCGGCAGCGCCGCGGACAACGCTTGCGCCGCCTGCGCCACCTTTTGCTCGACCGCGGTAGTAGCTGAAGTGTCCTTTTGAATGTTGATTTCCCAGCCGGTCAATCGCGAAGTCAGGCGCGCATTCTGACCTTTCTTTCCAATCGCGAGGGAAAGCTGATCTTCGTCCACCGCAATCGTCACACTCTTTTTCTCCGTATCGAAGGTCAGGTTTTTCACTTTCGCCGGTTTCAACGCTTCGAGCACAAATTCCTTCGGGTCCGAGCTCCAGCGAATGATGTCCACCTTCTCGTTGTTGAGCTCGCGCACGATATTTTTTACCCGCGATCCACGCATCCCCACGCATGCTCCCACCGGATCAACTTTTTCGTTCGCGCTCCAGACCGCGATTTTCGTCCGATAGCCCGCTTCCCGCGCGATACCGCGAATCTCGACCGTGCCGTCGGCAATTTCGCTCACTTCGAGCTCGAACAGACGCCGCACAAAATTTGGATGACTGCGTGAGACGATGATTTCCGGGCCGCGAATTCCATTGTCCACTGCGACCACGTAAGCGCGCAATCTGTCACCGACATTGTAATCTTCCACCACCACACGTTCCCGTTGCGGCATGATCGCTTCGAATTTTCCGAGATCGAGAATCACATCCGAGCGATCGAAACGGCGCACCGTCCCGCTCACGATTTCGCCCGCGCGGTCCTTGAACTCCTCGTAAATCATTTCCTTCTCGACCTGGCGAATGCGTTGCATCATTGCCTGCTTGGCCGTTTGCGCGGCGATGCGCCCGAAATTTTTAGGCGTCACTTCCACTTCGACGACGTCGCCGACCTTTGCGTCTGATTTGATTCGACGGGCCGCAGTTTCCGAAATTTCGTCCTGCGGATTCGTCACCTTGTCCGCCACGATCAAATTGGCGAGGGCGCGAATCTCACCGGTCTTCGGGTTAATATCGATGCGCAGTTCCCGCGATGCGCTCACGCTTTTCTTGGAAGCGGAGAGCAATGCATTCGAGACTGCTTCGAGCAAGATCTCGCGCTTAATCCCGCGCTCACGCTCGAGATAGTCCAGCATTGCTATAAATTCAGCGTTCATAAAAACAGCTCGAGACCGCCAGACAAAAAAGAGTGGGACACCAGCTCCCACTCCAACGCCGCACGGTCTAGAGTCAGTTAATTTAATTTACTCCGGCTTTCCGTCAAGGTGCGGACGTCAGCTCGGAGTCCGTCCAGGAAGCCCATGATCTCGAGCGTAAATCGAGGGGTCCCGCAGAAGTTACCCTAAAGCTTACGCACCGGGATCGCTGGATCTCCGCTCGAGATGACGAGGTGGTTGTGAAAATCCGTTGGCAACCGCCGCTCCCGCCCTGAGAATCGCAACCATGCATCAGCCCAGACCCGGACGTCGGACCTGGCGAAAGATTTTTCTCGCCAAATGGTGGCAACGCCGCCGGACCCACATCGTGTTGTTGGTTTGGGCGGCGATTTACCTGCCCGGTCTGGGCTCGCTCGAAATTCGCGGGGAAGAAGGCCGGCGAATTTTACCTGCCGTCACGATGCTGCAAACCGGCAATTACCTTGTGCCGCATGTTGGAAGCGAGCCCTACTTTAGCAAGCCGCCGCTGATCAACTGGATCGTGGCCGCGTCTTTCAATCTCACTGGAGTTCGCAGCGAATGGACGGCCCGTCTTCCCTCGGCCCTGGCAATCTTGGCGGTCGCGCTCACCTTCGTTACCCGCGGGCGGCGTGCCCTTGGGACGACGGGATCGCTCCTGGCGGCGATGATCTGGCTGGTTAACGCCGGGAATATCGAAAAAGGCCGTTTAATCGAAATCGAAGCCATATACGTCTCGTTAACCGCGCTCGCGTTTATTTTTTGGATCGCGGCGTATCGCGCGGAAGAAACAGGTCGTCGGCTGTGGCTGCTACCAGCAATTTTCCTCGGGCTGGCCATGCTGGCGAAAGGTCCGCTGCCGCATCTACTCTTTTTTTACGGGCCGGTAGTCGCGCTACTCTGGAACGATCGCAAGCTCGCATTGCTCGCAACCCGCGATCATTTCATCGCGCTCGTCATCATGTTTGGAATGTTCGCCGCCTGGGCGCTACCTGCGTTTCTGCTCTCAGACTCGGCGCGCGTCGCGCGCGTTTGGTCGCGGCAATACACCGGCCGCGTTTCCGGCAGCGGATTCCAATTTTCTTCCTGGATCATGAACGTTCCGCGCGGTCTCGTTTATTTCCTGCCGTGGTTGCCGCTTGCACTCCTTCAATTCGATGAGCCAGCGGAATTGCGCCGCCGCCATTTTGCGCTTTTCACCGGCATCGCTGTCCCCTTTGTCCTGGTAAACGTGATTCCGGGCGCCTTGCCACGTTATGCCATGCCTGCGCTCGGTCCGGCCGCATGGTGGTTGGGCGAATTGTTGGCGCAGGAAAACCTGCACTGGCCACGTTGGCTCTCCGGCAAAACGTTTCCTCCGCGCTTGCGTAACAAGATTGTCGTCATCGTCGTCGGAATCGGTTGCATTGCGCTTTTGGTTTATGGCCTGATTGCTGTGCCGCGTTTGCGCAAACACGAGAAGGTTCGCCAACACGCGCGGCAAATTGATGCCATTGTCCCCCTGAGCGTTCCGCTCTACGCCGTCAATCCCAAGTACCAGCCGTATTTGTTCTATGTGACCGCGCCTATTCGCTATGTCAGCACGATCGAGCAACTGCCGGCCGATACGAAATTTTTCCTGGTGCAGGGTGAGAATGAAATAGAAGCAGAGAGGTCAAAGCGTTGGTCGCCAAGCCGGACCCAATTGGTCTTGCGCATCGTGGATTATCGCGAGCATGAGGCGATCCTTTTTTCCGTTTCCTCCGCGCGCTGATCCTGGTTGACAAGTGCAGGCAAAAGCACCTGATTAAAGCAAGATCGTTAGCCTGCTAACGATCTTCCGCATCTCATGAGAAAATTCGATCCCGAGACCTTTGGGCCTCTTCTCGGCGGTACCGCCAGAGCCTGGCGGATGAAGCTCGATCAGCGGCTCAAGCCGATGGGCCTGAGCCAGGCAAAATGGCGCACCTTGCTCCATCTTTCCCGCGCGCCTGAACCGCTGACTCAATCGCAGATTGCGGAACACATCGGCATTGAAGAACCAACGCTGGTGAGTTTGCTTCACCGTCTGGAAAAAGAAGGGTGGGTCGTGCGCAAGAATTCAGCACGCGATCGCCGATGCAAAACCGTGCATTTGCAACCTCGGACTCAGCGCGTGATCAACCGAATTAATGCGACCGCGCTGAAGTTGCGTCACGAGTTGATCAGGGATATTCCAACACGCGACATGGAGGTTTGCATGCGTGTACTGAATCACGTGCGCGAACGGATCGACCACGCGTCCGGCACCAATGGAAACAGGGGGAGACACAAATGAGCACGCTGGCTGACGTAAATACCGCCATGCGGGAGCGTGTCACGCACCTTGAACGACGTTATGGTCGAAAGCGCGTTTATCTCGTAACCGGTACTATCGCGCTTCTGGTTGTGCTTTTGGCCATTCGCGCCATTACAAGCCGGCAGAAAGCAGCGCCGCCGCCAGCGCCCCGGTCCGTGGCAGTGGCGAAAGTTATCACCAAAGATGTTCCGCTATACCAGGATGAAATTGGGACATGCACGGCGGTGGAAACCGTGCAGGTGCAGGCACAGATAAGCGGGCAAATCATCTCACGCGATTTCGAGGACGGTGCCGATGTCAAGAAGGGCGATGTGTTGTTCCGAATCGATCCGCGTCCATTCGAAGCGGCGTTCGCTTCCGCGCAGGCGGATGCGGTTCTGGCGCACGCCACCTTTCAGCGACAAACGGAGTTGCGTACGAAGGCGGTAGTCGCCAGTCAGGATTATGACGTGGCGAGGGCGAACGCGATGAAAGCCGATGCCGCCGTCACGGTTGCGCAGGTGAATCTCGATTACTGTACCATCCGGTCACCGATCGATGGGCGGACAGGTATCCGCAATGTCGATGTTGGGAATGTCGTCGGCCCGAGCAGTCCGCCGCTCGTCACCGTGCAGCGACTCGACCCGATCTACACCGATTTTACCATTGCCGAACCGGACATTCCGCGGGTCCGTCAGCATCTGAACGGGCCGTCCTTGCAAGTGCTGACGGAGGCCGAGAACGATTATCTTCCGCCGCGCCGCGGAGAGCTGACCTTTATCGATAACGCAGTGCAGCCTGGTATGGGCACGGTGAGAGCGCGGGCGACAACCGACAATCACGATCGCGGTCTGTGGCCATCGCAATTCGTTCGCGTGCGGTTGATTTTGGAGACGCTCAAAAATGCGATGCTGGTGCCGAGCGGCGCCGTGCAGATCGGACAAAACGGACCATACGTTTTTGTCGTGAAATCCGAGTCGACGCTTGATTTGCGTCAGGTAAAGCCCGGCCAGAGACAAGACGGCGACACGACCGTGATTATCGATGGCGTGAAACCCGGCGAAACCGTCGTTACCCGCGGTCAGCTTCAGCTCGCCCCGGGAATGAAGGTCGCTGCACAGGAAGACAAGGCATCGCCCGCTGGCGGTGCTCGCGACGACGCCACAGTTCAATGAAAAACGACGGCCGAGACGGCGGGGAAATTCAGTCACCACGTCAGAGACCTGGCGGTGCTGTGCAAAAGCTGACGCAATTCTCCTCCGGTCTCTCCCGACCGTTTATTCAGCGACCGGTTATGACGATGTTGCTGACTGTTTCGGTCCTCGTCTTCGGCATCCTCAGTTACAATCAGCTCGCGGTAAATGATCTGCCAGCGGTCGATTACCCGGTCATTTCCGTAACGGCTTCGTATCCCGGCGCTGATCCGGTGACGATGGCGAACACGATCGCGACGCCGCTCGAGAAACAGTTCACGCAGATTCCTGGGATCAGTTTGATCACGAGCTCAAGCTCGCAGGGCAATACCAGCATAACCATCCAGTTTGATCTCAGCAAAAGCATCGATGGGGCGGCGAGCGACGTGCAATCCGCGATCCAGCGTGCCAGCGGACAACTACCGGCTGATTTGCCCAGTCCGCCGACATTTACCAAGGCAAATCCCAATGATCAGCCGGTGATGTACGTCGCCCTCACCAGCGACACTCTCACCGATGGCGAGCTATATCGCTACGGCACGACCGAAGTTGCGCAACGCATCAACATTCTGCCGGGCGTGTCCCAGGTGAACATCTACGGCGTGAAGGGTGCGATCCGCATCAAAATAGATCCCGGCAAGCTCGCCACGCGCGGTATGACATTCGACGAGCTCGCGGCTGCGGTTAAATCAGGAACTGCCTACTCCGGCGCCGGCCAATTCGACGGCAAAAACAAGTCGTTTACGCTGCGGCCGCAGGGGCAGCTCGAGACGGCGGAAGGTTATCGCGATCTGATCGTGAAGCGCGGGCCAAACGGCGCGCCGGTCTATTTGCGCGACGTTGGCCGTGTCGTTGATGGCGTCGAGAACGAACGCCTCTCGCGCCACTTTTTCGTTCGCAATTTTAATCCGCCGGCATCGGTCATCGTTTTCGCCGTTTCTCGCCAGGCCGGCGCGAATGCAGTTCAGGTGGCGAAATCAGTGCGCGCGCTTTTGCCCGGACTCCAGCGCGAATTGCCGGGCTCGATTCGACTCATTCCGGTATTCGACCGTTCGCAATCGATCGTCAATTCATTGCATGACGTGCAATTCACGCTCCTGCTCGCATTCGCACTCGTCATTTTCGTCATCTTCGTTTTCCTCGGCCGCGCCAGTGACACTCTTATCCCCACGGTCGCGCTGCCGATGTCATTTTTGATCACTTTCGTGGCAATGTGGGTGCTCGGTTATTCCATCAATAACCTCACGCTCATGGCGCTCACCCTCGCCATCGGCTTTCTCGTCGATGATGCGATTGTCTTTTTGGAAAACGTCGTTCGCCGTGCCGAGCATGGCGAGTCGATCCTCAAGGCGACGCTGAACAGTGCCGGCGAAATCTCGTTCACTATTTTGTCGATGACACTTTCGCTTGCGGCGGTCTTTATTCCACTCGCTTTCATGCCGGGATTGCTCGGGCGGATTTTTCGCGAATTCGCCATCACCATCATCGTGGCCATTCTCGCGTCAGGTCTGGTGTCGCTTACCCTCACTCCCCTGATGTGTTCGCGCATTCTCAAAGAGCGCGGCGCCGGCCATCGCAAGACTTGGACGGAGCGTTTCGTCGCGCGCTTCTTCAACCCGATTCGCGACGCCTACGGTCGCACTCTCCATTGGTTTCTCGATCGCGGCTGGATGGCCGCACCGGTCCTGATCGCGTGCGTGATCGGTGTCTGGTTCTTCTTTAAACAACTGCCGTTTACTTTGCTGCCGACCGGTGACAGCGGGACCATTCGGGGCTTTTTCATCGTCCAGGAAGGGGCGTCACCCGAGCAGCAGCGGCAACTCCAAACCCAGCTCGATCCTATTCTCCAGGCAAATCCCGCTGTGGATAAATACTTCACCGTCGCCGGTCGCTCCGGGTTAGGCGCCGGTGTTTTCACCGTGTTGTTCTTGAAGGATAAAAGCGAGCGCGCCGACATCGATACCGTAGCGGCTCAACTACGGAAGGCGTGCAGCAGCATTCCCGGGGTTCTGCCAACGCTGAATCCGCAGCCGGTGTTGCAGATCAATATCGGTGCCGCTGGAAGTCAGTTCGGTCGCTATTCCTACGTCATCAGCGGCATTGATCCTAACGAGATTTACGCGGCTGCCGACAAGCTCGGAGCGAAATTGCGTGACTACCCGGGCTTTGCCAGTCCCCCGCGCTCTGATCTTTTTCGCGCCACGCCCAACCTCGACATCCAGATCGATCGCGATCGCACCGGCACCTACGGAGTGTCGACCACGAAGCTCGAGGGCCTCCTGCGCGCCGCCTACTCGCAAAACTACGTTTATCTTATTAAAACGCCGGACGACCAATATCAGGTCATCGTCGAGGCCGACGATCAGGCGCGGGCCAGCCCGCAGGATCTTCGCGAAGTTTACGTGAAACCTGATAACGGGAACGCGATGATCCCGATTCGCGCCGTGACGAAAGCGCAGGAGAAAGTTGGGCTCCAATCGGTCAATCACCTCAATCAATTCACGAGCGTCACCTTCGGCTTCGACACTAAACCCAATGCGGCGCTCGGCGATGTGATTAACTACATTCAGAAATCTGCCGCTGAGGTATTGCCGCCGAGCGTCACCGGTGAGCTACAAGGTGAAGGCTTGGTCCTCCAGGAACTCTTCCGGGCGTTGCCGTTTCTGGTCATCGCAGCAGTCTTCGTGATGTATGTAATCCTCGGGATTCTCTACGAGAGCTACGTGCATCCGGTCACCGTCCTGTCGACTTTGTTCCCGGCGGTAGTTGGTGGACTGATGACACTTTGGCTTTTTAACAGCACGCTGTCGCTCTACTCAGTAATCGGACTGTTCTTGCTCATGGGTATCGTGAAGAAGAACGGCATCATGATTGTGGACTTTGCGCTTCATCGTCTCGATGAAGGTTACGAATTGCGCGAGGCGATTCATGAAGCGAGTGTCGAACGTTTTCGCCCGATTATTATGACAACGCTCGCTGCGCTGATGGGCGCGCTGCCGATCGCATTCGGCGTCGGTGCGGACGGATCATCGCGGCGCCCACTCGGTCTCGTTATCGTCGGCGGCCTTATCGTTTCGCAACTTCTCACGCTCTACATCACTCCGGTGATTTATCTCTGGCTCGAATGGTTCCAGGAGCATGTCCTTGATCGCGTTCCATTCCTACGTAGCGCTCACTTTCACGAACACGAGTTCACGCACAAACCTGATGTTCGTCATCCCGCTCCGGCCACGACCAGCTAAGGGGAACCTTAAAAGATTTAAGTGTTGCCCGCTCTTGGGGCGCCACTCGCCTCAAAACTTAGCTCATTTGCATGAGACTTTGAAAACCCGAGGAGGTGGTCGATCAGCGTCAAGAGGCTCCGGCCACTTTCTAGAATTTGTCGGACACTGGCTTCTTGTTTCTCCGTTAGCCCCTTCTTCAACGAGAGCAGCTGGGCAAACCCCAGGATGTGATTCATTGGGGTACGTAGCTCGTGACTGGCGCGGGAAAGAAATTCACTTTTCGCCTGAAGCGCCTTTTCCAGTTCAGCAGTTCGCTCTTCAACCCGACGCTCGAGGTCGGTGTTGGCGAGGCGCAAGCTCTGATGCAGATCAAGAATGCGCATTGCCACACGCACGCGCGCGATGAACCGGTCTCGGTCGAACGGTTTGTGGAGGAAATCGTCAACGCCGGAATCCATCGCGTCCAGATAGTTGGCTTTTCCCGCGCGCGCCGTAATCAGGATGATGTAAGCGAAGCCCGCTGCTTCCTCGGCGCGAATTCTTCGGCAGAGCTCCAACCCGTCGATACCCGGCATCATCCAATCGGAGATAACCAGCTGGTGGTGCCCGCGTTTCCATGCTTCCCAAGCATCAAACCCATTCGCGGCTTCGATGACGCTGTGTCCCAGCTCGACGAGGGTAGAGTTAAGTAGAAATCTACCACTAGAGTCGTCATCGGCGACGAGAATATCCATTTTTGACCCTTGGAAACCGGCTCCGATGCGCATAAAGCGTACCGTTTTGGTAACTTCCGCCTGGCCCACCGTTGTCGAAAACCTCCCTGGGGGAGACGAGCCAAGATTTACGATCAATTGTAGTTATTAGGACGGCGACAGGCCCCCTCCCTCTTGATATGGCAGGCATGTCAGTGCCGCGGCTAGTTCCGGTGGCCCCGTAAATGCTCGCCTAAAACGAGAATCAATTATGAGGGTAACAGATTGTGATTTGTAGCTTTCCCACTCGGCTCTTGCAGGAAACGCAACCACCCTTATGACCGCAATCGATCAAGCACGCGACACAACATTGGACATCACCGAGCAGAAGCGGATGGAAGCTGACCGTGTCGGTCAAGCGACTCAGACCGACTCAAGCAGCGAACTTGCGGGCATCGCTCACGAATTAGTTGGCTGTAGCGCTTATTGTGGAGTGGAAGCGTTCACCCGACGTTTGCGCGAATTAGAACGACTCGGCCACGAAAGCGAGCTCTCCAGGGCACACGCGCTGCTTGCCGATATTCGCCAGAAATTTCCGCGCGTCCAGAGCGCCTTCACCCGACTCGTACGAACGCTGCCAACCTCCAATTCATAACCGATGAAGAAAATTTTCACGCCGGCTAAAAAGAAATCGATCCTGATTGTGGATGACGATCAGTTCGCCACTCACATCTGCCGGGAAAAACTCGAGGCGCAGGGATTCAAGGTTGAGGTCACGCGCGACTTTGACAGTACATTGCAGACTCTAAAGAAAGGGGTTGTCGGGCTTGTGATTCTCGACCTATGCCTGCCCGGAATAAACGTGGTCGAGCTGATCAAGAATATCCGTTCGGATTCCGCCACGCAGTCCTTACCAATCATCGCCTTTTCAAATCCTTACCTCAGCAATTTGACGCGTGCCGCTATGGAAGCGGGGGCAACGAAATTCGTCGCAAAAGTCGACATCACCCCGGAACAAATAATTGAACTTGTGCGTGAGCTCGGAGTGAACGCGACTTCCAGGGGCGGCGCTAGCGGCGCGATTGAAGGGCTGGAGCCGAATCAGGAAAAGGTAACGTCGAAGCTTTCGGTTAACAGGCCCGAGATACTCGCGAAGTTACGCGCCAGTTATCAGAATTTCACCAGGACGGAACGGGAAGATTTGCGTCGGGTTGCGCTTCTCCAGATGCACCGTCAGCTTCGTTTGCTGGCGGGCGGTGCTAGCGCTCTTGCTTTGCAGCAGATCGCGCAGATGAGCACAGCTTTGGAAGGGTTGCTCATCGAATTGTACAGCGAGCCGGTAAAGGTCACGCCGTCGGTTGTACGAACGATCGCGCACTCCATTGAGACAATGGCGTTGTTGGTTGATCGCGTCGCGAATTCTCAAGACCAAATCGCGACGTCGCCGAAGATTTTAGTGGTGGAGGACGAAGTTATTTCCCGCGAAATCGTCTGCTCCGCGCTGGGAAAAGCTGGCCTTCATGTCAAAAGCTTGGATGATCCGTTGGCCGCGCAACGCCTCCTGGAGCGGGAACATTTCGACCTCATTTTTCTCGATATCGAGATGCCGGGGCAAACCGGTCTCGAGCTGTGCCTTAAGATCCGTGGGATGGAGTCGAATTGCGCCACTCCAATCGTTTTTGTCACTTCGCATTCCGATTTCGGAAGTCGCGCACAATCGACTTTAAGCGGAGGAAATGATTTCATCGCAAAACCGTTCCTGCTGGTTGAGTTGGCGGTGAAAGCGCTCACCTGGTTGTTTAAGGAAAGTCCTCGTCCACTTCCAACGGCAAGTATGCAAATTAGCCTTCCGGCCGAAGCAGGTGGTCACAAATCGCAGCTAGTCGCGGGTCATGGCGCACTGGAGCTGCACCACAAATCGCCAGCGAGATGAAAATCCTGATCGCCGAAGACGACGCTGTGGCCTCACAACTTCTGCAATCGACCCTCGAGCGGATGGGACACGAAGTGGTGGGCACGCGCACCGGAACCGAAGCGTGGGAAACGTTCGATCGCGCTCCCGTGCGCGTTGTCGTAAGCGATTGGATGATGCCAGGAATGGACGGCCTGGAGTTTTGTCGCCGAGTGCGGGCGCGCTCGAACACACCGTATACCTATTTCATCCTTCTCACCGCCTTGAAGACTGGCCCGGAAAACTACGACCTCGCCACTGAGGCCGGCATTGACGATTTCCTGGCGAAGCCGCTTGATACCATCGCGATTGGGATGCGACTGCGTGTCGCGGATCGAATTCTTTGGTTTACGAGAGAAGTTCACCAGCTCAAGCAATTGATTCCGATCTGTGCCTACTGTCACAAGATACACACTGCCAAAGACTACTGGCAGCGTTTCGAAACCTACATCAAGCAGCAGACCGGATCGGAATTCAGCCATGGTATTTGCCCGGAGTGCCTTGAAGCTGAAACGGCAAAACTACGATGTGCCAGCTGATTTCGGTTTGCGTTCCGAAGGGGAGGAAATTGCGTTTGTCATGAACGGCAATACCGAAGAAGGGACCATGGTGACGAGTGCCGCGCGCGACATCACCGGTCGGAAGAAAGCCGAACAAAAATTCTGCGGTCTTTTGGAATCGGCGCCGGACGCGATGGTGTTCGTAAATGGCGAAGGAAAAATCGTCCTGGTTAACTCGCTGGCGGTCACACTCTTCGGGTGGAAACGCGAAGAGTTGCTCGACCAAAAAGTCGAAATGCTGGTGCCGGAAAGATTTCACAAGGTGCATCCGGGGCATCGTACGGGGTTTTTTACGACGCCGAAACCTTGCGCCACGGGTGTGGATTTGCAGCTTTACGGATTGCGCAAAGATGGAAGCGAATTTCCGATCGAGATCAGTCTCAGTCGGCTCGAAACAGAAGAGGGGCTTTTCTTCTCGAGCGCGATTCGGGACGTGACCGAGCGGAAACGGGTCGAGCAAGCGTTGCAGGAAAAGAATGTGGAGTTGGAAAGCGCGCTGTTAGCCAAGGACCGTTTTCTTGCCAACATGTCGCATGAGCTGCGGACGCCGCTCAATGGCATCATCGGGTTCACTGAGTTCCTGATCGGTGAGAAGCCCGGCCCGCTTCAACCGAAGCAAACGGAATACTTAAACGATGTTCTGAGCAGTGCGCGTCATCTACTAACGCTGATCAATGACGTGCTCGATCTGGCCAAGGTGGAGGCTGGAAAGATGGAATTACATCCGGAACAGTTCCTGATTCGCGAGGCATTGGAAGAAGCGACTGCGGTCGTAAAAACTATGGCCGATCTCAAGCAGATCACTCTTATCGTCACCGTTGATGCGGGACTACAAACGGCTACACTTGATCAGCAAAAATTTAAGCAGGTTCTCTATAATCTCCTGTCGAACGCGGTAAAGTTCACCGATCAAGGTGGGAACGTAGAAGTATGCGCGAAACGGCTGGACGAGCGGCATTTCGAGGTGCAAGTGCGCGATACCGGCATTGGGATTAGGCCGGAAGATCTGGGCCGGCTTTTTACTGAGTTCGAACAACTTGATTCGGGAACAGCGCGCCATTTCGAAGGCACCGGGCTTGGCTTGGCACTAACGAAGAAGATCGTCGAGTTGCAGGGTGGCCATATCAGGGTCGAGGCTGAGCCTGGGAAGGGAAGTCTATTTACCGCTACGTTACCCTCGCTAACGGGATTAGCTAACTAAGTCAGGTAGAAGGAATTGGGTAGTTGCGAATCGGACATTTCACCGCGATTAGTTTGCGGAACTCGAGAAAAATCTAATTGCAGTAGTATACCTCGCTGACAAGGCAAGATACAGCAACGCGAGGCAGGTATTTTGTAGCAAATGGAACATTCGATGCTACTGCCTCATTTGTGAGGAGCAACGCAGTGACCCCAGCGGGTCTTCCAGCAGAAGGGTCCATCTTGAAGCAAGTGGGACACCATACAATCGACTGCATTGAAGCGCGCCGTATCTTCTTCGTAAGACTTGGCTTGTGTTTGGATTGGATCGAAAACATGGACATTTCAGGATTGTTAGCAAAGCCGAGTAAATTCGATGTTTTTGCCGTCAGTGCGCTGCCGTTGGCAACAAGGGTCTAGCGGTTCATGTCTACGCCAACAAAACGCATTCTCGTAGTTGATGACAACCCGAGGAATCTGAAGCTCGCTTTCGACGTGCTGGAAGATGCCGATTACGAGGTCGTTGAAGCGGTGAACGCCGAAGAAGCCCAAAGCATGATTGACCGCAATTTGCCCGACTTAATCCTAATGGATATCGCGTTGCCCGGAATGGACGGGCTAACCCTGACGCGCAAAATCAAAGCGAACGAACGTACAAAACATATCCGCATCATCGCTCTGACTGCTTTTGCCATGAAAGGCGACGATCAAAAAGCTCTCGCCGCAGGATGTGACGGTTATATCACTAAGCCGATCGACATCCACCAACTGCCAGTGCAAGTGGCGGAGATTCTGGGAGGCTCGGGTTTCGCCTCTTAACCGGAAGGACTCTAATTGCGACCGTGAATGTTCTGATTCTCGACGACATTGCCACGAACCGGAAGTTGCTCCGGGCGCAGTTGGAGGCCGAAGGCGTCACGGTGTTAGAAGCGAGCGATGGCGTAGAAGGTCTAGCAAAGTTGAAGCGGCAAAAGGTCGATGCCGCAATTTCGGACCTTCTGATGCCGAACATGGATGGTTACCGCTTTTGTTACGAGGTTAGAAAGAGCAAGGAACACCGGGACCTTCCCATTATCATATATACCTCCACCTATACGTCCCCGAGCGACGAGAAGCTTTCGCTAAAGTTAGGCGCGAACAAATATCTTCGTAAACCCGCGTCTGTCGTGCAGATTCTCGACGCCCTTCATAATGCCACGACCAAGAAGCACGTTATTCCGAAGGCAGAATTCGACGAACGTGATGTGCTTAAACATTACAGCGAGCGTCTTATCTCCAAACTGGAAGAGAAGAACGTCGAGCTGACCCAGCGCAACCGGGAGTTGGATCAACTCAACAATAAGCTGGCGGCCGAGATCCTCGAGCGAAAGAGCGCGGAGGAACGCCTGCTCGAGCAAGCTGACATCATCAATCATGCACGGGACGCGATCATCATCCGGAACTTCGAAGATGATCAAATCACCTTTTGGAACAAAGGGGCGGAAAACTTGTACGGATGGAGCGCCAACGAAGCGCTGGGCGAGCCAATCGGCAAATTAATCTACGCCGATCCAAAGGAGCACGAAGAGGCATCTAGAACCCTTAGCCCTACCGGGGAATTTCGCGGCGAACTCAGGCAAGTCACGAAGGATGGCCGAGAGGTCCTTGTCAATGGACGATCGACCATCGTGCGCAATCCGGACGGAACTCCGCGTTCTGTCCTGAGCATCAACACGGACGTCACCGAGCAAAAAAAACTTGAAATGCAGCTGCTGCGCGCGCAGCGACTTGAAAGCATTGGCACACTGGCGGGTGGCGTAGCCCATGATCTAAATAATGTCCTCGGGCCGATTTTGATGGGTGCGGAATCACTGCGTAGCAATGCGACCGGCGAACATGCCGCTGCCATGATTTCGCTGATCGAGGAAAGCGCACGACGTGGTTCAAGCATTGTTAAGCAGGTGCTTACTTTCGCGCGCGGCGTGGAAGGTGAGCGGGTGCTAATTAACCCACGGCACCTCATTGACGAAATGGTCGAGATCGCGAGGAAGACATTTCCCAAATCGATCGAAGTCGCAGGCCAATACCCAGAGTATCCTTGGTCGATCAGCGGCGATCCCACTCAGCTGCATCAGGTTTTGCTGAATCTTTCCACGAATGCACGGGATGCTATGGTCAATGGCGGCTCGCTGGTTTTGGCAGCAGAAAATCTGGAGGTGGACGACAATTATGCTGCAATGATGCCAGGCGCAAAGGCTGGGTCGTATGCGACTCTACGTGTGAGCGATACCGGCGTCGGGATGCCGCGTGCGCTGCTTGAGAAGATCTTCGAACCATTCTTCACCACTAAGGATCCCGGCAAAGGCACCGGCCTGGGGTTGTCGACTTCGTTAGGAATCGTGAAAAGTCACGCAGGCTTTATTTCCGTCTACAGCGAACAGGGTAGGGGTACGACTTTTAAGGTTTTCCTTCCTGCTGTCCAAGCCGAGGTCGCTCCACCCCAGAAAGAGATCCCGCCCGTAATCAAAGGAAATGGCGAATTAGTCCTGCTGGTCGATGATGAGACGAACATCCGCCGGGTGACGAAGATGACTCTGGAGAAGCACAACTACCACGTGCTGGAAGCGAATGATGGCCCCGAGGCATTGGCTATCTTTGCTCAAGAAATGGATTCGATCAGCGTCGTCCTTACCGACATGAGGATGCCGTACATCGATGGGATTGCCCTAATTCGCGCGCTCAAAAAGATGAAACCGGATATGACCTTCATCGGATCTACTGGACAGGAGGATGAGCCTCGTTTGGCCGAACTTCAGGAGCTTGGGGTGATGAATTTTCTAAGCAAACCATACGATACCAGGAAGCTGCTCACCGAGCTAGAAAGCGCCGTTTCAAAGCAATCGGCGCCGCTTCGAAAAAAAGTGATTCCTGGCGCTCAGGATCAGAACGTGGCTCACTCTTGCGCCCCCGTAGCAACCTAATGGGCTTAAGACTTTCAGGAGCGATAGTTGTTGTGTCGTGAAGACTCTCCGCATTCTTCTCGCAGACGATCATAAGGTGGTACGCCAAGGAACGCGTGCGCTTCTGTCGACGGTCCCAGAATGGAAGATCGTGGGCGAAGCCGATAACGGTCGAGATGCGGTTTCACTGACGGCTGAATTGAAACCGGATATCGTGATTCTGGATATCGGAATGCCCGAATTGAACGGACTGGATGCGACACGCCAAATCAAAAAGAAATCACCCGAGACAGAAGTCCTGATTTTTACGGGACAGGAGACGGAAGAGCTGGTTCACGATGTCTTCGACTCCGGAGCACGTAGCTACATCATGAAAACAGACGCGGCCGATCATTTAATCGACGCGATCAAAGCACTTTCCGAACATAAACATTTTTTTACATCGCGGATATCGGAGATCGTTTTCGCGCGGTATATTCAGGAAAAAGGGACCCTTGAAGGGGCCCCCGAAAAGAGTCGGATCACCGATCGGGAGCGGGAAATCGTGCAGCTTCTGGCCGAGGGTAAGAGTAGCAAGGAAATTGCCACCATCCTGGGGATTAGTGTGCGCACGGTGGAAACGCATCGCGCCGCAATCATGAAGAAACTGGGGTTGAAATCGTTTAGCGAGTTGATTCGCTACGCCGTTCGTAACAAGATCATTGAGGCCTAATCTCGCCCTGCCGAATCGGCGGCAGCCATTTCACGGTGGCTAATGCGTCGCTGGTTCCTTTCCAACCGTCCCGGTCTACGTAAAAGCCCTATCCAAAAATACCGTGTTTCCGTGCCGCGTCCGGCGTGGGGAACGCTTATTTCAATGGGAGCAATGAAGAAAAATATCGAAGGCGCTCTCTCGCGTTGGACCTGTATTCGGCTCCATTTCCAGTCGATGATCAGTTCCCGTCATCCTCTGCGATCCATCGGCTTCCATTTAGCCGGCATTCTTCGCGAGCTCACCCCAACCCGCGGCGGCTGTTAGCGGAGAGGACGCGCCGTC
>Ga0209470_1000566_pt1 | contig 28965 bp, 31 predicted proteins | sample GraSoiAngelo_125_FD_185882 | JGI IMG/M metagenome (GOLD analysis project Ga0209470, IMG submission 185882) | Grasslands soil microbial communities from the Angelo Coastal Reserve, California, USA - 14_0927_05_40cm (SPAdes) (version 2) | ecosystem: Environmental > Terrestrial > Soil > Grasslands ... | reverse complement strand
AACGCGACCAGCAGAATAATCCAGAGTGAGATCGTGACCCCCGATGCTGGCAACGAAATCATGGGCGGGATGCGCCAGCGCTGAATAGCCGTGGTTACATGCTGGAATGCGGACTCGTCGGATTTCGCGCGCAGCGGCCCCGATTTGCTCCCAGCTTTCCGCGACTTTGCGCGGGCCAGTGTTTTCCAGCTTTCCCAAATCATGAAAGTAGAAATGCCGAGATAAATGACGATAGAAACGACGCTGACAACGAAGTTGACATTGCCGGCGCGTTTTAACATTTGAATCAATTGCGCCCCAGCTTCCGCGCCAGCGATGGTGCCGAGCGCCATGATAAACCCGAGGCGTAGATCGACGTTGCCGAGCGCGCGATGACGCTTCGCTGCCACCACAGATTTGCCGACGATGTGGGCCAGATCGGTGCCGACAGCAAAATTCCAGTCTATGCCGGCGAGGCGCAGCGCTGGTCCGGCAATAAAACTTCCGCCCACGCCGAAGAACCCACCGAGAAGGCCGATGACGAAGCCGACTACGACGAGATAGATCGGATTAACGTGCGCCTGTGAGATCGGGAAAAACATTATTCGGAGCGACCTCCGCGCAGGAGACGCAACAAGCCGGTCGTAACCGATTCGAGGACAACCGCTTGGCCGATTATTAGCAGAATGGCGACAACAGCATAAACCCGAATGTGCTGGGTTTCGAGCTGCACCAACCAGCCACCGAGAAAATGTAAAACAGCAAAGAAATAGACGACGACCAGCCCGGCATAGAGGACCAGTTCCAAGGCAAAGGCGCGCAATGTTCGCCGAACTTCTGTTTTTGAGCGCGGACTCATGTTATACTCTCCTCGCGCTCAATATGGGTGCGGTTGCGCGTGGTAAATAGCCATTGCGCCAATTTTGATTCATCCTACCTTCTCCGACGTTTTTACCAGCTTTAAATAATGGCCGATGCCGCAAATAAATATCCCGAAAATGTAGATGGAAAGTTCTATGTCGATGACCAGTGCATCGACTGCGATCTTTGCCGCGAAACCGCACCTGCGAACTTCCGTCGTAACGATGATGGTGGGCATTCCTACGTTTACAAGCAACCCGAATCGCCCGAGGAAGAAGCGCTCTGCAAAGAGGCGATGGAAGGTTGCCCGGTCGAGGCCATCGGCAGCGACGGCGCGTAAAGTCTATTCTGTAGCGGCGGTCTATGACCGCCGAAACTCGCTACCAAAAATCCCTCGTCGGTCATAGACCGCCGCTACAGGGACGCGTCTTGCAACCGCCGCGTTTGCCCTACAATCCGACTAGCGCACGTTAGAGGCGCATTAAATCAAACCTCAAATCTCAAACCTCAAACATCCCCGTCGCCCTCACCATTGCCGGGTCGGACAGTAGCGCTGGCGCTGGTGCGCAAGCGGACCTGAAAACGTTCACCGCGCTCGGCGTCTACGGACTTACCGCCATCACCTGCATCGTCGCAGAAACACCCGGAAAGGTGTCGCGCGTTCAGGCGGCCGATCCTGAAATCGTGCGCGAACAAATCGAGCTTTTGCTGAAAAGTTTTCCGGTTGCCGGGATTAAAACTGGCCTGCTTTGCAAAGCAGAAATCGTCGCGCAGGTGGTGCGGAGTTTACGCAAAGTGAAAGAACGCCCGCTAGTGGTCGATCCAGTAATGGTCGCGACCACCGGTGACGTCTTGCTCGCACCGGAGGCGATCCAGATTTACGAGCGCAAACTACTTCCGCTCGCAACCTTAATCACGCCGAATTTGGACGAGGCGTCGCGATTGCTGGGCGATTCGATTCGAGATTTGGCCGCAATGCATCGGGCGGCGAGAGCGCTGGCAAAAAAATATGGCACTGCCGTCTTACTAAAGGGTGGTCATCTCCGCGGGCGGCGAGCAATCGACGTCTTGTCTTGGGGCGATTGCACCAAGGAATATCCGGCGGCGCTCCTGCCAGGCGTGAAAACGCACGGAACCGGCTGCACTTATTCAGCGGCGATTACGGCAGAGTTAGCGAAGGGCGTGGAGCTCGCGCGCGCAATCGCGACGGCGAAAAGATTTGTCTCGTCGGCCATTCGCTCGCATTTCGCTTGGAAATCTGGACGCGGGAAAATTTTCGCCCTCAACCCATCGGGTGACGAACAGAACATCTCCAGCGTCGCGGCTCAGGGTGACAGCGGGCGGATGTCTCAGACGACACACTCAACCCATCGTTATCCCGAACGAAAGTCGAGGGATCCCTCCATGAAAGCTTCAAGGTAACGCGTCGGGATTCCTCAACTCCGCCTCGACCGCGTTCCGGATGACGATTACTTCTTTTCCCAAAGTCTATTTTCGAGAGCATCGCTTGCAGCCTCGACCTCCGCCGCCTGCTTGCTCAAGCCGGTCCCGCGACCAAGGACGAGCCCTTCCCAGTGTGCTTCAACGACAAACGTCTTGGCATGTTCAGGCCCGGTCGCCGAAAGAACTTCATAGGTCGGCCCGCGCATGGCGATGCTTTGCAAAATTTCCTGGAGCTGGCCTTTGGGATTGATGTCGATCGGTTCTTCCCGGACGCGCTCAAGGGCGGCACAGGCTTCGCGTAAAACAAAGTTGCGCGCCGTAGTGAAATCGCTGTCGAGATAAATCGCGCCGACAATCGCCTCGAAAGCGTCGCCCAGGGTAGAAGCCCGCACGCGCCCGCCGCTTGCTTCCTCGCCACGCCCCATCAACAAATGCCGACCGAGATCGAGCGCCTGAGCGTGCCCCTTGAGCGCGTCGCGCGAAACCAAGCGCGCACGCAATTTCGTGAGCCGGCCTTCCTGTTCCCGTGGAAAATGGGCGTAGAGATATTCCGTGATGACAAGCTGGAGAACAGCATCTCCCAAAAATTCCAGGCGTTGATTGTCCTCGTGATAGCGCTGTTTTTCGTGGCCGAGACTGGGATGGGTCAGCGCTTCCTTGAGCAAAGCTGGATTGCGAAACTGGTAGCCGAGGCGTTGCTCGAGCGTTTGCACGTTAATGTTTTTGAAAAACCGACAGCGAGGTAATCACGTCCACCGCCCGCTGCAATACTGCGTCCTGCAGATTTTCGTCCGAATTGCGTCGCTGCTGCCGGATATCGAACTCGGGATTGGTCCCAGCGATGAGGGCGGCTTCGTTAAAATGCGGGCGCTCGCGTTCGAATACAAACGTCGTTAGACCGCGTTGCACACTCAGGGCAAAGATTTGATGCTTTTGCGTGGGCGACAATTCCACCGGCAAATCCGGTTTCACTCCGCCGGGAAAAAGCGATTGCCCATTCGGGCCGACGACTTCGCCGACTGCGATCCGCAGTATTTTTCCACTCGAAAGTGGAAAGTCTGAATATTCCACTGCACGCCCCGCGCTGGGTTGCCCGATCAACAATGCTTGCCCATGCGTTTTCAGCGCCACCGCCATCGCTTCCGCCGGCCCGGAAGTTTCGCTGTCGATCAACACCATGATGGTTCCTTGGAAAACCGGATCGCGATCATTCGTGAATGCACGATCCTGATGCGCCACCGTCTTGCGCACGGTCCATAACGTTTTGCCCTTCGCCACGAAACGTTTTGTCGTTTCCGCCGCGATATCGAAATCGTTAGAACTTGTGGCGCGCAAATCGATCACCAGTGCATCCACCTTTTTCGAGGTGAAATCCGTCAGCGCTTTCTCCATGGCGCGCAGGTTGTCATTGGTGAGCGATCCGATTCGGATGTAGCCAATATGATTTCCCAGCACTTCGCTATAAAAGGGCGCGGGCGATTCCGGAGTCGTGGTTTTGCTCGCCACAAGCATCGCCCCGCCATGTAAACGCGTCAGCAAACCTTCCAACGTCGCCCGATTAATCTCCTGATCCTTGAGCGCATTCGGATCGACAAAATTCGATTTCAGCACGCGAATTGTTTCATCGATTTCCGCGGGGGCGAGAGAATCGACCGTCGTTTTTGCGTCACCCGACGCGCTCGGTAGTGCCGATGGACTCGGTGTTTGCGCAAAAATCGCAGTCGCGATCCCGGCCGGGAACACGGAGGCCAAAATTGTTTTTAACTTCATCCGACGGGCGCAGACTCTATGTGTGAGCGGGGCGCAGGGCAATATCGCGCCGGAAATGGCAGCCTTCGAAATGAATTTTGTCAATGGCAGCGTAGGCACGTTCGCGCGCTTGCGGGACCGAGTCACCCAGCGCCGTAATCGCCAGTACCCGACCACCCGATGTCACAGTCGTTCCATCCTGCCGTTTCGTTCCGGCGTGAAAAATCTGCACTTCCGGCAACCGCGCTGCATTTTCCAATCCCTCGATTGGTTTCCCGGTTTCGTATTTTCCCGGATAACCGCCGGAGGCGAGAATCACCGTCACCGCAATGCGCGGATCGAATTCAATCGCCACATTTTCGAGCCCGCTTTCAATCGTCGCGACCAATAATGGAAGCAGGTCCGATTTCATTCGTGGCAGAATGGCCTGTGTTTCCGGATCGCCAAATCGACAATTGAATTCGAGGACGCGCAACCCGTCATCAGTGATCATCAATCCCGGGAAAAGAAGACCGTGAAACATCGTTCCATTTCTCGTTAGCCCATCCAGCAACGGCTGCATGATCGAGCTGTTAAAATTGCTTTCACGCTCCGCGTTCCAATTGTCAGCCGGACTGACTGCGCCCATGCCGCCGGTATTCGGACCTTCGTCGCCATCGCGCGAGCGCTTGTGGTCGCGCGCGGTCGCGAGCATGCGAAAGGATTTTCCGCTGACGAGCGCGTGCACGGAGCATTCGCCTCCGTACAAACATTCTTCCATGATGATGCGCCGTCCGGCGTCGCCGAAAGCGCGCTCTTCCATCATCGAATGGACCGCATGGCGCGCGCCTGCACGATCGTGCGCGATGACAACGCCTTTACCAAGGGCCAGCCCGTCAGCCTTGATTACGACAGGCAGCGCGACCTCATCACAATAATTCAGCGCCTTCGCGCTAGAGGAAAACGTGCGCGCCTGTGCCGTCGGAATTTTTTCTGCGCGCATCAATTCCTTGGCAAAGATCTTCGAAGCTTCTAATCGCGCCGCTTTTTTGTTCGGGCCGAAAACACGCAGCCCTTCCGCTTCAAACAAATCGACAATCCCGGCCGCGAGTGGGTCGTCCGGTCCGATAACGGTGAGATCAATCCCGTTTTCTTTGGCAAAGCGCGTGAGCTTCGGCAGATCGTTTGCCGGGATCGAAACGTTCTCGGCAATTTCTTGCGTGCCGGCATTTCCGGGGGCGCAAAAAATGCGATCGGCCTCAGGTGATTGCGCTAGTTTCCGCACCAGGGCGTGCTCGCGACCTCCGTTGCCGACGACGAGAACTTTCACAGGAGCGAGCGTGCGTCAGCCGGAAGCGAAAAACAAGCTGGTCGCCGCTATTCAGAAAGGCCCTCACCTCAATCCTCTCCCTGAGGGAGAGGACGCAGGTCGCGGGTGTCTTGGGAATTAGGGGGGAGACCGTACGCGAAGCGCCAGGTGAAGGTTATTGTCGGCCGCGGTGCGGTTGGCGACAAACGCGTATGCAGCCGAATTGTCGTCGGTGAACTCCGACAGAAAGCTCCCAATTAATCAGCGCGCCCGCAACGCCGGCATTTCCGCGGGCGTAACGTAGATCGTTAGCTGCTCGGTACCCCGGAGGATAGTCAGCTTGCAGGGTGTACCGATCCGGTCGCCGACAAGTTTTTTGTGCAAATCGTGCACGCTCGCGATCGGTTCGTCGTTGAAAGCGACAATCACGTCATCGGGTCGGACACGGGATTGTTCCGCTGGACTCCCTTTTTCAATCGAAACCACCATGGCACCGCTCTCACTCGCCAGATGATAAAAGCGCGCCACCCGGCGATGCAACGGCACGGTCTGCCCAGCGACGCCGATGTAACCGCGACGAATCCGCCCCTCCTTTATCAGCCAGCCGGCAATAAATTTGGCGGTGTTGCTCGCGATCGCGAAACAGATTCCCTGCGCGGGCCTAATCATCGCGGTATTGACTCCGATCACTTCACCCGCGGAATTCGCCAGCGGCCCGCCGGAGTTTCCCGGATTCAAGGCAGCATCGGTTTGAATGATATTGTCGATCAGTCGGCCCGATTGCGCGTGCATGGAGCGGCCCAGTGCGCTAATCACTCCCGCGGTCACGCTCGCCTGAAAACCGAGCGGGTTACCAATGGCGATTGCGATTTGACCGACGCGCAATGTTTCCGAATCGGCTAGGCGCACATGGGAAAGGTGCGCTGCATCAATGCGAATCACGGCGAGATCAGTGTCCGGATCGTCTCCGACAAGGTGGGCGCGAGATTCCCGGCCGTCGGAAAGGTTGACCACAATTTCGCGCGCACCATGCACGACGTGGCTGTTGGTCAGAATAAAACCGTCCGGCGCGATGATGAATCCCGAGCCACTGCCGCCGCGCGATCCGTTGGACCGCGATTCGATGTTCACCACCGAAGGCGCGACCCGGTCAACTGCACCAACGATGGTGCGCGAATATTCGTCCAGCAAAGCGATATCGTCCCTCGCTGGAGCCGACGATACCGGTGGTTGCCTGTGTCCCGCCGTTTCGGACGCCACTAGAATATCAGGGCGACGGTTGCGATTACCCCTAATCATACAATGAATTTAGAATTCTGAACGCACGGTCGCAACCAACGCGGCCCGATTCTGTCGACTGGGCAGCTACAACCGATGGGTTTTCCCTCGCTCCGGCTCCGCGGAGCGTCGCCCTACCGGTGAAATTTTCGCCAGCACACTTTGGTAGGGCGAGACTCCGTCGAGCCACCGGCGCCTGCACCTGATGAGTTGACGGCCGGTTCGCACGCATCTTTTCTGCAGGTACTCCGCGTGGAACAGATCAAACCCAATCGCATCTTTCTGCTTTCACCCGCTTACGCAGGTGGCGAACGCGCGCGCATGATTTTGAGCGCGCGCGCGCAGTTCGATCTCGCCCGGCGATTGCGCAGCCGCGAACGCGCGACTTTGGGTGAAGTCTTTGCCTTTCTGAGCGGACTTTATTTTCGTGGCAAACTTGCCTACGCCAATGCCTTCGCCCGCACCGCCGAGGGGATTTGCGGCGTCCTTGTAATTACGCCGACGCGCGGCCTGGTCGATGCCGCGACCAGAGTAAGTCTGCGCGATCTGCGCGAATTTGCTGAAGTCGATATTCATGAAGACGATCCGCGTTATCGTGAACCACTTGCACGCGATGCCCGGCGGCTGGCGAAAAAATTGAGCGCGGAATGCGAAGTTATTCTGCTTGGCAGTATCGCCACCGGCAAGTACGTCGATGTCTTACTGGAGAATTTTCAAGATCGTTTGCGCTTTCCAGCGGACTTTGTTGGGCGCGGCGACATGAGCCGCGGTGGGCTGCTCTTGCGTTGTGCGGTTGATAAAACGGAGCTGACTTATATTTCCGTGACGGGCGCTGTTCGCAGCGGAAAGCGTCCACCGAAACTCACGCCGCGGCGTTATACAAGGGCTTCGTCGATATGATAGTCATCCCGAGCCGCGAAGACGGTGAGGGACCTCGCCAATTTTCATTTCGTTACCCAACTTTCCTTGCGTGTTCGAATAGCTTCGGCGAGATCCTTCACTTCGTTCAGGACGACAGCGCGTTTGTTGCCGCGGGTGCCTGATCGAACACCCACGATGTCAGCCACGCTCACACCTCCGCTCCCGCCAATGGAAGCAAAGTCGGTTGATGAAATTCCGGTCGGCCCCGGTTGGCAATATGAACCGAAATGGGATGGCTTTCGCTGCCTCGCTTTTCGCCGTGGCAAGGACATTTATCTGCAATCGAAATCTGGCCAGCCCCTCGCGCGCTATTTCCCGGACATCGTTGTCGCACTTTTGCAATTGGCCGCGAAAAAACTTGTCCTCGATGGCGAACTCGTCATTGATGTGGATGGCCGTTTTTCCTTCGACGAATTGCAGCTGCGCCTCCATCCCGCTGCCAGTCGGGTGCAAAAATTGGCGGCGGGCCATCCTGCCACCTTCGTCGTTTTTGATCTGCTCGAGAATGATGCTGGCAAATCGCTTCTGAAAGCTCCGCTGCATGAACGGCGGATTGCGCTGGAGAAATTCGCCACGAAAAATCTGAAATCAGCCAAGGCTATTAAACTTTCGCCGGCAACTACTTCATTGCTGCAGGCAAAGAAATGGTTCAAGAAAGCCGGTGGCAATCTCGACGGCGTCATCGCCAAGCGTCTCGATTTGCCTTACGCCCCGGGAGAACGCACTGCGATGATGAAAGTGAAAAACATCCGCCCCGCCGATTGCGTGGTCGGCGGGTTTCGCTACGCCAGCGGCTCGAAATTAATCGGATCGCTTTTACTTGGTCTTTACGACGATGCCGGCCTGTTACATCACGTCGGGTTCACTTCCGCTTTTAACACGAGTGACAAGCGCGCTTTGACGAAAAAATTCGAAGCATTGCGCAAACCACCGGGTTTTACCGGGAATGCTCCCGGCGGTCCGAGTCGCTGGAGCACCGAGCGTAGCGGCGAATGGGAGCCGGTCGATCCGAAAGTAGTGGTGGAAGTGACTTACGATCATTTCACTGGCGACCGTTTTCGTCACGGCACAAAAATCGTTAGGTGGCGAAAAGACAAAGCACCAAAGCAATGCACGCTCGATCAAGTCGTGCACCGCGAAGGTCGCGCGATTGCGTTGCTGTAAGTCCGTCATCCCGAGCGTCAGTCGAGGGATCCCGAGCAAGTTATTTTTAAGCTTACGCGGCGGGATCCCTCGACTGACGCTCGGGATGACCTTATTTCGAATTCAACGCAAAATTGATGTTCACATCGTAGTGCCCGCCGTTTCCGATTCCGGCTGGAAGCGCATCTACCCGTGTCACTTTTCTTCCAACGGCTTCGATCGACTCATCGACCACGACGTTCCCCGACGACCGCACAATTTTGAAATCTGAAATGCGGCCATCTTTTTCGATTCGGATTTTTGCCAATGCAGAAAGCTTTGCCCCGCTCGCTACCACGGTGGTTGGCTGAGCCCATTCGCGATAAAAACGATCGTGCAACATGTTGCCGTACCAACTTGCGTTGGCCGGGCTGGCATTGGTGCCCGTCTGTCGAGCAGCGGTCCCGCTTCCGCCCGCCTTCTGGCTCACTTTGCTTTCGGATTTCTTGGGTTCGCCTTTCTTTCCCGCTAACTTCTTAGCGTTTTCCTTTTCCTTCGTTGGCGCCGCGGTTGCGCGTAATTTCTTTTTCTCCGGAGTAGCGCTCGGTTTTGGTGACGCTTTTTTCCTAGGGATCGGTTTGGGTGAAAGGTTTGGCGAAGGCTTCGGGACCGCACTCGGCGTCGGACTCGGATGCGGAGTAGCGGCCGGAATTTGGATTTCGCTTTTCGCCGGCGCCGAGGCTGGTTGATTTTCTTCCGGAGGAGACGGTTTGCGTTCCGGCTCGGGCGTCGGCGTCGCTTCTATTATGGGAGTGTCAGCAGTCGCGCTCGCTTCGCTGCCAGTATTCAGCCACGTGATCTCCTGCGCGCTGGCGATTTTCGAAGCGCCCGCCCATCGCAAAAGTGCGATCAAAGCCGCGACGTGGACGACGGCGATCACTGTGACGTTTCGCCAGAAAGGTGCGTTTAGTCGCATCCCTATTTCGATTCGGCTTTTGTTGCGATACCGACTTTCGTGATCTGTGCGCGTTGCAACGAATCCATCAGCGTTACTAGTTTCTGCACCGGCAATTCACGGTCGGGTCGGATGACGATGGCAACATCGGGGTTCGCACGCTTCAGCTCCAGCAGACGAGCCGCTAGTGAATCAGCGTCAACAATTTCATTGTTCATCCTGATGGTCTCGTCACGATCGATCGAGATCGTCTGGATTTGCGCCTTGCTAATGGGCGCATTGGCCGCGTCGCTCGAGGGAATGACAAGATTTACGCTATTTTCCAACAGCGGCGTTGTGATCATAAAAATGATGAGCAGTACAAAAGCGAGGTCGAGCAAGGGCGTGACGTTGATTTCGCTTAGGGTGGAAAAATTGCTGCGGTTCGAGTAGCGCTTCATTTTTTATCCTCGCCGCGCGAACTCTGGTTCGCGCGGGTTGTGCTCGACGTATTTATGCTCGAATTCGGACGCGAGTTCGGCGGCGAAGTTATCCATCTGCACGATCGTTCCACGAATGCTCGTGACTAAAAAATTGTAGCCGAACATCGCCGGGATTGCGACACAGAGCGCGGTCACGGTGGTGATGAGTGCGCCCGAAACGCCGGGCGCCATCGTCGCCAGATTCGGAGAACCGGCGACGGCGACATCGGTGAAAGTGTCCATCACGCCCCAAACCGTGCCGAGCAAACCGAGAAAAGGGGCGCCACTGACGGCCGTCGCGAGCAGAATCATTTGCGATTCGAGCTCGAGCGCAGTTTCGCCAACAGCGCGTTCCATCGCCGCGCGGACCGCGTTCATTTGCGCCGGGGTAATTTTATCGGCAATGCCGAGACGGGCCCGAAAAGTCTCATCTACTTCGGCGGAGCCGAGCAGATGGAACGCGAGTTCCTGACAACCGGCGCGATAAACATTGAAGATAGGTGCGCCGACAAAGCGCGCATTTCGCTCGAACAGGCGAAGTGGCTGTCGATCCTGTCGGAACGCTTCGAGAAAGCGCGCCGTCTGTTTTCGGGCGAATTGGATCACGCGCATTTTTGTGATCATAACCGACCAGCTGAAAATCGAGCAGATGGCGAGAGTCAGCAGGACGATCTTTCCCGCGACGGTGGAATGCTCAAAAGCGAAAAGGAGCCCGCCGCTCGCGAGGAATTTCGAGAACAGAATCGGCGACAAGTTGAACTAATTAGTAATGCGTTTTCTGAAAAGCGAAAGTGGCGTTGAATTTGGCAGGGGCGATTGACGAGCCGCCCCGGGGGCGAATCGAATCGCTCTACCTTTCCGTCATCCCGAGCGCAGCGAAGGATCTCACAGTTGGTCACGCGCCCTCGAACGTTTGGGAGGTCCTTCGCCGTCTGCGCGGCTCAGGATGACGGTGCAGTGTGTTTCGGATATGTCGGGCGCATTTTGGCGACTACGACAAACGCAATTCCGATCGCGATCAGGAAAAAGGAAAAAAACTGTCCACGGGTGAAGGCGCCGACGAGCGACGCATCCGGTTCGCGAAAATTTTCGCAGATGATGCGGAAGACCGCATAAAAAATAAAAAATAACCCAGTGAGAACGCCGTCGGGCTGTCGCATTTGAGTGCGCACGAACCACAAGATCGCAAAAAGGACAATGCCTTCGAAGAAGGCTTCGTAAAGCTGCGAGGGATGACGCGGCGTCAGAATTCCCCGAAGTGTGTCGTTCAATTGCGAATGATGGCGCGCTGCCTCGATGATTTGTTCCGGAGCGATTAACGATGAATCAAGGTTTTGCGCGACAGCAACTGCGTGGTCCCCCAGTACTTTGTTTTCAATCAGCTCTTTTGGGAACTGCATTGCCCACGAAGCGTTCGTGGCGCGTCCATACAGTTCGCCGTTAATGAAGTTTGCGCAGCGCCCGAAGAACAAACCGATCGGCGCGGCGACGACCAGCGCGTCACCCAGATTCGTCCAGGAAAGTTTGTGTCGGCGCGCGTAGTAAAAACTGAGCGCAAGAATGCCAATCATTCCGCCGTGGCTGGCCATGCCGCCTTCCCACACCCGCAGGATCGAGAGCGGCTCACGCAGCATTTCCGGTTTATAAAAGAGGACGTAACCAATTCGCCCGCCGAGCAACACGCCGAAGAGCGCAGTCCAGGTAATGAAATCGCTGACTCGCTCCGGTTGCAGGTCGCAGTAGCCGCGCTTGGAGAGCAGGCGAACGATGAAGTAGGCGGAAATAAACGCGAGGACGTAAGCAAATCCGTACCAGCGCGGCCCGACATTGTCCCAAAGCCGGAAGATAAAGGGATCGAAATTATCGACGAAATACGCGAGCATCGCCGCGAATCTTCGTCGTCATCCCGAGCGAAGTCGAGGGATCCCGTGGCGCAGCCTTTAAGATAACTTTACGGGATCCCTCGACTACGCTGCGCTTCGCTCGGGATGACAGCGCAAGGTGCAGGCGCGGAGTGAGCCCGGCGCGATGACATCGCAAGATTTTTCCATTCCGCGCTCCACCACCGTCGCAGGCCTTGGGCAATTTGTTTGCGCAAGCGAAAATCGGGAACGAAACCATCGTAGAGCTCGCGCCAGCCGGAATTCACCTCGCCGAGACGCCCGGCGGCGGCGCGATTTTTAGCGAGGGTGACAAGACGTCGCCGATAAAGTTTCATCATCGACGCGGCGACACGCCCCGGCCTGCCTTCAAATGGCAACCGGGCAAACGCGCATTCGGGGTCACGATAAACCGGGCGGACAAGCCCGATGTAATAACCGGCGACGTCAAGTAACAACGCAGCCGACATCAAGTCCGCTTCGCCCATGTAAAAATACTTGTCCTGATAGAGCGACTCGAACCATCTGCGATAGGTCACCGGGTATTGCGCGTTATAGTAATCAAGCAACGCGCTCACGTTTTCGCCCGCGAGACTGCGCGCCAGCAAATTGGCGACGTAATAGCTGGTGAAAGAACAAAAATCGAGACCCGGGCTGTAGAGTGGATCGATGAAACTGGTCGCGTCGCCGACCGCAGCCCAGCCATCGCCACAAACTTTTTCGCTCCAATACGGGAGCGCAGAGAAAGCGTGGACGTCGCCTTCAATCGCCTGCGCCCGGCCGAAGATGGCGTGGCCGACCGGATGCGAAATCAAATGATGGTGCAAACGCTGAGCCAGCGTTGCGCCGGCAGGCAGGTCGAAAATACGGCTGTCGTAAACGATACCAGCGCTGACATCGCCGCCGCGCAGCGGAATTATCCAACACCACCAGCCGTAACCCATGAGATGATTGGTGGCCCACTCCCGGCTAGTGCGGCACGCGTTCGCCATTTCCGGGAATTTTTCGCGCCATTCATAACTGTCCCATTCTTTCACGCCGGTGAAACGCGCCCACACCGCATTGATCGGGTGCTCGAGATTCGGCCGAAAATGGCCGAGCTTGCGCGCAATCATGGCGGCGCGTCCGCTCGCGTCCACAATCCAGCGCGCGCGGATTCTTCGCTGCTCGTTTTGAAAATCGAGCGTGACGACTTGTTCGCCGTCTTCGTGCAATTCCAGCGATGTCACTTTGGCGGGCCGCATCAACTCGCAGCCGTTCTTGACCGCTTCCTCAAGCAAATGCGTGTCGAGCGTCGCGCGATCGACTTGAAAACCAGAGAGCCGCGCTCCGTAACGCGCGCCAAGCTCGACACAATCGTCAACCGATTGCTCGGGATGCTGCGAAAACCACAAGCGTAATCCTTGTTTCGGCAAGTGATGGTGTCCGAGGTGATGAGTCAGCCCGAGAATCCGCGTCATGTAACAACTGCTGACCTCGGTGGTGGATTCGCCTACCTTTCGATCGAACTCGGTCGTCTTCTCGATGATCAGGATACGGGCATTGGGAGAGCGACGTTTGAGCACCACGGCCGTCGCGGCACCGGAAAAGGCGCCGCCGATGATCGCCACATCGTAATCCATGGAGAAGAAAATGATGCAGGCGATCGCCGTGAAAGGCAATTCCCCGCGGATCCGACGACAAAAAGCGGTTCAACGCACCTCCGTCATCCTGAGCGGAGTCGAAGCGAAGTCGAAGGATCCCGTTGAAGCTACCAGTTACCTTTAAGGTTCGCTGCGGGATCCCTCGACTTCGCTCGGGACGACGTGGCAAAGGTACCTTTAAGCTTGCGCTGCGGGATTCCTAAGCTTCGCTCGGAATGACGGGACGATGATCTTCACCAATTGCCGCGTAATCTTGGCAGACGCGATCCGCGATGACCTCGACGTTGTCGTGCGCGGTGGAAAGATTGCTGACATGTGCGCGCCAGGGTCGCAATCGGACGATACGATCGATCTTGGCGGAAATTTTCTCGCTCCGGGTTTTGTTGATGTGCACGTGCACGGCGGTAATGGCCATGATGCGATGGAGGCAAACGCGGACGCATTTCGCGCTATTTGCGATTATCACGCGAGTGGCGGCACAACGTCCTTGTTACTAACGACTGCGACTGCGTCCTCCGCGGAAATTCTGCTTGCCCTTACGCAGATCGGAAAACTAGAGATTCCTCAAATCGCGGGGGCACACGTCGAAGGGCCATTCATCTCTCGGGATCAGGCTGGTGCGCAGAATCCCGAATTTATTTGTGAGGCCTCCTCCGAATTGATTGGGTGCCTGCTCGAACATCGCGACGTGATCAAGCGCGTCACAATCGCACCGGAAACAAAAGGGGCTCTGGCAGCGATCAAAGAATTTTCTGCGGCCAGAATTGTCGTTAGCGGTGGCCATTCCAATGCCTGGGAGGAAGAAGCCCGCGCCGCTTTGGAGAACGGAATGCGGAGCGTGACGCACACTTTCAATTGCATGTCGTCGGCGCGACGACGTGGAACCAAACGTGTCGCCGGTCTGCTCGAGTTTGCGCTGAGCGAGCCGAAAATTTGCTGCGAATTGATTGCGGAAGAACACCACGTTTCTCCCGCGCTGATGAAGCTGGCCTATTGCGCGAAAGGCGTGGGCGGAATCGCCCTTGTGACCGATGCGACTGCCGGCGCTGGTCTGGCCGAAGGAACGACCTTCCAGCTTGCGGGGAAGGAATGTATCGTGAAAAACGGAGCCTGTTTCCTTGCCGGCACCGGTACCCTTGCCGGAAGCGCATCGCGTCTGATCGATCTGGTGCGAGCGATGATCCGCAGCGCGGAAGTGACTTTACCTCATGCGATCGCGATGGCGTCACTTAATCCGGCGCGCTCGGCTGGCCTGCCTGAGAAAGGTGAAATCGCAATTGGCAAGGATGCCGATTTGGTTGTGCTCTCGCCGGAGCTGGAAGTGGTGCAGACGTACGTCAATGGCGTGGAAATTTTCGTACGATGATAACAACTGCCCGCGCGTCATCCCGACCGAACGCGAGGGACCCCTCAATTTGCTCATGATCGTAGAAATTTGATGACGTATGACCAAATGTGAGGTCCCTCGCCGTCTTCCGCGGCTCGGGATGACGGCGATTACAGCTCGAGCAAAAAGTTCGCGATCTCGTGGGATGCAGCTGGCCGGCTGATTTTGGCGATATTTTCCGACCATTCCTGCAGCAATTTGCCGTCATCGGCAAAGGCACGGGTGAGGGCCGCGATGACCTCATCGTTGCTTAGCGCCACCGTGCCAGAATTGGTTTGGGTAATGAGTTGCGCATTTCCTTCCTCCTGGCCGGGCACAACTTGATTGATGATCATCGGACAGGCGGCCGCGATTGCTTCCTGTACCGTAGCGCCCCCTGCCTTGCTAACGAGAACATGATGCGAGGCAAGCAACTGCGGCAATTCCGTTGTCCAACCTATGACTGTAAATTTTTGCGCGGAAGCGTCACGAATCGATTCAACTGCGCGCTGCACGTTTTCGTCGCGACCAACCGTGACGGTGAGCTCAGTATTCGGAATTCTTGCCAGCCAGCGGGCAAGCTCGGAGGCGGAACTTTGGCCGGCGTTTATCATCTGCAAAATCCGCCACGGCGGGCCCGATGGCCGAATTTGCTTCCCGGCGAGCGCGGCAAAACGCGGGCTGACGGGAAATCCGAAGACGCGGATCAGCGCCCGATCGATCCCGGCGCTGACCAGCACCTCGGCGGTTTGCTCATTCGCGAGCAGGAAATAATCGGCCGAACAACGATACCAGATCGAATTGATCGTGATCGAATCGGTGACGCAGACGACGCGTCTGGGTTTGGAGGCGTTGGCCGGCCCATAAAGCTCATCGAGCAAATGGGCATACGGTGGATAAACCGAAACGATGACATCGGGCCGATCACGCCCGACGATTGCCGATAATCGCTGCCGGACTCGGGAAAACCAGCGCAGCCCATGGCGAAAATCCGGGCGTTGATCGATCCAGGAATAAATCGCCGACCAAACACGCGGCGCGCGATTGATCCCGACGAGATAAGCTCGCCGCGCGATCTCGTTTACGCGGCCAAACGCTTCCGCAAAGAGATCACGACATTCGACAGCGGCGTCGGGCGCGACTTGTCCGAGAGCGTCGCGAATTCCACGCGCGGCGCTGTTATGTCCTTCGCCAAAACTGGCAGTAAGAATGAGAATTTTTTTCACGACGGGAACGGCGCGGGGAGTTTAATGGATAATTGCGCAGGGCAAAGTACACTTGGGCGCCATGAAGATGTTGCGGCTGGTTGGACGCACCGCGCGCCGGATGGTTTGGGAGACGGCGATGGACAACACCACCGGTCTGGCTGCGCAAATGGCCTATCAACTTCTTTTCACTCTTGCCCCGGGCCTTCTCTTTCTCTGGCACTTGCTCGGCTTGTTCGGGACCGATCCAGCCAAACTGCATCGTATGTTTGTCATCCTGAAAGAATTTCTGCCGCCGGATCCGAAGGTGCAGGACATTCTTGATTCCGCGCTTGCCAGCGTGGTTGTAACCGGCTCGAGCGGATGGATTGCGAACGTGGGAATCATCGCCGGGATTTATCTCGGCACCATGTTTATCAGCACAGTCTCGCGCGCCCTCAGTCATACTCACGGCGTGGTCGAAGACCGGCACTGGTGGTCGAAATACATCATCTCCTTTTTCCTGCTTTTTTGGTTCGGCCTCACCATTCTCGTTTGCTTTAATGCCGTCGTTTTCGGTGAAACGCTGGCCGGAATCGCGGAAGTAAATTTGCAATTGAAGATTCCGCTTCAAGAATGGGTCGCGGCCTTGAATCTGCCGCTTACCGCCATCGCCCTCATTATTCTCGCCCTCGGCCTCTATCTGCTGACTCCGGAAAATTATCTCACCATCCGGCAGGCCTTGCCCGGCGCGATTTTATTCGCAGTTGGCTGGCTCGCAGTGACGAAACTGTTCCAGCTTTATGTCGCGAAATACGATCGCTATAACCCTACCTATCACGCCCTCGCTTCCATTATCATTCTGCTGACCTGGATGTATTTGACGTGTTTGCTGTTGTTACTCGGCGGAAAACTGAACGCGATTCTGCGCCGCGAACGCGAGCGCGAGTTGCAAAATTCTGCTCCTGCGCCTCAGCCTGCTTGAGACTTTTTCTGTGACGTGCGCACCGGTGAGTCGTTTTTGTTTATGCTTGCTGATGGCATGCGCTCTCAACGGAGTGCCCGCCTACCCGCAGGTTTCGTCTGAGGAAACTCCTCAAAGCGTCGCGAAAGCTTCACCGAGCCCGGCCAAATCACCAACGCCGAAGCCCAAAGCGTCGCCGAAGAAAAAGAAAACGACTGCTAAGAAAACACCGACGCCATCAAAGAAAAAGAAGAAGGCAAAGGCGTCGCCGAGTCAGTCGCCAAAAAAGAAAACGACAGCGTCGCCTACTCCGTCTCCGAAAAAATCGCCGTCACCAACCCCTGTTCCGCCGTTGGAGGAGCCGCTAGCGCCGCGCCCGACCCCAACGCCTTCTCCCACGCCGCTCGCTACAGCTCGGCCAACGATTGCGAGCGGCACCATTCCACAGGTCGAAGTTGAGAAGTCAGGATTTGTTGGCGATCAGGGTTATGAACCGCCGCCAACCCCAACCCCACGTCGCGGCTGGTGGTTTTGGTCACGTCCGGAAGTCAGTTATCGTTATCTTTCACGGTCGGTCCGAAGCGAAATCGATCGGGCCCCGGTAATGCGCCGTCGCTGGCAGTTCATTGTTGTGCACAACAGCGGCACACGACAAGGTAGCGCCCGGATTTTCGATTATTACCACCGGCACGTGCGCCGAATGCAAAATGGACTCGCCTATCATTTCGTCATCGGCAACGGCACCTCGACCGGTGATGGCCAAATCGAAGTAGGCGATCGCTGGCGGCGCCAGATTAACGGCGGACACGTGCACAGCGATTATTTGAACAACATTGCGCTCGGCATTTGCCTGGTGGGCGATTTCAATCGCGATCAACCGACCCGCCGCCAGCTCGAAGCCTGCGAAGAGCTGATCAATTATCTGCGAAAACGCTGCGGAAAAATTGATGCGCATTACGCAGTTGTGCGCCCCCATCGCGAAGTCAACCCGCCGCAATGGGCGACTGATTGTCCCGGCAACGCCTTTCCATATTCCTGGTTTCGGAGATTTCAGGAGTAAGCGTCCGTCATCCCGAGCAAAGTCGAGGGATCCCGAGGCGAGAGCTTAAGGCCACTTGGCGGGATCTCTCGGCTTCGCTCAGGATAACGAAGTTTCTTGATTGTCAGCGCGGTCGAGGAGCGGCACCTTGTGGGTATGGGAGATCAACCGACGATCAAGATCGAATCCGCTACGCAGTTGGCAGTGTTCCTCAGCAACCGGCCCGGCGCGCTCGCGCGTGTGTGTGAAGAATTAGCCGGTGCGGAAATTAATATCCACGCGCTTTCGACTTCCGACACCGCCGATCATTCAGTAGTGCGAATGGTGTTAAGCGATCCGACCAAGGCCCTCATGCTCCTGGGTGAACGCGGCGTGCTCGCGCTGGAGACGGAAGTGTTGATGATCGAGACGGAAAACCATCCGGGCGTGCTCGGGCAAATTGCGGACCGCCTCGCCGGCGCGGAAGTGAATATCGAATACGCTTACATGGCCGCGACACTGAACTCGGCCAAAGGCTTGATGATCTTGCGCCCGGACGACGTGGAGAAAGCGCAACAGGTGCTGCGCGATTTGTGATCGGTGTTACCGGCGCACATAAATTGCGATAGCCTGCACGCGGCGATTAATTAACGGACCGCCGACACTCCCGCCGCCGCCGTAGAAATTGTGACGGCCGTAGCCAAAGCCGCCGACGCCCACCGAAAGTCCGCCGACCGGTCGATCATACACGGCCTGCAAGAGCACCCCGTTGGCCCCGAGGGCGGCGGCTTCTCTGCGCAGATCCGCAATCGCCGCGTCGGGCGAGTCGCGATCAGGAAAAAGCCATGTCGTTCCCGCTGACGAGTTAATGATGGCGATTTGTTGGTAATGGCGCGGCGGGTTTTCGTAGATTCGAACCGCGGCCGGGGTGATCGGCGGGCGCGCTGGACCAATCATAGTGACGTGGGTGGCGCATCCCGAAATAAGCAACGCAATCAAGATCGCCGCGCCTGAGTGTAAAAGATGTTTCATCGCAATAATAATTCGAAACGCGAGGCCGAGCCGCGCGGTCAAACTTAGCGGTGACAGTCCGCCGAGACCTTTCTCATTAACACCGGCTTTTAGGCCGGTGCAAGCACCGCACTACTCGCGACGAAAGCCGTTTCAACGGCTTTTCATGGACATCGAGGTAAGCCGTTAAAACGGCTCGTGTTCGTCAACGGGTGGATAAGCATCGACCTGAAGACCGGTGTTAATAAGAGGCCACGACAGGAGACGATTTCCATTCCACCCGTTGCGTATCGCATTTGCTTGGTGAATAGGAACGCTTCGCCATTATGACGCCAATCAAGACCTGGCTCGGCTATCCATATCCCCTTGGCGCGACCTGGCTGGGCAACGGTGTCAACTTCGCGCTCTTCTCCGAACACGCCACTTCAGTCGACCTCTGTCTTTTCGACAGCATGGAAGCACCGGAGGAAAACGTTCGCATTCCGGTGACGGAACATACCGACCAGGTCTGGCACATTTTTCTACCCGAAGTTCGGCCGGGACAGCTTTACGGTTATCGCGTTTCCGGCCCGTACGAACCGGAAACCGGAATTCGTTTCAACAGTTCCAAGCTGCTTCTCGATCCCTACGTCAAGGCGATCGCGGGCCGGGTGGAATGGGGCGACGAAATGTTTGGCTACGTCGTTGGCGGTGAGAAGGAGGATTTGACCCGCGATTTTCGCGATGATGCCTGGGGAATGCCCAAAGCGGTGGTGATTGACAATGCTTTCAACTGGGATGGCGATCGCAAGCTGGGACGGCCGCTGGCGGAATCGATCATCTATGAAGTGCACGTGAAAGGTTTCACCAAATTATGTCCGGGCGTTCCGCCGGAATTGCGGGGCACTTACGCCGCCCTCGGCAGCACTTGGGCGATTGATTATTTGAAACACCTGGGTGTAAGCGCGGTCGAGCTGCTGCCGGTGCACGCCCACATTGATGACAAGGCTTTGGTGGATCGCGGACTTACAAACTACTGGGGCTACAACACCATTGGTTTCTTCGCGCCGGAAGCGAAATACTCCAGCAGCGGCGATCGAGGCGAGCAGGTGAACGAGTTCAAGGGGATGGTGCGCAATCTGCACGCCGCTGGAATCGAGGTCATTCTCGACGTCGTTTACAACCACACCGCCGAAGGCAATCACCTCGGGCCGACCCTGGCGTTTCGCGGGATCGATAACATCGCCTCCTACCGATTACGGACGGAAAATCCGCGTTTCTATCTCGATTTCACCGGCACCGGCAACACCTTTAATCTCCTGCACCCGCGCACGCTCCAGTTGGTAATGGACAGTTTGCGCTATTGGGTGCTCGAGATGCACGTGGATGGTTTCCGCTTCGATCTCGCCACCACCCTTGCGCGCGACGCCAATGGCGTGAACAAGCTGCACGCTTTCTTTGACATTATTCACCAGGACCCGGTGCTTTCGCAGGTAAAACTAATCGCGGAACCGTGGGACGTGGGCGAAGGCGGGTATCAGGTCGGGAATTTTCCGGTCTTGTGGGCGGAATGGAACGGGAAATATCGCGACGCCATGCGCAGTTTTTGGAAGGGCGACGAGGGGAAGATCGGCGAAGTGGCGTATCGGTTGACTGGCAGCCCCGATCTTTATCAACACGATGGCAAACGGCCGTACGCCAGCATCAATTTTATCACCGCGCACGACGGATTCACTCTCACAGATCTCGTTAGCTACAACGAGAAACACAACGAAGCCAACGGGGAGAAGAACCATGATGGCGACAACAATAATCATTCATGGAACCACGGCGTGGAAGGCCCGAGCGACGATCCGGAAATCAGCGCCTTGCGCGAAAGACAGCGCCGTAATTTTCTCACCACGCTCTTTATTTCGCAGGGTGTGCCAATGCTACTCGGCGGCGATGAATTCGGCCGGACCCAGAACGGCAATAATAACGCCTATTGCCAGGACAATCAGGTCAGCTGGTTCAATTGGGAAAAACGGAACGAACAGCAAACTGTACTTTTCGAATTTACCCGGCGCCTCATTCAACTCCGACACCAGCATCCTGTTTTTCGGCGCCCGAAATTTTTCCAAGGCCGCCGGATCCGCGGGAGCGAGATTAAAGACGTAATGTGGTTCAATCCGGGGGGCAACGAAATGAGCGAGGAAGATTGGAGTTTACCTTTCGCGCGTTGCCTGGGAATGATGCTAAGCGGCGACACCATCGACGTCTTGAATTTTCAGGGTGATCCGATTCGCGACGATACCTTTTTATTTCTGATCAACGCCCATTATGAAACGATTTCGTTTCTTCTCCCCGGCCGGGAACACATTGAATGGCAACTGCTCATCGACACTGCGAGTGAGTCCGGTTTTCTGGCCGAGCCAAAAAGTTTTGCCTCGGGCGAGGAGCTGCCGGTGATCGATCGTGGTGCTTGCCTGCTTAAGTTAAGCGCTGGGGCACAGGCGCAAGCGCGCCAGGAATCATTCCGGAAGCGGCCCTTCGATTTCCCGCGTGGGGTTTCCCAGCCCGTGCCAGGAAAAAAAGAATAGCCGTGATCAGTGGCCGGCAAACGAACTAGATTGCGGGGAAGTCGCGTCCGCGCATTGTGATGGCATGACACCGACCTCGCTCATTATCGTGGCCGATCGGGGAAGCTTGAAAGCTTACCGGGTGAACGAAACCCCGACGCGCGGGCCAAGTTTAAAGTTGGTGCAGGCCTTCGATGTCACCGATGCGCATGGCAAACTGGTCGATAAAGTCACCGATTTGGCCGGGCGCTACGCGGCGAGCGATGGGGCCGGAATGCATCAGGCATCGATCGCGGAAACCAAATTGGAAACCGAAACCGAGCGCCGGATCAACAAACAGTTAGCCGATCAAATTACGCAAATCGCGAAGTCCAACGGAGTGGAAGGCTGGTCTTTCGCCGCGCCCGCCTCGTGCCATAACGCGATCATTGAATTGCTTGCGCCCGATGTCCGTAATCGCATCGTCGAATTCGTGAAATCCGATCTGGTGAAAGTGGAACCGGCAAAGTTAGCTTCCCATTTTCGCTCATTGCAGCCAATCTAGGGGAAAAATGGGCCACAGCCGAATCGCATGAGAGCGCTTGGCGTTGGCGGCTCGAACGCATTAGAATAGAGGCGCTATGCAATTGCCAGTAAACATCACTTATCGCGGCCTGAAGAAATCCCTGGGAATCGAACAGATGGTATTGGAGAAAGCGACGCGGCTGGATAAATTCTGTGATCACATCAGCCGGTGCGATGTTGCTATTGAGCAACCGAACCACGCCCACAAAAAGGGAAACCAATATCGGGTCCGGATTGATGTTACCGTCCCGCCCGGCCACGAGCTGGTCGCCGAAGAAAAACAGATCGATAATGGAACGCACGATCCGCTGGCAAAAGTGGTGCACGACGCGTTCAAGACAATGGAACGCGAATTGCGGCGAGTGGTGGACAAGCAACGGCGCAATGTGAAAACGCACGCCGATTCACGCTCTCCCAAATAGGTTTGCTGAACCGCTGGCGGCATGGGGAATGAACGCTGGCTTCCATGCCCACATGTTGCCGGCGTTCCGAACCGCCGTCCCTTCTCATTAACACCGGCCTTCAGGCCGGTGCGGATGCAGCACTATCACGACGAAAGCCGTTTCAACGGCTTTTCTTATTCTGCCCGCGAAGGATAAGCCGTTGAAACGGCTCATCTCCATCGCTAGCGGAGAAGCACCGGCCTGAAGGCCGGTGTTAATAAGAGTGCGACGGCGAACAACCTGAGCAAGAGAGTCGCGAACTTTTTCACGAGTAAGGATATCGTTCACTCACTCTTCCTTCTCCATTTGGCAATGATTTCATCAACCATCTGTTTTGGATCGCGATCGCGCAGCATTGGATCATTCTGATAATACTCAGCCCAATAAAGAATGTCGCGGTAATCAGTCTGTGCCGCTTTCAGGTACTCCCCGATTTTCTCAAGCTTGCCTCTGCTCAGCTCGAGAATGTCCCATCTTACCCGATCGCTCTCCGCTCCTGAGTAGCTGGCAAGTAGCTCAAGAACACGATTCTGGTCCGGTCCTTGGAACTCCCGGCCAATACGTTCAATTATGCGTTGCTCCATTGAGTTGCAGGATCGACCGATCCTTCTAGACTTTTCGCAGCACCGTGACAGACTGACCAAGATTACCCAAGGATTTCATGGAGGTCCCATTTTCCCACCGAATCTCTTCGGGAATCGAGATATGACCTTTGTCGCCGTCGACAAAGGAGTCGACGGCAGGGCCGCTATGACCTGCCACGCCGCGATGGCGTCGCGATCGAGAAACTGAATCAAAGGTCCACCCGCCTTCGCTTTGACTGATGCGATCAAGGTTTCCCAATGGCACGGGATCCGAAACTCCAGGAACGAAATGACTACATGCCCGCCTACCTTTAAGCATCGTGACGCCTCTTGAAGGTATTTGCAACTTTCTTCATGCGTCGTGTGTGTCAGAACGGAGAAAAATGTGACAAAGTCAGCCACGTTATCGGTGCACGGAATTTGCACATCGTCGACGACACTGAATTTCCAGTCATCGCGCATGGTCAAAGCTTGGGCCGATTCAATTAGCCGGGGAACGACATCTGTCCCGATGTAGCGGATGCCTTTATCCGGGGCTAGTTGCTGCGCCAGTCGACCGCTGCCGCAGCCGATATCGACAACGAGAGGCCCCCTAGTTAATCCCAAAGAGCGCAACAGATAATATTCCAGTTTGCCGACAGCTTCGGACTCGCCTCCGACCGCAAGCCGCAATGCCTCGTTTCCTGAGCCTAAGCGTTGCTCCAGTCTCCTGACATGATCGATATAGGCGTGGTTACCCTGAGACATAAGAGCGATGGAGCGAGAACAACATCAGCTAGGACCTTCGAGCCCGCTAGTCCGCCGCCCATCGGGCCAGAAGCGCTCATCGCGACTTGCCGCAGCCGGTTCGAACAGGTAGTAAGTAAATTCTTCGAATCATCGTGCCGCTGATTGAATTTCCGCCAACCGGCGTGACCGACGTTTTGCCGTCGCCCTATCTGCGGCGACTAATTCGAAGCGGTCGCGTCGTCGGCAGCTTTGTCACGGTTCAGGCGATCGTGCAGATGATCGGGTTCCTGAGCGGAATCCTGCTCATTCGAATGCTGGAGCAACGCGAGTACGCCTTCTTTACCATCGCCAACACAATGCAAGGCACCCTCAATTTGCTCGCCGATATCGGGGTTAGTGTTGGGCTCGTTTCCATTGGCGGCCGGGTTTGGCAGGACCGTTCCCGCTTCAGCCAGTTAATCAGCACCGCACTATATCTTCGGCGGCGTCTCGCCCTTCTGGCGATGATTGCTGTCACGCCACTGCTCTATTTCATGCTCGCAAAAAATGGAGCGTCCCTCAACTACACTGCTTTGCTAATCATTTTCGTTCTGATCGGTCTCGCCATTCAACTCGATGTCGGTGTCCTGGGAGTAATTCCGCGACTTCGTTCCGATGTTCGAGTCATTCAGCGCATCGATCTCATTGGCGCCATCCTACGACTAACGATTCTTGTGCTTCTAGCCTTCATTTTTCTCAATGCTGGCATCGCCGTCACCCTGTCGACGGGGGTGATTTTTCTGCAATATCTCTTGCTCCGCCGTTACAGCGCGACGGTGATCGATTTTGGCGCGCCGCAAAACGCCGAGGATCGGAAAACCATGCTCGGTCTCATTCGCAGTCAGGCTGCCAACGCTGTCTTCTATTGTTTCCAGGGACAAATCACCATTTTCCTCGTCAGCTTTTTCGCGCGTCAAAGTAGTTCGGTCGCGGAAGTCGGCGCGCTCGGCCGGCTCGCCATGATCTTTGTCGTGCTGGCAAATTTGCTGGCTAATATTTTCGTTCCCGCGTTCGCCCGCTGTCAGGAGCGGCGACAATTGCGTTCGCTCTATCTCGAGATCGCTGGTGGGGTCACCTTGTTCTGCCTTGTGGTACTCGCGGCCGCCGCAATTTTCCCAGATCAATTCCTTTTCGTACTCGGGAACAAATACGCCCACCTGCGTCGCGAGCTTTTATTGATGGTCGCCTCGGCCGTGCTGGCCGCGCTTACCGGAACATTTTGGTCGCTCAATGCTGCCAAAGCCTGGATCGCCGGATCGTGGCTTTACATTCCGCTGACCCTGCTCACCCAAATCGCGTTGATTCCGTTCACTGATTTTTCCAATGTGAGCAGCGTTCTCGTCTTCAACCTGCTTTCCAGCGTACCAAATCTGCTTCTCAATCTCGCCCTTTCTTTTCGCGGTTTCCGTTCGTTGGAAACGGCAGCGGCCTGAACGATGTGGAACTTTGGTTATCACCTGGCCCGATTTCGCGGCAGCGTGGCCCGAGAAGCTTATCGCCTGCTTCTGCCAATGATCGTGCGCCGTCGCATCGCTCCGCCGAGGATGCTCGACATCGATGTCTTTGCTTACTCGAACGAAGCGATGTTGCCCGAACAAATCGCCTCTCTCCGCTCATTTTTGAAATACGTGGGGCGACCCAACAATTTCACGATTGTTTCCGACGGCACCCACTGCCGGCGCGCAGTTTCGCTTTTGCAGCAAATCGATTCCTGCATTCGTCTCGCCGACGCGCGGGATTTTTTGCTGCACCCGTTATCTTCAGGCGACTACTTCGCCAACCATCCAACCGGCAAACAGCTTGCCCTGATTATGAGTCTTCCCCTCGAACGGCCCGCTCTGTATATCGACGCCGATGTTTTGTTTTTTCCCGGCGCGGTTGTGCTGGCCGATCTCTTACGCAATCACGACGCGCCTGCTCTTTATCTGGGCGATTGTCAGGTCGCGGGCGACGAGCGCTTGTTGCGCGATCCAGCCGAAACCGTCGATCCCGTAAACACCGGCGTCCTTTTCTTTTTCCAGAAACTCGATTGGTCTTTGGCCATGGAACGTTTTGAGCAACTAGACGGCTTGCCGAATTTCTTCACCAATCAAACGCTGACGCACCTCACGATGCATGCCAATGGTGCCCGTGCGCTCGATCCGGTGAAGTTTGTCCTACAACTCGATGATCAGTTTCAGTTGGCCGACCGCCACGCCAACAACAGCATCGTCCTGCGCCATTACGTCAATCCGGTGCGCCACAAATTCTGGGAACAGATTTTTTCTTGAGTGCGAAAAGTCTTCCGTTGCCGAACTCATGCGTATTTTGACGGTGCTTGATCTTCCATCGGACCCGCGGCTTGGCGCCGCGCGCATCTTCATGGAATTGTCGCGAGCCTGGGAGACTGCCGGACACAAGGTCTCGCATTATTGTTTGGGCGACGCGTTCACCGCGCCAACTTCGTCGCCTCCCTTGTCGGCCTGGCGACGGTTGCATTTTCCCGGAAGGGGAGCGGCCTTTGTCAGGAAGAATGCCGCTCGATTCGATGTCATTGATTGTCTTGTCGGAGCATTGCCAGTTACGAAACACCGTTTGAATTTCACCGGCCTACTCGTCGCGCGATCGATTGGCTCTCATCGCCTCTATCGCAATTTTGAAGAGATGGCGCGCGAGCGTTGGCCGGACCAGCCGCGAGGGAAACTATCGGGCCGGATCTTCTACACCTTTTTTCAGCAACAGTTGTTTCGAAACTCAGAAAAAGCGCTGCAATACTGCGATCTCGTCAATTTGCCTAACGAATATGAGCTGAAATGTCTAAGCTCGAAAAAGCCGGCAATCATTCAACCGTATGGCCTGACTCAGGAGTGGCGCCGAAAGTTGGTGGAAGCGGCTGCTTCGCCCGACACGCGTTTGCTGCAACAAAAAGTGAGTTTTATCGGGATGTGGAGCACACGGAAAGGCGCCAGAGACTGGGGCGAAATCCTTCGACGCGTGCGCGCCATCGTTCCGGCGGCACGATTCAAATTCCTTGGGACGCTAACCGATAATGAAAGGGTCTGGCGTGATCTGAATATTTCTCCCTGCGATTGGATCGAAATTGTCCCAGCATACCAGCCCGACGAGCTGCCAAACCTTCTGTCTAATTCAACGGTAGGTGCATTTCCGAGCTATGCGGAAGGTTTTGGTCTGGGTTTGCTGGAACAGCTGGCGGCGGGAATTCCAACTGTTTCTTACGACGCCCCCGGTCCGCGTTTCATATTACAAGATGGTTTGTCTGATCTGCTAGTTCCCATTGGAAATGTTGAACAACTTTCCGCCGCGTTAATCCACATTCTTTCGGCTGATCTGGCCAGCTACCGGAAACTAATCGAGCGATGCATGGAAGTGGCGGGCCGCTTTTTGTGGTCAACCATCGCAAAAGAAACGGTGCGTCTGTATGAGACACATCTTGCTCGAGTACGGGGTGGCATTAGTGGAATTGTCCGGGCATGACTAACGGCGCGGCCGTCATCTGGCAGATAGTTCCTCGCATTTCGGATAACCCTGACGGGGTGACCGATTACGCTTTCAACCTGGCGAACGCTTTGTGGGCGAATCACGGTCTCAGAACGGTATTCGCTCCAGGTAAACCGAGTCAGGCGTCAAAAAAAGGAGAATTCGAAACAGCATCCATCACCGATGCCGGCACACCTCCGGCGAAGCCTGCGCACGTCATCTTGCACTACGTGAACTACGGTTATCAGAAACGTGGGCTGCCATTTTGGTTAGTACCGATTTTGTGTCGCGTTCGCGAAACTTTTGAGGGCCGTTTGATCGTAATTTTTCACGAACTCTTTGCATCTGGCCCGCCGTGGAAGAGCGAGTTTTGGCTTCAGCCTTTGCAGAAAAAAATCGCCCGGGACATCGCGCGATTGACCGACGCACGATTGGTCAGCAGCGAATCGATGCAGCAAATGCTCGAGGGACTTGTCCCTGGGCTCGATGTCCTAGTTCATCCCGTCCCATCGGCTTTCGGTGAACCGGTCATCGATTCTGCGCAGTTACGGGCGCGCGACAATCATCGCTGGGTCATTTGCGGTGGGACCGAGTTAATCGAGCGCTCGCTCCGCTCCTTTCTGCGAATAACCGACGAAATTCCCACGACCGTTCTGCCACGAAATCTGGTTGTTCTCGGCGGAATGGAAAATTCCAGAGTTCCGCCGCTCCTCCAAAGGTTGGCTGCTATTCAATGCCAATATTATCCCGCGGTTTCGCCCGAAACAGCTTCGCAAATTCTTTCGACCTGCGCTTTCGCCTGGCTGGATTATTTCACTACCGGAACCGTCAACCCGGACCTGCTATTAAAGTCGAGTTCGTTCGCGAATCTGTGCGCACACGCGGTCGTATGTATAATGCCGAGGGTGTTGAGCGCGATTTCCCTTGAGAACGATTTATTGCCCGGGCCCTTCGCTATCGCGCATGGTGATATCAAGATGCCTTCGGGGGATGAGCGTCCCGGTATCGCACAAGCAATTTACGATTGGTATCATCGGCACGCATCGGTGGCGACGTTATCGCGCGTGGTCGCAGAGCAACTGGCGTGAAGCAAGACCGGGTCGGTTCTAAACGAAGCAGCAGAAAACGTGTAATCGCGCATTGGAATGGCCCGCTTCAATACGTTGCACCGTTACCATGAAAATCTTATTTTCATCTTATGCTTACGCACCCGATATCGGCGGAATCGAAACCGCTTCGGCGCTGCTGGCGCGCGAGTTCGTCGCCGCAGGCCATGAAGTCATTTTAGTCACAGAAAGTTCCGCCCGGGCTTCGAACTCTGATCCATTCGAAGTTGTGCGTAATCCGACATTCGTGCGGTTGTGGAGACTCCTTCGTTGGTGTGACGTGGTTTTTCAAAACAACATCAGCTTGCGCCATCTCATTCCGGCACTGCTTTTGGGCCGGCCGGTCTTGGTTATGCATCAAAC
>Ga0209470_1000563_pt1 | contig 29043 bp, 23 predicted proteins | sample GraSoiAngelo_125_FD_185882 | JGI IMG/M metagenome (GOLD analysis project Ga0209470, IMG submission 185882) | Grasslands soil microbial communities from the Angelo Coastal Reserve, California, USA - 14_0927_05_40cm (SPAdes) (version 2) | ecosystem: Environmental > Terrestrial > Soil > Grasslands ... | reverse complement strand
GGTCGCACAGGACGACGGCCTGAGCCGTACGGAACTTCTGACACGCGTCAATGGGATCGCACGCCAACGCTTCCACATCGACCACACCACCATTCAAATCGAAGAACCAAACATTCCGCAGGACATTATCGAGTCCTGCAACTGCCATTTCGGCGCATGGGATTCAACGTCATGAGTTATTTTTTAGTTTTGTTTGCATTTCTTCTGCAAAGCCCCTCTTTGGACAGCGCAAGTCCGAAAGAGCGGCAGTCGGCCGTCGAGCAGATGGCTGTATTGGGAAATCGCCCGGCCATTCCGCAGCTCGCCGCGGCACTCAAGAAAGAACCGAGAAGCGACGTTCGCGCTTCAATCGTCGCCGCGCTCGGCCGCATTCGCGATCGTGAAAGCGTCCCTATTTTGGTGGAGGCGCTGCGCACTGATCTCGATAAGGACGTTCGCCTGCAAGCTATCGACTCTCTGCTCCGGCTCTACATTCCCATCGAGGATTCAGGCCCGGTCCGGACTATCTTTAACAAAGTAAGAAGCGTCTTCGTATCACCCGACGCTCCGGTCATTAGTCCCGAAGTCCAGGTCGACGCTTCTGCAAAAGAAGCGCTTGCCGGCGCCATGCAGAAAGATTTCAACGATGAAGTACGTGAGGAGGCGGCGCGCGCTCTGGGCATATTGAAGGCGAAGGACCAGGTGCCGCTGCTGGTGGCTGCGCTCGAAGACCCACAAAATCGCGAGCATCCGGGAGTTCGAGTTCAGATCGCTCATGCTCTGGGTGTCATTCGCGATCCCGCCGCCGGACCCGCGCTGGAAAAGACGATGCGCGACCCCGATCAGAAGGTCGCCCAGGAAGCGATTCTCGCAATCGGTCTCACCGCCTACGCGCCGGCCCGGGCGGTGGTGGAACAGATCTTCCGTACGGACCCGAATCGCACGATCAAATCGCGCGCCCTCGAAGCGCTTTCACTGATGCATGACAAAGGAAACATTCCGCTGTTTGAATCACTGTTGAACGATAAGAATGATAACTATCGCGAACTCTCCGCAGAAGGCCTCGCCCGCGTACAGTACGATGCCAAGGGATGGAAAGAGGTATACGAACAGGAAAAAAAGCCGAACGTCCGCAACGCACTCGCGTTCGGTCTTGCAGCATCCGGCAGCGTGGACTACATGAGAGACCTGGCGAATGGGTTGAGCGGCAGGCAAGCCTATCAGGTTGAAGTCTATTTGCTTGAGCTGGGCAAATACGACGGCAAATTGGGAGAACTTTACCGTTACCTCCGCAGCAGCGATCCTAAGGTGCGCGCCGGTATTGTGAGAATTATCGGCAATATCGGCGATCCCAGCTCTCTTGATCAGATCCGCCCTCTGCAGAACGACTCCAATGCCGACGTCGTACGTGAAGCGGTTAACGCTATCCGTAAAATGAGCCGGTGAGCCCAGCGTCCGGCCAGCGGGAAGTTCGAGTCCGCTTCGCTCCGTCGCCTACCGGTTACCTGCACGTCGGAGGCGCAAGAACGGCACTCTTCGACTGGTTGTTCGCTCGAAAGCATCAGGGCACGTTTGTCCTGCGCATCGAAGATACGGACGTCGAGCGTTCCAGCGAAGAGATGACTCGAGGCATCTTGGATGCGATGACCTGGCTCGGCCTTCACTGGGATGAAGGTCCGCACTTTCAATCGAAACGGCTCGATTTGTATCGCGAAACGGCTGAGCGTCTCGTGAGCGGCGGGTATGCGTATCTGGACGAAGGCGCCATCCGGTTCCGTGTTCCCGAAGGCCGGGTGACGTACGAAGATGCGGTATTCGGCGAAATTTCCGTCGAAAGCGACACCATCGAAAATTTTGTGCTGCTACGATCGGACAGACACCCGACATATCATCTGAGTGTCGTGGTGGACGATATCGACATGCGGATCAGCCACGTCATTCGCGGCGCGGATCACATTTCGAACACGCCGAAGCAAATCTTGCTTTACCGCGCGCTTGGCGCTTCCTTGCCCGTCTTCGCACATCTGCCGCTCATTCTTGGACCCGACAAGACAAGACTCAGCAAACGGCACGGCGCAACATCCGTTTCTGCTTATCGAGAACAAGGCATCCTGCCCGAAGCGATGCGAAATTTTCTGGCGCTGCTGGGATGGGCTCCCGGCAACGATCAGGAGATGTTTGATGACGAAGCGCTCATTCAGGCCTTTTCCTTACAGGGCATCTCAAAAGCGAATGCGGTATTCAATGCGGAAAAGCTAGCGTGGTTCAATGCCCAGTACATTGCCAGGCTTCCCCACGACAAGTTGGCCGAATATCTCAAGCCCGAATATGTGAAGGCCGGTCTGTGGCGGAACTCTTTTGAAAAGGAAGACCGCGAATGGTTTCGATCCCTGGTCGACCTGTACCGTCCCCGGGCGAGAGTTCTCGAGGATTTTCCTCGTCAATCGCGGATCTTCCTGACCGATCACGTTGAATTTGATCCCGCTGCTGTCGAAAAGTTTTTGAAAGACGAAAACGCTCGCGCTAATCTGAAAACGCTCGCTGCCCAGCTCGAGGCGTTGCCAGAATTTAATCATCACAGCATCGAAGAGACCGTGAGAGGACTAGCCGCCGAGCTCGCCATCAAGCCGGGCGCGCTGATGAATCCGGCGCGGGTGGCTCTGACCGGCCAATCGGTTGCCCCGGGTCTGTTCGACGTTATGGTGTTGTTTGGCCGCGAAAAGACGGTGAGGCGATTGCAGTTGTCAGAATCATGAACTGCTGGTTTTGCGATAAAGATTCCTTCTATTCCCCGTCTCGGAGGGATCGAACGAGAGTCGGGGCCAGCAGTTTCATGGCTGTAACGGGCAGCGCGCTCGTGAAAACATAATTTGAGGCTTTGTTTTCGCCCACGTATGCGGTGATCACTCCAAAATACCGGTCGCCGATGTAAAACGCGAACGTGCCGGTCCTGCTGACAGCACGGGAGCCTTTCTGGGTTTCGTAACGATTGTCGCCAGAACCCGTCTTTCCGCCAACGAGGATAACTTTTCCATCTTTCCCCACGAACGCATTGGCCAGTCTGCGGGCGGTTCCGTTTTCGACGACACCGGTCAGGGCATGGTGGAGTGCGCGGGCAACCTCAGGTTGCATGACGCGCGTTCCGTTTTGCGGGTTCGGGGCGAACACAGTTTCATACGGGGTATTGGCGGCAAACCGCAGCCTTTCAATGCGGATGTCCGGCAGCCGTACACCATCATTCAAAATGATGCCGATCAATTCCGCCAATGCAACCGGCCGGTCTGCGGAACTCCCTATCGCCGTCGCTAGTGACGGGACAAGGTGATCAAAGGGAAACCTAAGGCGCTGCCAATAAGGCGTCATCCGCCGAAAGGCATCCTCTTCGAAACGGATGCGCAGCCGGAGATCCTGCGCCCGCCGGTTTCGGGTCTTGAAAAGCCAACTGGAGGCGGTTTCTCGAACCCGGTCGCTGCGGCGAAGCAGTTCATCCCACGAGATGCCGGGATTCTGTACGACTTGTCCCGCGCACCAGATATCCAGCGGATGCCGGCTGAGCAGATATCCGTAGTCGGAAATGTTCAACCTTGCGGGATCGTAGGATTTTACGAGGCGGACCGGCTCATCGCTGGAGGCGGCGGCTCCTTGCGATTCGAGCCATTGCGCCAGGCGATTCGCGTCAGCGTTAGGATTCCAGGCCAGGAAAAGCATCGCCAGGTGACTCAACGATTTACTCCGGCTGCCCAGCAATTTATCGACGATCGCCTGCTTGTCCAAATTCCGGTACGTTTGGAATGCCGCGAAAAGCGCTTCTCGGGATTCTTTATCCGCGATCTCAGTCAACATCTGCGCGCGAACAGGATCGTCGACCTGGTTGAGCACGGCGTCTGTATCGTACGGCAGCCGAGCTTCGTGGAAGCGAACCAGGTCACGCAGGAGACGGATATAAACGAGGTTTACAGAATGATAGAAACCTTCGCGTAGCGTATAAATCTGTCCGTTTTCTTCCTTCTCGAAGTTGCCGAAAACGTGCGCGCCCCCGCCGGTAAAAAACACTTCTCCCGGATTGCCGGAGTACGTCCGCTCAAGCGCTTGATCCAGCAGAGCAGGAAGATCGATCGTGGGATTCGCGCTGATGGTCTCGACCGTCCAACGGGTTATCGGGTCGCGGCCGGATTGGACCTGCTTCGCAAGCGCCGTCCGGTCGAGTCTGTGAAACTCGTCATAGAGACCGGCAACCAATTCCAGATAGTGGGCCAGAGTGCGCAGCTTGGCGGTACTGCCCAGCTCCAGCTTCATTCCGTCGTTCAAATCGAAAGGCTGATTGAGCGTATCCGCCTGAACTCGCAACAGATTGCCTCTGGGTGTCCGTTCAAACAATGTGAAGCTATAAGTCACTTGAGCGGGATCGCCCCGCGAAAGCAAGTGTTCCGCCCGAAGTCCATTCGCCTCGACAAACGCCGGATTTTTTAACTTTTCGAAGAGATGGAGAACATCGCTCTGGAGGTCGACGTTCAGAGTCGTTTCGGTATCCAGGTGCAAACGGTCAATGGTATAAAGGTCGGAGACACCGAGCGTTCTCACGAGACGATTGCGAAATGCATTGACAGCCTTCTGCTCAACGTACGTCGCCAACTGGGGCATCGGGGCCTGAGGCAAGAACCCAAGCGGCTGTCGTTCCACGCCTTGAGCGAAGTCTTCCGAAACTTTTCCGGCCGCCTCGAGTTGGCGGATATAGAACGCCACCCGGGCCTCCAGCGCTCCACGATTTTGTGTAAGGTAGAACGACGGAGCCCGAACGGCGCAGATCAACGACAGGAAGCGCTTGAAGATCCTTTGCTTTTCTGTGTCCGAAGAAGACCCCGTCAAGACGGAGCGCGCCTGATCCAGGTCGATGCCGAACCAGGCGAAGAGACCGTTTCCCAATCCGTAAACTTCTCCATACCGGGGAGCCGCGCCCAGAGGAACCGCATTCAAATAGTCGAGAACGATTTCCCGCCGCTGAGCCCGCGTGTCCGGTCCCGAATGATATACGCGCAGGCTTGCGCCCATCATTTGCCGAAGCTTGTCGGCGGCGGAATTGGTTCGGCCGCCGTCGGCGTATCGGAACTTTTCAATCTGCGTTGCGAGCGTGCTGCCCCCTTCCACCCGGACAGGCAGTCCGATTTTGTGAGCTGCGTACGTCAAACTCGCCTTACCCAGCCGGCTCCAGTCCACGACGGGATTTCGCGTCGCCGCGTCAAGGTCTTCCAGCTCACGATTCTCCACGAACAATAATGCCTTGACGACGAGAGGGGGAATGTCCTCGTATCGGTCGAACACGTGCTGCCGGATGCCGGCGTTGTACAACACTGCTCCGTTTTCTCCCCGCAGGAGAAGACCGGCAACCGCGGGCTCGCGGAAAGGCGGACTGATCTTCGAATGTGAAAGCCACTCCAACGCCGGGGATAGGCGTGCCTGTTCCGTGATATGGAATCCCGCATCCTTCAGCCGGAGTGCAAATTCCGACAATTCCGCATAGCCGCGGATTTCATTGAAGGGACCACTCGAAGGAAAAGAGATGTTCGAACTCGGACCTGGACCGGTTCGATAGGACAACTGCGCGGATAATGCGGAAAGAGCTCGGGCTTCAAATTGAGAGGTCCTCGCCTCGAACACCAGAGCCGATCCCAGGACGGCCGGAACCAGCGTCAGCCATAGCGCTCGTGAGTTGTTTGGCGGGACCAGGACTCTGGTTCGAAAGGATTTCCACCACGCCAGAATGACTTCGATCAGATATAGCTTTGCAGAAAAATTCTCATGCGCGGAAATTTCGCGTGACATCTTACCCTCGCATATAGACGTACAAAACGCCCATCGATAGCAGGCGAATCCCTTCGCCGGTCGTGCCCGCGTTCCCGCCTGCATCTCTGTTCTTGTTGTTGGTTGATAGCAACGTCCGTGAGAGACATTCCGTTTGACAGTCAGCCGAGATCTTCCCGTCAATGTTCCAAATCAGCTTTTGCAAATTGATTGCCGCGCCCGGGCATAGGTGGCAATCGTGGTTCAGGTCCGCCGTTGGCCCTGTTCGGCTGCGAAAAAGGGCGCCTGCGGCTGCTATAATGGCCCACTTATGACCTGGTTCAAGCGCGAGAAGAAGCCGATAGAAGCTCCTGATAAGCGCCGCGTTCTTACGGAAGGGTTGTGGATCAAATGCAACGGCTGCAAGGATCCGCTTTGGAAGAAAGATCTCGAAGGGAACCTGCAAGTCTGTCCAAAGTGCAACTACCACTACAAGATTTCCGCCTACGATCGCATCCACCTTTTGATGGATGCCGGCTGGATCGAGCGCGACGCGTCGCTTTATTCCACGGATCCGCTCGAATTCAATTCCACCAAACCGTACAAAGAAAGCCTGACGTCCCTGCCGGAGAAAGTAGGAGTCCGCGAGGCCGTCGTCAATGTAGAAGGACACATGGATGGCGCTCCTGTCGTTTTGTCGGCCATGGAATATAGCTTCATCGCGGGGTCGATGGGTTCCGTTGTCGGCGAAAAAATCACTCGAGCCATCGAACGGTCACTCGAGAAACGTTCGGCCCTTGTGGTTATTTCATGTTCAGGCGGCGCCCGCATGCAGGAAGGAGCGCTCAGCCTTATGCAAATGGCGAAGATTTCTTCGGCTCTGGCGCGCCTGGACCAAGCGCGCCTCCCGTATATTTCTGTCCTTACAGATCCTACGACGGGCGGTGTTACCGCCAGCTACGCAATGTTGGGTGATTTGAATATCGCCGAGCCCGGAGCTTTGATCGGATTTGCCGGGCCGCGCGTGATTGAGCAGACCATCCGGCAAAAACTTCCCGCGGGATTTCAGCGCAGCGAGTTTCTCTTACAGCACGGAATGCTCGATGCCATAGTCCACCGCAAAGACCTTAAGACTTTCATTAGGAACTCCCTGAAAATGTTCATGGCGTAAACTACTGGCATGCGCGATGAGATCACTGTCATCGGCGGAGGCCTTGCCGGTTCCGAGGCAGCCTGGCAGATTGCCCGGCTCGGTCACCGGGTGGCGCTCTATGAGATGCGCCCGGTTCGAAGCACGCCGGCGCATCGCACGGATCGGCTTGCGGAGATCGTTTGCAGCAATTCGCTGAAGTCTGATCAGCCTTACCACGCCTCATGGCTCTTGAAGGAGGAGCTACGGAGGCTCGGCTCGATTCTCATCCGCATTGCCGATTCCGTTCGAGTTCCCGCCGGAAGCGCGCTAGCTGTAGATCGGCAATCCTTTGCGGAACGTGTCACAGAGGTCATTTCAAGCGAACCCAACGTTAATCTCATCCGAGAAGAGGTTCCGGAAATTCCAAACGACGGCATCGTTATCATTGCGAGCGGTCCCCTGACCTCACCATCCCTTTCCGAATCCATCCGTAGTTTTTGCAGTTCGGAACACCTTTACTTCTACGACGCGATTAGCCCGATCATCGACGCCGAAACGATTGATCATGCGAAGGTCTACCGCGGGAGCCGGTACGGCAAAGCAGCCGATGATTATTTGAATTGCCCAATGGACCGGGAAGAATATGACGCTTTCTACGAAGCCCTGATCTCGGCGGAAAGCGTTCCGATTCACGACTTCGAAGAGGCGCGTTACTTCGAATCGTGCCTGCCCATCGAAGAGATCGCGCGGCGCGGCCGCGACACGCTGCGGTTCGGGCCGATGCGTCCTGTCGGCTTGATTGATCCCACCTCCGGCCGGATGCCGTATGCCGTTGTTCAACTTCGGCAGGAAGACTTGATGCAATCCAGCTACAACATGGTTGGATTCCAGAATCATTTGAAATTTCTTGAACAGAAACGGATCTTTCGAATGATCCCCGGCCTCGCAAATGCAGAATTCCTCAGGCTCGGGCAAATCCATAGGAATACCTATATCAATGCACCGCAAACTCTGCGGCCGTCTTTGGCAGCAAGACGCAATTCGCGCATCTTCTTCGCCGGACAGCTTGCCGGCACCGAGGGATATATCGAAAACATGGCGTCAGGTTTCGTAGCGGGAATTAATGCAGTTCGGACAACCCGCGGCGAGGATCCGTTGGTCCTGCCTGCAGAAACAGCGATCGGGGCACTATGCCGCTATGTCTCCAGTCCACAGAAACAGTTCGCGCCGATGAATATCAACTTCGGCCTGCTTCCTGAAATCGACATACCGCGACGATTACCAAAAACAGAAAAGCAGCGCTTGCTCTGCGAGCGCGCTCTCGATCTATGCCGGCCCGCATCAACATCAACGGTATAATTACGGGACCTGAAGAAGCGAAAGTCTCCGTTCTGGATCACGGTTTGCTGTTCGGCGACTCGGTCTATGAAACGCTCCGGACCTATGGCGGAAAACCCTTTCTGTTCTCGCGTCATTACGCTCGGCTGGAGCATTCCGCGGCCGCGATCCATCTGAAACTTCCGTGGACGAAATCCAAGATCTTCGAAGAAGTCCGCCGCACCTGCCTGCCGGGGGAATGCCGGATCCGTTTGCTGATCACGCGAGGAGCCGGAGATCCCTCAGCCGACATCGGGACCTCGGCTGACCCCGCAGTGATTATCATTGCCGTGCCGTTGGCTCCAGCCCTGGAACACATATATACGGACGGCGTCGTAGTTGTGATTTCCTCGGTGCGGCGGAGCGGCTGGTTTGCTGGAATCAAAACTGGCAGCCTCATCCATCAGGTGATGGCCCGTCATGACGCGAACTCAAGAGGGGCGTACGAAGCGATTCTTCTGACACCAGATGGAAAGCTTTCCGATGGAATCACAAGCAACATCTATATGGTTTGTGACGGTAAAGTTCTTACGCCGTCGCACGATGCGGGAATCGTCGAAGGAATTACGCGGGGCGTGGTCTTGGCTTTGGCGCGCGAGATGGGACTACAGGTCGAGGAAGGAGTTTTCGATGCGGGGCAAATTGATCGGGCCGATGAAATGTTTCTGACAAGCAGCACACGGGAAGTCGTTCCCATTGCCAGGGTCAATGACGCCGCTGTCGGCAGCGGCAAGCCTGGACCCGTGACTGTGGCGCTTCTGAGGGCTTATCGATCGGCCGTGGAACGCCTTCTCCGAGAGGACTGATTATTGCAAGATGAAATCGAGGCGTTTGTCGAAGCGCTCCGCAATCGAGCCGTTTCTGAACATACGCTGTCCAGTTATGGATCGGATCTTCGGCATTTCCAGTTTTTCCTCAAGCTTCGCGGGAGGTCCCTTCGCTCTGTCGATCATATCTGCCTTCGAGACTTTTTGAACCACCTTCACGAACGAAAACTCCAAAAAACATCGATTGCCCGAAAGCTGTCATGTCTGCGGACCTTCTTTGATTTTCTGGTACGCGATGGCCGGCTGAAAAGTAATCCCGCAGAATTAATTTCATCACCGCGGCTGCCGAAGAAACTACCTGTCTATCTCAGCGAGCAAGAAGCGGCCGTGGTTGTCGAACTGCCGCGAGGTACGGCGCTCAAGGACTTGCGCGATCGAGCGATTCTCGAATTGCTGTATGCGAGCGGGCTGCGCGTTCGCGAGTTGGTCAGCCTGAATGACGAGAACGTCGATATGCTGCAGCAACTCGTCAGAGTGATCGGCAAAGGCAGAAAGCAGCGGATCGTTCCTTTCGGCGAATATGCCGGACGGGCTATGGCGGAATATGTCAGTGAACGCGATCGTCTGGGCCTGGCTAACCCTGACGTCACGGGTCATACGCCTCTGTTTGTCAGCCTCCGGGGACGCCGTCTGAATGCGCGCGATGTGCAGAGGCTGGTTGAAAGAACACGTCTCGATCTTCCTTCCGGCCGGCGGCTGACAGCACATACACTCCGCCATAGCTTCGCTACCCACTTGCTCGAGCGCGGGGCCGACCTGCGCGCGATCCAGGAACTGCTCGGGCACGCCAGCCTAGGAACCACACAGAAATATACGCACGTCAGCCTCGAACACCTTCGCGCCGAGTACGAGAAAGCGCATCCCAAGGCGAAGAGGAACCCATAACACCCCGCCCAACGGGAGAGGTTCTTTCATGTATAATGGCTGTTTGTCTTTGTCGAGGAGGATACGACTATGTATGCCGTGATCCGATCGGGCGGAAAGCAATACCGTGTGACGCCCGGACAGACGATTCGCTTGGAGAAATTGGCCGGCGATGTCGGTTCCAAACTGGAATTAAAGGATGTTTTGCTTGTGCAAAACGACGGTGACGTCCAACTTGGCTCGCCTGTGCTTGCGAATGCAATTGTCGAGGCTACGGTCGTCGAGCAGGATCGCGCGAAGAAAATCATCGTATTCAAAAAGAAGCGAAAGAAACAGTACCGCCGTACACACGGCCATCGCCAGAATTACACAGCGCTTCGAATCGATAAGATAAGCGTTTAAGCAACCAGGAGTTCTCACATGGCGCATAAAAAGGGAGTCGGCAGTTCACGTAATGGCCGCGACAGCAACTCACAGCGGCTCGGCGTCAAGCGCTTTGGCGGCGAATTGGTGACCGGAGGATCGATTCTCGTCCGCCAGCGTGGAACGAAATTCAAGCCCGGCCTGAATGTCGGCATCGGCAAGGATGATACGTTGTTCGCGAAAATTGCCGGCGTCGTGCGGTTTGAAGATAAAGGCAGCACGGGAAGATTTATCTCGATCCAGCCAGTTGAATAGCGAGGGAATAGGGGCGGTGGACTTCCCCATTCTCCTCGCCATTCCCCATGTTCATCGACGAAGCGAAAATCACTGTAAAGGCCGGCAGCGGCGGCCACGGATCGATCGCGTTCCGCAGGGAGAAGTTCGTTCCAAGAGGCGGCCCTAGCGGAGGCGACGGAGGCGATGGCGGCAGTATCTATCTCGTCGCGGACACGCACGAAAACACACTTCTAAAATTCCGCTTCAACCACATATTTCGCGCCGACCGCGGCCGCCACGGTGAGGGTAGCAATCGCCAAGGCCGAAGCGGAGACGATCTCGAGATCCGGATTCCAATCGGCACGGTCGTGTATGACGATGATACGGGGGAGTTGCTCCACGATTTTACGGTGCCCAATGAGCGCGTCCTTATAGCCAAGGGCGGTCGAGGCGGTCATGGCAATGCTCATTTTGTGTCCTCTTCCAATCGCGCGCCGCGGAGGGCAGAGGACGGAGCGGCCGGCGAGGAGAAAAATCTACGCCTTGAATTGAAGCTCCTTGCCGATGCCGGTTTAGTGGGCTATCCGAATGCGGGTAAGTCCACGCTCATATCGCGCATTTCCGCGGCGCGCCCAAAGATAGCCGAGTATCCGTTTACGACCCTGGAACCGCAGCTGGGTGTTGTCTTTTTGGATACGGATAAATCCTTCATTGTTGCTGATATTCCCGGTCTCATTGAAGGTGCGCATCTGGGTCATGGTCTTGGAATTCAGTTCCTGAGACACATCGAACGGACTCGCCTGCTGCTTCATCTGGTGGATGTGTCGGGGATGAACGAGCGCGATCCGATCGACGAATTTCACGCTATCAACTCCGAGCTCGCTGAACACAATCCTGATTTGCCGAAAAAGCCAAAGATCATTGTCGCAACGAAGTTGGATATCGCCGATCCCAAGAAAGTTCAAAAACTCACACGATGGTGCAAGAAAAGTGGTCTCGAAATGCTGATGATCTCCTCCGTCACAGGCGAGGGCCTCGAAGACCTGAAACGCGCGGTTTTCGAGAAACTATCCAGTGATATCCTGAAGGTTTAATATGAAAACCACAGCATATCCGTCGCGTGTCGGTGCTACTCCTATAGGGCAAGGCCTGGTCGCCGAGGAGACTGTTGAAGAAGAAACCGTCGTGGAGAAGCTTGAAGGGCCGGTCGTTCCGTACGGAAAGATTCCGGATAACGAGATTCGATATGCATTCGAGACGGACACCGGTCGATGGGTCATCGCGCGCTCCAATGCGCGGTACATCAATCATTCATGCGACCCCAACTGTTACATTGCGGAGAATCTGGACGTTCTAACGTCGCGCAAGGTTCACAAAGGCGAGGAGCTGACCGTCATGTACAACGAGATGCCGCTGGAGAAATACATGAAGAGCGGCTCCATTTTGCCCGATTGGGATGAGCGGCGCAGCTTCGATTGTTTTTGTGGTATGCCGAAATGTATCGGACGCATCAACCGGTATGTGGTTCCGGTGCCGGGCGATCCGAATATCAATGGCGTGCGGATGGGAACGGTCGAACGGCGCGGCCGCGGAATGTTTGCGCGGCGAAAGTTTCTGAAGGGCGAGCTGATCGAGCGCGCTCCGGTCATAGCGCTGAACGAAAAGCAGTGGCCGTTCGCTCAAAAAACCATATTGTCGGATTATGCATTCGACTGGGGTGAGCACGACGAACAGGCGGCGATCGCCTTGGGATATGTATCGATCTACAACCATTCTTATTCGCCGAACGCCCAGCTCGAAGAACTCTTGGACGAGTTGATGATGGAGGTGGTCGCGATTCGAGATATCGAGCCGGACGAAGAGATCACCATCAATTACAACGGCGATCCTGCAAAACAAGATCCGCTTTGGTTTACCGAACAGCCTCCCAAACGCCGTACGCGAAAGCGCGGGAGTTCCCACTAGACATTCGTGTTAGAATCAGCCCCGGAACATGAGGATCGCGATATTGGGCGGGAGTTTTGACCCCATCCATAACGGACATCTCGCTGCAGCTGAGTCAGTTGCTGAAACCTTCCAAGTTGACGAACTCCACTTCGTGCCTGCGTTCACTCCTCCGCACAAGACTTCTCGTGGAATGACATCGCCGTTTCACCGGTTTGCGATGGTTGCACTGGCAACCATTTCCATTGACCGATTTCGAACGTCTACTATAGAAGTAGATGCTCTCGAAAAACGTTATACGGTAGAAACTCTTGAAGCGATGAAGAAATCGTTTCCCCGCGCCGACCTCTTGTTCATTATAGGGACCGATATGTACCAGGAAATTGAGAACTGGAGAGACTATCGGCGCTTGTTCGAATTAGCCCACCTGGTGATTGTGAACCGGCCAGGGTTCCCATTTCGCGACGAGGTCGCGCCGTTTCAGCTCATCAAAGAAAAATCCGTTGTAACACTCCCGGCAAAGCCTGGGGTTTTTTATCTACCGTTCATCGAGCAGCCGATTTCGTCCACGGAAATCCGCGATGATCGCAGACGCGGAGTCAACGTTAGCCGGTGGCTGCCGCCGCCGGTGTGGAGCTATATCGAAAAAAATAAACTCTATTATTCATAAAGGAGAAAACCAAGAACAATTGATGGACAAAGAAACTCAACTATCTGAAGCCATCGAAGCAGCACTCGACAAGAAAGCACAGGATGCGGTGGTACTGGAGCTTGCCGAGATTTGCTCCTTCACCGATTACTTTCTCATTTGCACCGGAACCTCAACGCGTCACAATCAAACCATTGCAGACCACATTGAAGAAACCCTTAAGAAAGAAGGTGTGCGGCCGTTGCACATCGAAGGGTACTTCGAAGGCGATTGGATCCTTCTGGATTACGTCGACTTCGTCGTGCACATCTTCTCCGCACGGGCGCGTGAGTTTTACGATTTAGAACGCCTCTGGCGAGCAGGCAAGCGCCACCATGCGCATGAGTTGATCGCACAGCGCGCCCTGTAAAAAACTTGCGCCCGGTAACAGCCAGCAGCAACGATTTGCCATATCCATTTGTCTTCGCTCCCAACTCGCCGATGATGGCCGTATATCGGATGCTGGAAAAGGTCCTCGATAATCCAACGACCGTTCTCGTCGAGGGTGAAAGCGGTACCGGCAAAGACGCCCTCAGTCAATGGCTGCATTTCAACGGCTCGCGAAAAGACGGACCCTACATTAAAATCGACTTTTCATCATTGCCCGAGGAACTTGTCGAATCGGAATTGTTTGGCTTCGAGCGCGGCGCGTTCACCGGTGCCGTTTCTGCGAAACTCGGCAAACTGGATCTGGCGCAGGGTGGGACCGCGGTGCTCGACGAAATCGCCAGCGTCGATCTTCCAGTCCAGGCCAAGCTGCTCAACGTCGTCGAGGCAAAAGAATACTACCGCCTCGGGGGCACGAAGTCGGTTGCACTGAATGCCCGGATCGTCGCCCTCTCCAGCGTCCCGCTTGCCCAGGCTGTCGAACGGCAGATCTTCAGGCGGGATCTTTTTTTCCGGCTGAATCTCATCACCATCCGCATTCCTCCCCTTCGCGAACGGCTGAGTGAGATCTTTCCGATGGCGGAGTTTCTGCTGGAACAACTTGACAGAAAATACAAGATCAGATCCAAACTCCATCCGGATTGTCGCAGCGTTTTCGACCAGTACGACTTCCCGGGCAATATTCGAGAGCTTCGCAACGCGCTTGAGCGAGCAATAGTAATCATGTCAGGAGCGGAAATCACACCGGACGCGCTGCCCAGTTCCTGGCACACATCCCGTCCTGCTAAACACGCGAAGATGCCTTCATTGGAACAGGTTGAACGGGACTACATTGCCGAGGTGCTGCGGCAGACACGCGGGAAGAAGGTCAAAGCCGCAAGAATTCTCGGCATCAGCCGGAAAACCCTGCTCGAAAAACGCAAAAAATACGGTTTTCAATGAAAGTCCGTGTGGTTTGGGTCGGAAGGACCAGAAACCCGCATACGGCAAAGCTCTGCGAGGATTATGCAGCGCGAATCAAACATTTCCTGCCGCTGGAGATCGCCGAGGTCAAAGAGCAGAAGATCCTGTCCGTGTTGGATACGTCGGACCGCGTCATCGTCCTGGACCCGGAAGGAAAAACCTGGACGTCGGAACAATTTGCGAAATTCGTCGGGCAGCACATGACGGCCGACCCGCGCAGGCTGACATTTATTATTGGGGATTACGCCGGTCTTCCTGCGGCGCTTAAAAAGCGGGCCGATCTGGAATGGTCGCTCTCGCCCCTGACGTTTACTCACGAACTGTCGCGGATTCTGCTTCTCGAGCAGATCTACCGTGCACTTTCCATCATCCATAACTTTCCCTACGCGAAGTGAACGGTGTTGTGTATACTGGTTTTGCCCTTTGCGTTTCCCCGAACGCGCTTTGCTCGATTTCGTACTCAATCTCCTGTTCCCAGTCACGTGCATCGTATGTCACGCTCGAGTCCGGGAGCGCAGATGGGGAGGGGCATGCCCGGAATGTTGGGCGAGCCTCCCGGCACTGGAACCGCCGTTTTGTCCAAAGTGCGGCGAACCGGCACCTGCAATTGAAGGACTCTGCGGATTCTGTCGTCGCGGTGAGCACAATTTCGACTTGGCGAGATCGGCTTTGCTGTTCACGCACACGCTTCGCGAGATCGTTCATCACCTGAAATATGCGGACCGCGTATCGCTCGCAAATCAGCTTGGAGATATTTTGAGCGAATGCCGCCGGCGTGAGCCCTTCACGGGCAACCTCGTCATTCCGGTTCCTCTTCACCGATCGCGCCAACGGCAGCGGGGTTTTAATCAAGCCGAACTGATTGCGGCGCGGCTCGGCCTTCCAATGGCGACGCGGCTGCTGCGCCGGAAGAAAGATACACCGAGCCAGACCGGCCTCACCCGGAACGAGAGAAAGCGGAATCTCGCGGGCGCTTTTGAAGTGCGAGGTCGGGTGAGCGGCACGATAATTGTGGTTGACGACGTGTATACCACGGGTTCCACACTGAATGAAATTGCCCGCACTCTGAAGCGCGCCGGAGCCGGCCGGGTGGAGGTGCTCACGGTGGCTCGCGTTCCTTCTTATCGCGCGGAAGAAACTGCCTCGGCCGCTGTAGCGAGAACCCAATGAGATGTGCTTTCCAGAAGCTCCGCGACGAAGCGCGTGTGCAGCGCGTGTCCCGCGCGATTGGCAATCAGGCCGCCCAGCACCGGCTGGCCGATCAAGGCAAAATCCCCGAGCAGGTCGAGGGTCTTGTGCCGGACAAACTCGTCGGCGAAACGAAGCGAGGTGTCGTTCAGCATACCGGTTTCCGTAAGCACAATCGCATTCTCGAGCGATCCGCCCCGGATCAAACCACCGGCTTGAAGCAGTTCCACGTCATGATAAAAACCGAATGTGCGGGCCGGCGCGATGGTTTTGGCGTAATTCGTTCCGGTCATTTGAACTTCGATACTCTGCTTTCCGATGAGAGGGTGTGGAAAATCGATGTCATACTTAATGCTAAAGGTATCGGAGGGGTAGATGCCCAGCGTTTTCTCGCCCTCCCTGAGCACGAAAGGCTTCGTAATCCGGATGTATCGCCTGCGGGCCCGTTGCGTGAGTACGCCCGCACGAGCGATCGCTTCCGCATAGGGGAGCGCACTTCCGTCGAGAATCGGGACTTCAAAGTTGTCCAATTCGATGTAGGCATTGTCGATTCCGATACCGTACAACGCCGAAAGAAGATGTTCGACTGTCGAAATCCAAACACCCCGGCTCATCAACGTCGTGGCATAGGCAACTCGGGCCACGGAGGCGACGTCGGCCAGAAGCTCGAAATTGTCCAGATCGACACGGCGAAAAATGATGCCTTTGTCGGCGGGAGCTGGAAGAATCCGCACCCTGGCATGCTCACCCGTGTGGAGGCCGATTCCGCTAAATTCGACGGGAGTCCGGAGCGTCTGTTGGTGCATTGGCAACGCGTCAGCAATTGCCGCTCCCAATCCTACTGCTGAATAATGAATAACTTACAAACCTGTCACGATAGAAAACCGTGTACATTTGTACACACTGTGTGTCGGTAAACAATCATGTTGAAGCACCCTTTATTCTTGATCATCGATGGCATGTCTCAAGCCTATCGCGCCTACTTTGCGATCCGAGGTCTTGCGAGCAGCCAGGGTTTGCCGACGAATGCGGTGTACGGTTTCGCGATCATGCTCAAACGCGTGCTCGAAAAGTATCCGCCGGATTACATCGCCGTGGCGCTGGATAGCCCGGAACGCACCGCGCGCCATGCGCAATATGAACTCTACAAAGCCACACGAAAGAAGATGCCGCCGGATCTCTCACAACAGATGCCCTCCATTCGCAGATTTTGTGAGGCGATGCGAATTTCAGTTCTCGAGATTCCCGGACACGAAGCCGACGACATCATCGCAAGCGTTTCGACGCAGGCCCTCGCCGCCGGACTGTATCCCGTGGTCGTTACTCTTGATAAGGATCTGTACCAGTTGATCGATACCATCCTGATCCTGAACACGTCGAAGGACGACATGATCGTCGATCGCGAAAAGGTGCGCGAGCTCTTCGGTGTAACTCCGGAACAGATTCCGGACCTCCTCGCGCTTTGGGGCGACAGCTCAGACAACATTCCCGGCGCGCCGGGGATTGGTGAAAAGGGCGCGCGCGAGCTGATTCAAAAGTTTGGCTCGGTTGAAGCGCTGCTTGATCGCGCGGAAGAAGTTTCGAACGCGAAGCATCGGACATCGCTTCTGGGTAATCGCGAACAGATTTTGCTGAGCAAGCAACTGGTTACTATCGACACGAAACTGACGATACCCATCGAGTGGACCGGCTTCAAAGTCCAACCGCCGGATCGTGCGGCTTTAATCCCGCTATTGAAGGAACTCGAATTTACTGGGCTGATCAAGCAGTATCTTCCTCCCGATGCGGGTCCGTTCGTGGAGGTTGTTCTAACCGACTTGGTCCCCGCGATTGACGATCAAGTCTTTTTCGACATTCACGAAGATCGAGTCTCGTTGTGGAGCGGCAGTGGCTCGGTTTCGAGCGTGCCGCTCGATCGACGCATAGAGGCATTGTTCTCTAATGCCCGCATTCGTAAGGCCACCTACGATCTGAAAACAGCGCTACTACGGTTGCGTGGCCGTGGAATCGAGCTCTCCCCGCCGTACGATGATCCGCTGCTGATGGCGTACTTGTTGTTTCCCAATCGAGGAAAATACGAACTGCCCGACGTCGTCTTCGAACTGACAGGCCAGACAGTAACGGAAGGCGATGAGCGTACGCCGTGGATTGAACGCCTCTTCAAGGAACTTTCACCTCGAACCGCTCAGGAAGTATCCAGACCGTACATGGAAATCGAACTGCCTCTCTTACCGGTTCTCGTGGACATGGAACTTGCCGGACTTCGGATCGACGTCGATGTGCTCGAGCGCATGTCGCGCGAAATGGGCGCACAGTTGGACGATCTAACGCGCAAGATCTGCGAAATCGCCGATTGTGACTTCAACATCAACTCCCCCCGACAGCTCGGGGAAATTTTGTTCGACAAACTGAACCTGCCGCGGCCGCGCAAATTGCGGAAGTCCGGCCAGTATTCGACGGCGGTCGAGATCCTGGAAGAACTGGCAGCAGAACACGAGCTGCCGCGGTTGGTGCTGGAATACCGTCAGCTCTCGAAGTTCAAATCGACGTACGTCGATGTAATTCCGAAACTCATCGATCCGAAAACTCAACGGCTGCACACGTCATTCCATCAGGCGGCCGCTTCGACCGGCCGTCTGTCCAGCAGCAATCCGAATTTGCAGAACATTCCCGTTCGAGCCGATCTCGGCCGCAAGATTCGCGGAGCCTTCATTCCGGAAGAGGGATGGTGGTTTGTCTCCGCAGACTATTCGCAGGTCGAGCTCCGGATACTCGCACATCTTTCCGGAGACGAGCGGCTTGCCGAAGCCTTCTCCGCCGGTGAGGACATCCATCGCCGTACGGCCGCAGCGGTGCTGGGTCTGCCGATAGAGGCCGTGACGCGGCAGCAGCGGGAGCGTGCAAAAGCTGTAAATTTCGGAATCGTCTACGGTCAGACGCCCTTCGGTCTTGCACAACAGCTTGGCATTAGTCCGGAGGAAGCCGCGGATTTCATCTCCAGATATTTCGATCAGTATCAAGGCGTGCAGCGCTACATCGAGAATTGCCTCAGTCTTGCACGCGACCTGGGGGTGACACGAACATTATTCGGACGCATCCGGCAGCATCCGGAGATCAATTCGCGGAACGGCATGCGGCGCAGCATGGCCGAGCGCACTGCGATCAACTCCCCGATTCAAGGTACGGCCGCCGACATCATCAAACTCGCAATGATACGGATCGCGGAGGAACTCCGGCGTGAGAAACTTCGAACTCGCATGGTTCTTCAGGTTCACGACGAATTGATCTTTGAGGTGCCGGAGCAAGAACTCTATATCGGGGAGGCTATTCGAAATCTGATGCAGGACGTCGTCCAGTTGAACGTGCCTCTGACGGTGGATGTAAAACAAGGAAAGACGTGGGAGGCGTTGGGCTAGAGTGGTGTTTGCGTATTACTCAAATACCCGGTTCACCTGCGCCACCGAAACGTCCTCGGACTTCACATTGATTTTGTAAGACTGGATGATCTTGTCTTCATCCAGAATTTCCTCTGGTTTCGGGGAATTGTAGACAATCGGAGAGGGCGTGTTCTTCACAATGGCGTCCCGCAGTCTATCCGCGTCTTTGGTGATCAGAACAATTCGCATCCGGTCGGACTTCAGGTGCCTACGGATGGCGGCATTCACGTCCCCGACTGTGAGCTTCGTCAGTTGCTCCTTCACGTAGGAGTTGTAATCGGGAATCCCGTAATACCGGCTGTCAAGCGTGTAGCCAAGCTGCGCGCTCTGCGTCTGAGTCAGGATATTTGCGTATTTCGTGAGGAATTCGCGCGTCGTTTCGAATGTTTCCTGCGAAAGCCCGTCGCGAAGGAGCTTGTCGTACTCGTATAGAGCTGCCCGTAAGGCAAAGAGGCTGTTTTGCGCCTCGACCGGGCGTATCCAGATCTGAAAAATCTGCTGCTGCCGCGCCAGGTTGGGATCGGGCGTCATTTGAAACATTCCGCGGGGAAAATATTCCACGTACGCATAATCTCCGTAATTCAGTCCCCTCGCTTCGCGCAGTCGTTGATAAAGGTAACTGTTCGATGAGCGATGCTGGCCGAAGTAGGACGCAACCAACGCAAGCGCCGGCCAGTCTTTGGATCCTCGGTTGACGCTGATTGGAAAACCCAGCGAAATGGCTGTAGACCGCGTGTCACGCGCGATGATTTCGATACGCATTTCCGGTGACAGCTTCGGATTTTCAAAGCGCCTCTTGTCGGTAGATCCCTGAGGAAGTCTCGCAAAATCGGTCTGTACCTTGTCAGGGAAGTTTTTCGGATAACCACCGGCGAGCCCTATCGTCAAACTCGTTCCTTTGTAGTAATCGCGATAAAAGCCCCGTACGTCGGCGAGCGTCAACTTTTCAAGACTGCTGATCTTCCCGGTGTTGTGGTGGCCGTATGGATGGCCGGTGTAAATGATGTTATACAACTCTTCTTTACCAAGCTCTTCATCGTTGCTCTCACGTAACGAGACTTTCAGGAAGTTGATCGCGTCGTCGCGTAAGCGCTTGAAGTCTTCTGCGCGAAAACCGGGATCGAGCAACATATCGCGGAGCAAAGCATAGTAATGATCGAGGTTTTCAATGTGTGTCGTGCCGGTAAATACCGTCATCTCTTTGTCGACTTGCGCATTGACCGAAGATGCCATCGGATAGAGAGCCTGAACGATCTGGTCATAGCTCATCGAGCGTGTACCGCCTTGGGCAAGCATCGATGCTGTGAGCGCGGCAAGTCCTTCTTTGCCCGGTGGATCGAATGCCGAACCGGTCATGAACAGAATGCGAAAAGTCACCAGCGGAGAAGGGCCGGGCAGAAGGACGGTGGGGATTTTAGAGGGGAAAGCTGTTAAAGCTGTGCACCAAAGCAACAAAACAAGGCCAAAGATTATTATTCCCCTCCTCGCAGAGGAGGGCGCGAAGCGCGAGCCCGTTAGGGCGAAGCCTGAAGAGAAGCTACGCTGAGCGAAGCGAAGGCGACGGGGTGGCCGGATCGGCGAAATGTCTCGGCCGGCCTGAGCACCCCGGCGCTTCGCGCCACCCCTTCTCTGCGAGGAGGGGAATCTGTGCGAGTAATTCGAACACATCAGTTTGCCCCTTTACTGTTGCTAAGCGTCACGATTGTTCTGTTGTTCGCCGTGAAATATTGCCGCGCGATTGCGCGAATATCTTCGGGCGAGATCTCCCGATATAGTGCAAACAACTTGTTTATGGTTTCAGGCGTCCTTCGCAGCGCAATGTACTGCGCGACGGCATTCGCGATTGCCGAGGAACTGTTCATGCGTAGAGCGAAGCTGTAACGGATTCGGGACCGTGTCGCGTCGAGCCTTCCCGGATCAACGGTTTCTTTCGTGAAACGCTCGAACGTCGCAAGGATTTGATCTCGCACGTAATCGATATCTTTAGGATCTTTAATGCGAGCCCAAATGGTAAAGAGCTCAGGATCGGGATGATTGCCGAAGGCGACCTCCAACTCGTCGACCTTTTGCTCCTTCAGCACCAGCCGCTGGTACAAATCGGAATTGGAACCAAACGCCATCGGTGAAAGCAGGTCCAGTGCGGCTTTGTCCTTCTTCTCATCCGAATATGCAGGGCCTTTGAAAGCAACCGCTATCCACGGCAGCGTCGGCGCGGCCCACGCTACGCTCGCTTGCCGTGACTCTTTCTGGGCGGGTTCCAACGGGATGTCCGGCCTGTAATTTCCGCTCTTCCACTCTCCAAAGTATTTCTTTGTGAGAGCAAGGGCATGGTCATGCGTGACGTCTCCCACCAATGTGATCGTTGAGTGTTCGGGCCGGTAAAAGCGGTTATAAAACTGGAGGCTGTAGTCGTACTGGTTTGGCATGTCCTGAATGTCTTTTAAAAAGCCCATCGTGGTGTGCCGATACGTGTGCGCTGTGAAGGCAGTCTCGTGCAAAACTTCCTCCAGCTTTTCGGTGGGATCCGCGCTGTTCTTGTTGTATTCGCCCAGAACCGCCAGCGATTCGGTCTTATAAGAGGACTCAGGATATTTCAACCGTTGAAAACGGTCCGCTTCCAATTTCATGACAGATTCGAGATCTTCCTTTGAGAATGTCTCGTAGTAGGTCGTGCGATCCGCGTTTGTCGTCGCGTTCGATTCCGCCCCGGCCTTCTTCAGGATACGGTCACGCTCTTCGGGGCTGTAATTTTCGCTACCGCGAAACATGATGTGCTCGAACAGATGCGCGTAACCGCTCTTGCCCGGCTCGATTTCATTCCGTGAGCCGGCCTGCACGACGATGTAAAGCCCAATCATGTTCGGAAAATCCGTCGGAATGGTTACAAGACGGAGGCCGTTGTCCAGGTCGTCAATCGCGTAGTTATACGGAAAGAGATTCCCTTCCTTCTGCTGCCCTGCGGACGACAACGCTAAAAAAGACACACAAACAAGCGCGATCAGTTTTCTCATGTCGTAAAATTCTATCCCAATGCGAAAATTTGGTGCATTTCTCCTTGTGCTGTTCGCGCCCGCGGCGTGCCTATGGCTTGCCGCGCCAGCGCCCACACATGTTGTGATCATGCACACGAACGACATCCATGGGCAGCTTCTGCCGCGGGCTGGAATCGGGGGAATAGCGGAAATTGCCGCAATCATTCGACGCGCAAAGCCCGATCTCGTTCTGGATGCCGGCGATTTCAGTACCGGAACTTTTCTTGCGGATGAGTTCAGGGGGGTCCCGACGATCGCTTCCATGAATCAGATCGGATACACATCCGGCACGATAGGCAATCACGAATTCGATTACGGTCAACCTGCGCTTCGCATGCTGATTCGCCAAGCCCGATTTCCTATCTTATCCGCAAACATAACAGCGGCTGTTCCTGGAATTACGAAATACGCAATAATCTCTTCGCAAGGGATTCGATTCGGAATTATTGGCCTCACCACAGAACGAGTTAAAACACTGAGCCATCCAAACGACGTCGTAGGAGTCAAAGTCTTCGATATCGTGAAGAGTCTCGAAACACTCCTGCCGGAAGTTCGAAAGCGGTCGGATTTCATTATCGCTACCGTTCATCTCGAGGATGATGAGGAGCAGCGGCTCGCGAGCGCTTTTCCGGAGATTCGGCTCATCATCGGCGGCCATAACCATGAAGCTCTTGGCCCGATACGGTTGGGCCAAACTCTGGTCGCGAAAACGGGAGTTGCCGGCCGCAACGTCGGACGGGTTGACCTGGATTTTCAGAATAGAAAACTGGTCCAAATGGATGCCAGACTGATTCCAGTCAAAGATGCTCAGCCTGATCTCGATGTCGTCAAGGTCCTTCAACCGTTTCAAGAAAAAGTGAACGCTAAGATGGGTGAAATCATCGGCGAAGCCACGGATGATTTGATGTATTCAAGGACAGGAGAGTCAGCGTTGGGAGATTTTGTGGCCGATGCTTTTCGCGAAAAGGGAAAGACTCAAATCGCCCTTCAGAACGTTGGAGGCATACGCGCGCGAATCGTGAAAGGCTCTGTCACCTGGGGAAACGCTTTCGAAGTTCTGCCGTTCCAAAATACCCTTATTACCTTAAAGCTGACGGGATCTCAGCTTAAAACGACGCTGGAGCGCGGATTAGTATCTTCAATCGGAATGGTTGCTGTCAGCGGGGTTCGCGTGCGATTCGACACAAAGAATCCGGCAGGCATGCAGGTGACTTCACTGCTGTTGATCGATGGAACTCCAGTGGATGATTCCAGGCTTTATTCCATCACGACGAATGATTTCGTTTTGGCGGGAGGCGATGGCTTTACCGAATTCGCGAAAGGAACTGATATTAGGGACACCGGCATCTTGCTTCGCGACGTTCTCGTCGACTACATCAAGGCCCGCCGTGTTTTATCACCTGTCCTCGATGAGCGGATCATTGTGAAGTAATTATTTAAGCCGCGTTGTAAAAGTTGCGGTTCAGCCCTTCTTTGCTCATGGATGGTGACGCCCGCCGGCGGAACCCGTCACACTACGGGCTTGGCACGAGGCGGCGCAACTATCGAACAGGCGACCTGGTGTCGTCTGCCTTGGACTCCGTGCCTGTCGAGGCGAATAAAGCCGCCGACGCCAGAGTGGCGCTAGCTCATGCGGCGAAAGCTGTATCGTCGCCGTAAACGGCATTATTTTGGATCTCTATCTGCACTGGTGGGAGTATGAAACTCGTCCAGGTCCGCAGACAACGCGCCGGGGATCACCTGCGGATTATCGGCCTGCTCGATAGCTCCGACGCGCATCCCTACTTCGCCTTTCCACAGGGACTTGAAGCTGCGGTTTCCGAGAGCGCTGACGCTTTCGTACCTGCACTCCTGGTGCCCTCCCTTGAAAAAGGTGAACCCCTGGAGATAGTTCCACCCATTTCGAGATCTCTCGCAACTCGAATACCTCGGATTGTTGATGTTCTGCTCGCCCTATTTCCCAATTTTCATCGCGTCGATGTGTGCGTGCGCTCCGGAGAGGAATCAGGAATCCAAAGCGGGAATTGGGTTGCCACTCTTTTCTCCGGCGGCGTCGATTCGTTTTATACCTTGCTCAAAGGTCTTTCTTCCCATACGGCTACCGAGTTTCGTCCAACGCATCTGTTATTCATGCGCGGGCTCGAGCAACGACTGGATGAGTCAGGCGCTGCCGATGCCACGCTGGCCGTCATCGAAGAAGTTGCGCAAGCATTTGGAGTGCGGGTCATCTGCGGCCAGACAAATCTGCGTATGTTGTTTGGCTTGAATTACGAACTTTATTACCACGCGGCCGCCCTCATCGCTTCGGGACTGGTGCTGTCGAACGGAATCCGGCGGCTCCTTGTGCCCTCGACATATTCGTACGGCCAGTTGATTCCGTGGGGATCCCATCCGCTATTGGACGAACTGTGGTCTACGGAGAGTATGGAAGTGATCCATCATGGTGCGGAGGCCCGCCGCGTCGAGAAAGTTGCAGATATCGTCGCCCATCACCCTCAAGTGCTCCAATACTTGCGAGTCTGCCTGAAAAATCAGGCGGGACCTGCGAACTGTGGCCGGTGTGGGAAGTGTGCTCGAACAATGATTGCACTCGAAATAATAGGAGCCCTAGCTCACGCACGTACGTTTCCGGCAGTATCACGACGAATACTTGAACGAACGTTGCGGGCCGATTCGCAGATTTTCGTACAAGAATTGTGCGATCTCGCCCGACGAACTGGAAATGATGAATCGATCGAATTGCTCAACCGGGTGGTGCGTAAGCAACAGCGGCGGCACGCGATCAAAACTCTAGTCGAGACTACCCCTGTCCTGGCCGGCCTGATGCCACACTTTCATCGTTTGCGGCGGCGCTTGCGGGATGCCCGTCTGCCTGCCATTAGTTGAAATCTCCGCCCGCCCCCGGGCCTTCCGGCACTCAAAGGTTGAACCCAAAAGGCCTAACTCCTTCTACGTAGTCCCAGCGCGTAGTGAATTCGAGGTATAGACAACAACACACGGGACGCGTGATTTTACAATGGCTTCGATCCGGTCCAGCGAAGAGAACCCCGGGGCTCCTATAGGTGGCGTTAGCAATCCGAACGGGCTGCAGGGTCCATGGAATTGTTTCGGGCTCCGGCGGAGGCTGCCTTCGAAGTCTGCTCGGCCGGTAGAGGCTCAAAGACAAATAATCACGAAAGACAAACATTCGAGAGGGAAGGATATGGACAGTGTGAGACGTCTGTTTTCTGCACCGGTCTGCGTCGTGGCTGTAATTGTCGCGGTCGCTATCGGCGGTTATCGAGTCTCCAACCATCCCAATTCGGATCATGCGAGTTTGTCGATGGCATCGTTCGAAGGCCGCAGTGAGCGTGCGTTGAACGCATTTGGCAATCTGCCGCTCACTTTTGTCGAGAACCGTGGTCAGACCGACCCTCGCGTGCGGTTTTACGCGCAGGGACCTCGTTTCACGTTCCATCTCACATCTGACGAAGTGGTGCTCTCGCTGATCAAAGATACTCACGCGGGTGCTTCTACGCGGCGAGCGCCCGTCACACCCGTCGCTGTAAAGGAGCTTGAGCAGCAGGAGACCGAGCGCGCTGTTCTGGGGCTACGTTTCCTCGGCAGCAATCCGCGTGTTGTGGTTGAAGGCCACGAGCGCTCGCCGGGACAGGTCAACTACTTTCATGGCCAGGATCCCTCCCGTTGGCAAACCGGCCTGCCAAGTTACGCCCAAGTTGTTTATCGGCAACTTTGGGCGGGAATCAACCTGAATGTGCGAGCGCAGGCAGGATCGCTCAAGTACGAGTTCCAGGTAAAGCCCGGTGCGAGGGTCGAAGACATTCAGATGGCATACACCGGTAGTGACGGCCTGTCGATGGATCCGGCAGGCGCCCTTTTGATCGATACGCCTTTTGGCGTGCTGCGCGATTCGCCGCCGCTGGCCTACCAGGAAATATTCGGTGTACGCGTGCCCATAAAAAGCAGCTACGTGATCCGGAACGTAGGCAGCGGTGGTCGAAGCTACGGATTTGAATTGAGCGCCGGCTACGATCCGGATCATGAGCTGATCATCGATCCGGGTCTGGAATACTCGACATATCTCGGCGGGGCAAGTCACGAATACGGCGCTGGAATCGCTGTCGATGCTGCGGGCAACGCATACGTAATGGGCCTTACCCAGTCGCCCGATTTTCCAACGAGGGCAGGCTCCTTCGACCGGACCGGTGCAGCCAGTAACAACCTGGAGGTGTTCGTCAGCAAGCTCAACTCCACCGGTACGGCTTTGATCTATTCGACTTTCCTGGGCGGCAGTAACTTCGAATGGGGACGCGGCATGGCCCTCGACGCGGCGGGGAATGTGTATATCGCGGGACAAACGAAATCGTCCGATTTTCCGACGACAGGGGGCGCATTCGACAGAACCTTCAACGTCGACATCTGTCCGCGATGCGGGATCGATCAATACGACGCGTTCGTCACGAAGTTGAATGCCACCGGATCGGGTCTCGTCTATTCGACCTTCCTGGGCGGCTTCGATCTCGATGACGCCATCGGCATCGCCGTGGATGCTGCTGGAAACGCTTACGTGACCGGCGAGACGGGGTCGTTGAATTTCCCGACGACTCCGGGCGCTTTCGACACGACCAGAAACGGCGCCTTCGATGCCTTTCTCACCAAGTTGAATGCCAGCGGATCGGCTCTCGTCTACTCGACGTATCTGGGCGGGCTTGAAGTGGACTTCGGCGGGCGCGTGGCCGTCGATCGAGATGGGTCGAACAACGTGTACGTTTTGGGGTCGACCCGATCGGCCGATTTCCCGACCACGCCCGGCGCTTTCAATACCACCATCAGTGGAGCGTTCGACATCTTCGTTACGAAAGTGAACGCGACTGGCTCCACCCTTCTCTATTCCACGTTCCTTGGAGGACTGGACATGGACGGCGCTAGCGGCCTCGCGATCGACTTCGCCGGCAACGCCATTATCGCCGGTGGAACGGCCTCCGCAAACTTTCCAACCACTCCCGGTTCTTTTAGCACCGTTATGAACGGGAGCTCCGACGCGTTTGTGACAAAGATTAATCCGTCGGGCTCGACTTTGGTGTTCTCGACCTTTTTGGGCGGCAGCCAAAGCGAAAGCGTTTCCGACATTGTGGTGGATGCGCAGGGAAACATTTATGCCGCGGGTGGCACAGGCTCGGCGGATTTCCCTGTAACACCGGGTGCATTTGACACGACTTTCAACGGCGGATCATCGGATGTCTTCGTCGCAGAACTGAATGCGACTGGCTCCGCCCTGATTTACTCCACCTTCCTCGGAGGAACGAAGTCGGAAGGCGCCAGCGCCATCGCGCGGGGAACCGACGGAGCGCTATACCTTACCGGGCAGACGTTGTCGTCGGATTTTCCAACGACTGCGGGAGCTCTGGATCGAGTCTTCAATGGCGATCTCCTGATCTTCTGGGCCGACGCGTTTGTCACGAAGCTCACGCTGGGCACTGCGCCGCCTTCGCCCCCGGCGATATCCTCTGTTAGCGCGAACCCGGCAAGTGTAGTCGGAGGTAACGGTTCCACAGGGACGGTGGCACTGACGTCCGGCGCGCCATCGGGTGGCGCCGCCGTGTCACTGTCCAGCACCAATGCAGCCGTGGCCAGTCTTCCGGCGAGTGTGACGGTGCCTGCCGGTTCATTGAGTGCGAGGTTTCCCATCGCGACGTCGACAGTTGCAACGAGCACTCCGGTGACGATTACGGCGACGTACAACAGCATCACAAAAACGGCAACTCTGGACGTGACACCGGTACCACCGACGACTCTGCAGAGCCTGGGCGCAAACCCGGCGATCGTCACGGGTGGCGCTACATCGCAGGGCACCATTACGCTGACGGGAACGGCGCCGGCGGGCGGATTCGGTGTAACGCTTTCCAGCAGTAACGCCGCGGCGTCTGTTCCCGCAACCGTGAACGTGCCGCAGGGAGCAACCAGTGCCACCTTCTCAATCACGACGAGTGCGGTGACGACATCGACTCCGGTAACGATCACGGCGAATGCCGGAAGCGTGACACGGACAGCATCACTTACAGTCACACCCGCGCAATCGACATCTACGCTCACCGTCACTGCCACTGGCCGCAGCGGTGAGCGCGTGACTTCTACACCAGCTGGCATCAACGTGGTTGTGGGCACTTCCGGAGCGGCTTCGTTTACGACCGGAACATCGATAACGCTCACCATCAGCAACAATCGCGATACGGTGTGGTCCGGTGCCTGTTCGAGCGGCGGGCAAAAGACGAAAACCTGTACATTCACGCTGACCGCGAACTCCACGGTCACGGCAAACGTGCTCTAACCCCCAGACATTGCTGGAGCGTTTTCATTGGGAATCGGACCGCTTCGATTGAGAACCGGGAGGCAAACTCGGCCTAACAGTAGGGCGATGGCGCTGAAGGGCGCCGTCGAGCATTGCGCACAACTCGACCAAGCTGGGGAAAGTCGTTGATTCATTCCACTGCGAACGCAACATCTCGATCATTTCCGGAAAACCAAATCCGCTTACCATCTCCCGACGGCAACGTCCCAATCCTCCCTCGTAGGAAGATCGCTTATCAATGTACATCATAAAACTGTCTCGTCCGGTTTCAGATCAAGAACGGTAAGTTGTGCAACGTTTACCGATTGAGTTGGGCTAAGTTCTTAGTGGATGTATAACGCTACGCTTCTGCAGCCTGCTTGGTTTTGCCATCGCAAATCCCGGGTTGCTGGATTGTGATCAAAACCCAGGAATTGAGATCACAATTTCCGGATTGTCATCAGAATCTCAAAATTGTGA
>Ga0209470_1000562_pt1 | contig 29058 bp, 34 predicted proteins | sample GraSoiAngelo_125_FD_185882 | JGI IMG/M metagenome (GOLD analysis project Ga0209470, IMG submission 185882) | Grasslands soil microbial communities from the Angelo Coastal Reserve, California, USA - 14_0927_05_40cm (SPAdes) (version 2) | ecosystem: Environmental > Terrestrial > Soil > Grasslands ... | reverse complement strand
ACCGTTGAGGCGATGTCCTGTATCGGCATTTGTACCTCGGTCATATCCCCGAAAGCGCAGCTTTCTTGCCAGGCGAACTTGTTCGCATTTGTTGGTGTTGCGCGGGAGGGCACTCACAAATGTGCTCACCAATTGGCGGAATGCCAACCGATTGGCATAACACAGGTTCGGGAACTCCCAAATCCGTTCTCTGACTCCGAAAACCGATCGGGAACTCCCAAATCCGTGCTCTGACTCCAAAAATCGATTAGGAACTCCGAAATCGGTTTTCTAATTCCGAAAATCGTTCTTTAACTGCGAAATCCGTTCTTGAATTCCCAAATCCGTTTTCTAGTTCCGAAAACCGTTTTTTAACTCCGAAATCCGTTTCCCGGAATCCGCTCCTGGCACAAATAAACGCCGCTCCCGCTTTCGCGGGAGCGGCGATTGAGCGAGACTACGTTGCCATCTGCGTCACCGAATCACTCCAATCCGTGTAACCGGACGGGATGACGGCACGAGCCTGGAACGCATAGGTGGTACCCGGCGTCAAGCCTGAGACAACCGTTGCCGAACGGACATTCAGAATCGGCTGAGTCGTCCATGCCGTGGGAACACCGCCGGCGACAACGGGCGCCCAACGCACTTCATAGCTGCCGGCGATCCGGACGACGACCAGCTTGACCTGCACCTGGCCGCTATTGGGACCGGGCTTGACATAGCGGATCGACTCCGATGCCGTGGCCGCCGCCGTCTTCGTGGAAGACTGCGCTTTGAAACCAGACGACAAGAAAATCATCATGTCCTCTTTACAGTTCGCCTGGACATACTTGGCGAGTTGGTCCAGAATCTTCACAACAACTTCCTTGCAATGGTTCCGTTCAGCTACGGCTTTCTTGCCTCCGTCCAGAGCTGCCGAATTTGCAGCGGACAGCGCCTGGTTGGCGGCAAGCAACGTCGGCAAGTCGAACGGTGCCGGCGGAGCGGGAATGTTGGCATTCCCGTTCAGCGCGTTGTAGATCGCTTGCGATGTGGAGAAGACAGCGTCAGGCTTCATGCTACGGAACCCTGTTGCTGCCTTGATCGTTGCATTTTTCTTCATAGCCTTACCTCCTTTCTGCGGACTTCGACTTAGGCTTCGCGCTATCGCGCTTGCGCTTCGCGCCGCGATTTGGTTACGGACAAACACCAACTGCGAAACACGGATGAGAACTCCGAAATCCGTTTCCCCGGCGCGAGTCCTTTCTGCCGGAAAGAGTGAAGCTCTCTATTCCAATAGGGTAAGATTCCTGTGACAACGCACATCGCCTCAGCGTCGGGCCTACCGGCCATCGCCGCAAATGAATGAAACAGATCGACAAACCAAGTTCGAAGCCGACGCTCTACAGGATGGCATCCTGCGCTATTGCCAAACTCGCGAATACGCCTTAGCGACGGACTCGAAGCCGGTACGAGATTTGGTGGCGGACGCTCTGAAACCGCTGGCGCAGGCAATCCTTCAGGAACAACTCGCCTTGAAGGCTCCTGGAAGTCAGAAACTGCCCAGGTATGCAACGCCCCCGCCATCGATCAGCCACGAAAAACTCGCTTTGATTACTCTTGGTACGTTGTTGAATACCATCAGCCAGTCCGAATTTGACGAGGGTGTGGCCCCTGCCCTCACATCCGTCGCCTACGAAATTGGCCAGCGGTGCCGGCGGGAAAGAATCTTTGATTGCTTTCGAAACCGGGAGGTGGATATCGCCCAGGAACTGCGCTCACGGAACCGAAGCCGGCATGCGAGCCGACGGGCTGAGGATGGTCTTCTCCCCGTACTACAAGAACGGGATGCTCGGAGAGAATCAATTCGGAGCACCACTTCCGCAAGTGACCGACGACGCCAGCACGCCGTTCGCCGTGGTGGTCATCCCGGTCGACGACAAGCCGCCATGAAGGCTAAGTGACAGCAAGGAGAGAGCTGCAATGAAGATCGGAATCATTGGAGCTAGCGGGAACATCGGAAGCCGGGTGCTCGCGGAGGCCCACCGGGGGGAGCACGAGGTTGCCGCCTTCACACAAGGCAGGGAGCCGCCGGCAGACCGTCGCAAGAGGGCGTCCAGTGGCGAGATCTGGACGTCTTCGATGTCGAAGGGGTGACGCGCGCGATTCACCGCCTGGATGTTCTCGTGAGTGCTTACTATCCGGGCAACGCGGCGAAGGATGCCGTCGATGCAATCCGGCAAGCGATCGCCGATCCCACGGCGTACGCGCGTGCGGCCAGGGCAATGCTCAAGGCTCTCGAGAGCCGCCCGACTTTGATCTCCCGGCGTTTGATTCCGCGGATTGCGGTTTGACCGCTTTGGGTCTGGAGATGCCAGATGGTCCATCTAGAGGCTTACCTCTCCGCCCGGAACAACGAGATCCCTACGCTTCTCGTACCCCGTGGCTGTGGACGAGGAGAAAATAGGCAGCGACAAGAACCAGTAGGACACCGTTGATGCCGATGACGGTCGGGGCGCCGATCATCGTTGCGAAATAGCCGCCGGCGAGGCTGCCAAGCGGCATGCCGCCGCGGAACGCCACCATGTAAATGCTCATCACCCGGCCGCGCATCTCGTTCGGTGCGATGAGCTGCACGAGTGAGGTGACGGTCGAAAACACCATCATCAGCGCGGTGCCGGTGCAGAAGAGCAGGATCTCGCTCAGCCACATCACGCGCGATATGGAGAACGTCAGAATCAGGAGACCGTAGATCGCCTGCATCGTCAGTGCGGTCAGCCCCATCCGTTCAAATTTTCCGAGCCACGCCACGACGAGAGCGCCGGCAATCGAACCGCAACCGGAAAAAGCCATCATGTGGCTGTACGTACTGGCATCTCCATGAAACACGCGCTGCGCGAACAGCGGCAGAAATGTCAGGACCGCAAACCCGAGAAACGTGGTGACCGCTGCGAGGACAATGAGGGCGACCAAGCTGCCGTGGTGGCGTACGTAGTGCAGCCCGCTGCGCAACTCGTCGCGCATGCGGTTAGTCTGCGTCGGTGGGACGTGCTTCACATGCAGCGACATCAGCGTGCCCATGACGACGAAGAACGACATCGCATTGAGGAAAAAGGCCGCGTTTATCGCCTGCGGCTCGCTGTATCCCCATTTGAGAAACGTACCAAGGGTGGCCGCGAAGAGCAGCGGTCCGAGCACCCGGGCGAGGTTGAACTGGATCGAGTTGAGGGCAACGGCATTCGGCAGATCTTTCTTGTCCACGAGCAAGGGTAGCAGCGATTGATAGGCTGGGCCCCCGAACGCCTGCGCCACTCCAGTGATAAACGACAGTGTCATGATGTGCCAGACGTGGACGACGTGCAGGTACATCAGGACGGCCAGCATGCCCGACGTGAACGTCTGGATGTACTGAGACGCCAGCAGCGTCCTGCGCCGGTCGTAGCGATCGGCGAACACCCCGCCTATGAGTGTGAACAGGATGATCGGAAGCTGTTGCAGGAACGCGTCGAGGCCGAGGTAGAACGGCGAATTGGTCAGCGAGAGCACCAGCCAGTTTTGCGCGATGATTTGCATCCACGTGCCTATCGCCGAGCTGCAGGCTCCGATCCACTGGATGCGGAAGTCGCGGTAGGTGAAGGCCGCCAGCATCCGGCGCACGCCGCGTCTGGATTGTCGAGCACCTGATTCTTTTCCTTCGATCGTCGTCCGGGCAGTGTTTTCAGTCATAAGTATTTTCAGATCCAATTCTGCCATTGTGTCCGCGCCGATTAATCTCTGGCACCTCGAATTCGGTTTTCGTCAAGACGCTTGCCATTCCCTCGGGATCGTCGCGACAGGCAGCGCACTAGCACACCATCTTGACGAAAAGTGAACTCGTATGGATTTGGGCATTGCCCGCCTTGTCACAGGGGGGGCTAGATTCTTAGCTTATGTCTAAAAACCAGGTGGCAAAGCAAATTGCCGAAGGCTTATTGTGCGCCGGTGCCACAGTATATCCTGTAAATGAAGAACCTCACCTTGTGATTCGAGAGATCGCCCCTTATCCTGCCTTATTCCGTGCCGAAATAAGAAGGCGGTTTGGAGTTCAACTCCAGCAGACAGATCTCAATATGACCATTAACGTTGCCTCACGCATTGATCCGACTCGACACCAGTTTCAATCAGCATCACTTAGCAACAGCCCATTTCAACGAGTTTCGATAACATAACGGGATCTGGTTCGGGACCAGGTGCTCTATCCATCAATAAGGGAGCCGTGCATGCCAAGTCGCACGTTGTATCGAGTCCCTGGCCGCCGTCACAACGGGAGGATTGCACTTATCGTTGGGTTCAAGACCCCAAAGGTGAAGGTCCTTTGGGGTTCGTCCGTTCCTCTGGTAGGGTCAGCACCACCGTGATCTGCATGAATCTAGATTTTGGAAACCACGGGGTGAAAATTGATCGCAGCTTATCCAGTAAGGTATTGGAAGTCGTTCGCTAAGCGCGGCTATCTTGATTACCCCGGGTAGCGCTCAACTGCGGGATCGAGGCGGCTAAGTAACGGATATTATGGGCGCGACCGGGATCGAACCGATGACCTCTACCGTTGTCAAGGTAGCGCTCATTCCAACTGAGCTACGCGCCCCCGATGCGTTGCATCTGGTTGAGAAGTTTAGCGGATATGTGATTTCCAATACAATCCCATTCACTTTGCAATTGAGGACTTTCCACAATTTCTTCCACATTTACCCCCTCTCAATTGACTTGTTCATGATCTGCCGTCGCTGGCTCTGCCGGGACTTGGAACGTATCGATCTTTGCAATTGCCGCACGCTTGGCTTCGAGCCGAATATGACTGTAGTATTCCAGCATCCGCTTGGAAACGTGACCCGCCACAGAGAGAATCACCGGATCTGAAATGCCCTGCTCGGCGAGTCTTGTTATCGCATGATGTCTCAAGTCATGGAAGCGGATCTTAGGGAGTCCCGCTTTTTTCAAAAGATTCTTCCATCCAGTTCTGAAAGAGACTTGATGCCTCTCTGGATCATAGCCCAGCTTCGTGGAGCGTTTATTTCGGAACTCAAACCGGGGGAAGAGGAAATGCTCCGGCTTTGTTGCACCCAGCAGCTCTGCTCTCTTGAGAAGCTGAGAGAAGCACCATCTTGCCGCTCCAGTTAGCGGAATAATACGCTCCCCGGCATCAGTCTTCGTTGTTACCCGGTGAATTAGGACGATGCCATTGGCCCATCTTCGAGAAGACGCTGGTCGAGCCGGTGTAGCGACTCTGACCGGCGGACACTGTTATCGGCTAACTACCACATACGCGAAGCTCATCCCCATCAAACCCGCTCTGCAACGTCCACTCGTCCGCTTGCCCATCGTATCGGAGTAGATAAAACCTTTCCCTCTGTCGTTTGAACTGTGAGGTATGTGGCCAATGGTTCATACCACTGATTGGGGACCGCCGCGATCTCGTATGAGTGCTGGTCGAGGCTGAAACTGCGAGGTCGCTGGTTCGCCGTGTGGCCGGAATATTCGTCAACGTCGAATCGGCAGGGACAAGGGATGATATCGCATGCCTTTTTCACTGGAGATATTCGCCAGCGTGGATGTTGATAGCCTCCTGACCATCCTCGAAGATGCAAGGGCGAAAGCATCCTCGCCAAGACGGAGAACCAAACAGGTTCAAGTCTCTTCCGCCATACCCATGTGAAGCCGACTCAAATCAAATCCAAATCGCCGCGTCGAGCCGAGGCATCAATCGATCACTTCTTCTGCTTCGCCTGCGACGAGTACGTGTGGGACCGCGATCACTTGATCGAAGAGCGGATCGCTTTTGGGAAGAATGATATCGCTCCCGCCGGACAGATAATTCCGAAGCACGCGTGGGTAAGCGGGGTGGTCCGGATGGAACCGAATAAAACTCACAGCATTACTCCGGGAAATCCACTGCCGTTCCATTCGCTTCTCGACGTTGGAGCCGTTATAGAAAAAGCTCTCATAGAACACGGCGTGATGCTACATCAGACGAAACGCATGAAGAAATACATGGCCTCAGATTAGACTTTGCTCCATATGAATCAATTATTGGTGTGGGGCATCACAGCGTTTGGAATGGTCGCTTTGGTCGGCGTTTTTGTCCGAATGAAGCCAGGGTTAGGGCCGTTCACCTTGAAGGCGGTCGGTCTTGTACTGGTTGCGACATTTGCATCGCTACTAGCGCTCAATGGCAGGGAATCTCTCACCGCCGCAATGGGCATCCTTGGTGCAATCGGCGGGTATTTGTTCGGACTAAAGGATTCTGCATAATCCAAACTGATCCACTAGAAGTGAGCCCTGCTTGGATCAAGGTGAAGAACTCGCGCTACAGCCAGATCGAAGGGCGGGAGGAGCTATTCGAGCTATTCGAGCGTGTCTAAAACATCATTTCCCAATTTCCCCTCACTTGCGTGGCTCCTATCGTGAGCATGCGTTGCCGTTGAGCCAAGTGTGAGGTTCTTTCAACCGTAACTTCGGCGGCAATAACCTATTTGACTGACCAATAACCATCCTATAGATTGGCAGTCGTGCCCAGTGAGACCCTCATCAGCGCTACGATAATCGTCTGCGAATCGGTTTTAACTGAACAGAGCGGTGTTCCTAGCGCCATTCGCATTACTGATATCCTCACGCTTGGCAGCGGCAACCCCATAGCTCATTTTTTTACCAAGGTTCTGTTTGAAGACGGCATCCTGTATCACTTGCCACAGAAATCGAAGACGCCATCAACGGCAAAATAAATCTCCGATACCAAGAAAAAGAGCAAAACGTGCACAAGTACGCGCCTCCGCGCCTCGCTTCGCTTTGTGCTCACATTTGCCGACAGGAAAAAGGCGACGCCCCATCCCACTGTGTAAGTGGGCGCGACTCGCTTGGACATAGGGATACAGTTAATCGGCTGTGTGTGTCTGGTGTGTGTCGGAACGCTGTATCAGTGTGGCTGCCAGTGAATTTCGATGAAAGCCAGAAGAACAGAAAGCGCGTTGGTGTCAAGGTAGCGCTCATTCCAACTGAGCTACGCGCCCCAGGAAAAACGTGGGCTGAAAAGATTGTAGGGGCGCAGGAGGACGATTTCAACACCTGAAGGGTTTGCCAGCAGTGGACCGGACTTGACTCGCTCAAGACCTGGTTGAAAGTGGATAAATACATGGGGAATGCAATTCGGTAGGAAAAAGGTCTGAAAACTGCGCGATTAAAAACTTTAAGCTTCGCCTCAGCCGGAAAAGACTGATGGGACGATATCTTGCACCATTCCAGTGCCGTTCCAAGCGAATGCAGGAACGGTCCGTGTTGTTGCAGATCGAATAGCCGTTTCAGATTCCACGCGATACTCACGAGCGTCCATCGCAGGAGCGGTTTTCATCCAACGTGAATGGAACGGGGGCAACCCTCATGATTGCTCGTTTGATCGAAGGCAAAATCCCCAGCATCTATTGCGGCCGAGAATCCCGGTAGAAGCGACCGTGAGATGAGACAGGCTCACCACCGCAAGTCCGTGAACCAAAAGAGTGTGCCGGCGTGAAGCGCGGGCGTTATGCATGCAGGCCAACAAGAGCCCCGGCAAACGCCGGTGCTGATGAGCAAACGCATTTCCTCATGGGTAAACGCTTTTGCTGATTAGAACCGCAATCCCAAATACAAGTTCCAACAATTTAGGGGAGAAGGCCGGTCGCCCCTTATTTTCGATGGGCGACGTTCATGATGCACTTCGACGTGCTGGTGTGTTCACACCACTCTGCGATTTCGTTCGATTGCGTAACTCCTTGAACGTCCATGTCTCGTTTCTGCCCAAACCTCCGACCAGGCTGCTAGGCCGAGCGGAGGCGGGAGAGTTCGGCGGCAATGGTTTCCAGGCGTTTGAGGATATCGCCATAGTGGGTTTCCTCGGGCGTGGGTTGTTTGGCGAGGAAACAAATCGCGCCGCCGGGTTCGAGTATGGCGCGGTCGATCAGATCGAGTGAGGCAAAACCCTGCTTGTGGGCGGCCTCCTCGAGTTCCTGTACGGTGATCAGTTCTTTTTCGAGAACGTTCTTCTTCAGTTGGCCGCCGTCGATGAGTACCTCCGGTTCGCCTTCGATCAGGCGGTCCAGCGGTTCGTGAAAATAAAGGAACCGGACGACGATGTAGTTAACGACGAGCAGGGTCGTGGCGCCGATGATCCCTCCACTCACGGAGTTATCATTGCCGATAATCGCATTTTGAACGGTATTCGAGAGTGTTAACAGGACAACCAGATCGAAAGCGTTGAGCTGTGCCAACTCGCGCTTTCCAGCCAGGCGAAGGCCGGCGATCAGAAACGCGTAGACCAGAATCGGACGGATGATTTTTTCGAGTATCGATACGTCGGGGTGAAATAGATCACGCCAAAGTGCTGCATCCATAGGCCCTCCATCGAAGTGATGCCGACTATCTTAAGGAGCCGGCTTGGACCGGCGGAAGGCAAAAAAACCAAGAGGTCGCGCTACGCTTTCCCCACGGTGGAGGACGCCTTCGTCTTCTTCCTCTGCAGCATGCGGGTCATGTAGCGATTGGTCCCCGACCCGACCGCCTTCGTACTGTTCCAGACCCAATGCGAGACCTTCCAGGCGCCGGAAGGATCACGTGAAACCGGCCTCTCGCAGGGTGGTTTTGTGAGAGAATTTGGTGTATGCCCAAAGCATTCCTTATTGCGGCGCTTCTCTTATTGGGCCAAAAGCCGCAGGAGACAGGGATCGTTGTAGGAATCGTCGTTGCCCCGGCGTCCCAACAGATTTCCCCGCCCGTACAGGTGATCTTGTTACCGGCGCAATACCGCGATCTTTGGAACAGCGATCTCCAAAAGCGCCTCGATGTTTATTGGGAACATTACAAACCCGCGTTTGCCCGCCGAAAGGAATTCTTTTTTGAAGTCTCGACGCAGGCGCACAAAGAAGCGACAAATTACGTGATCACGCGTATGCGGAGGGATCCTTCAAACAATTTTTCGAACTATCTAAAGGACGCTTCAGCGGACGGAAGATTCGAATTCCGGAACGTTCCGTACGGTGAATACAAGATCCTGGCGGTCGGAACGGTCGGAAGCCAGGACGTGATCTGGCAGGATTCCCTCGAAGTCCGCGGTCCCATCCCTCAGTTCGTCGAATTGAAAAAACATATCCCGTGAGTTCTCCGCGCTTCGTCATGGTCGCGGGGGAAGCCTCAGGCGACATGTACGGCGCCGAAGTGGCACGCTGCCTTTTCAAGAAATTTCCCAGCTGCGGCATCTACGGCCTGGGAGGACCGCGAATGCGGCAGGCGGGCGTTCAGCTGGAGGGAGACATCAGCAAGACCGCCGTCATCGGTCCCTTTGAAGTCATCAGCCATCTTGGAACGCTTTATCGCGTTTTCCGCCGCATCGCCGACCGCATCGAAACGGATCCCCCCGCCGCCGCCATCCTTATTGACTTTCCCGATTTCAATCTTCGGCTTGCAAAAAGACTAAAGCAGGCGGGTGCGCCTGTCTTTTACTACATCAGCCCCCAGGTTTGGGCATGGCGTGCCGGCCGCGTCAAGCAGATCAAACAGCTCGTCGACAAGATGTTGGTCATCTTTCCCTTCGAAGAAGAACTTTACCGGAAGGCCGGCATCGAAGTGGAGTTCGTCGGTCACCCACTTATGGACATGGTCCGCACGACAAAATCGAAAGAAGAATTTTGCGCTGATCATCGATTGGATCCAAGGAAACCTATCGTTACTTTGCTTCCGGGCAGCCGCAGTAAAGAAGTCCGGTTCATCCTTCCCATCTTGTGTCAGGCGGCCGAACTGTTGGCAGCGGCAAACTCCGATGCGCAATTCGTCCTGCCGATTGCGCCCGGGCTCGATCCGCGTCTCATCGAGAGCATTATCCAATCGCGCCCAATCACGGTTCTGAGGAATGAAACCTACAACGCGATTCGATATTCGCGCGCTGCAGTCGTTGCCAGCGGCACAGCCACACTCGAAACGGCGTTGCTCGGTACGCCCGAGGTTATCGTGTATCGAATTTCGCCGGCCACATGGTTTCTGGGAAAGCTCTTTTTGAAAGTGCGGCTGTTCGGAATCGTGAATATCATTCTTGGCGAAGAGGTCGTGCCTGAGTTGTTCCAGGATCAGATGACACCCGCCGCCGTGGCCGAGATGACGCAGCGCCTTATGGATGACGTATGGCTGCAGTCCCGCATCCGAGGAAATTACGAGCGCCTGCGCCGCCAGTTGGGATCGGGGAACGTTGCCGAACGTGTAGCAGACACTGTCGCAGGCGCGGTCAATTGCGGACAGCCACGAACGAGAGAATGATCTTCGATTCGACGGGCCTTCCGAAGGCCGTAGCCGGAGTGAACTGCGCCAGCGACATCATTTCGTGAATCCAGCCATTCACCTCGGGATTCTGAGGGCCCGACAGAACCTCGTAATCGATCACGCGCCCTTCATCACCAACATGGGTTTCGATTGTGAGAGGTTCGTCGAGGTTCTGCTCGTCACTGGAGACGAAGCGCAACATCGTGTGATCTGTCGTATGCACCGGCTTATATAAGCCAAACACGGGTTCTTCTTCCAAGCGAGCCTCGGCCAGCGCCGTGTTATCGGAGGCCAAACAGCCCAACAAGATACCGAAAAACAGTGTCGTTAACGAAACTCCGAAGAGTGCCGGAATCACTAGCGGTTTAAAGACATAGTTCAAGCGGTTCTCGAAGCGGGCACGGAAGTTCTTATTGCGTTCCTGCGACAGCCTCACCCGTGTTTCCAGCACCATATCCTCGGGCAGCGGCGGTTTTTCCATGCGTGACAATAAACTTCGCATCGATTTAAAGGACTGCAATTGCCGCTGGCAAGCCTGGCAGCGGCTGACATGGACTTCCAGACTATCGGACTCAGCGGCCGTCACCATTGAATCGATAAACGCGCTCATCAATTTTTGGGCCGAAGGACAATCTAAACTACGCATTGCAAAACCTCAAAGATACCGCACCGATAAATAGCGCATCAGCGATTTCTTCAAATCGGCGCGAGCCCGCGCCAGCCTGGATTTGACGGTTCCCATCGAAATTCCCAACACGTCCGCGATCTCGGTATAAGAAAAACCTTCGATGTCGCGAAGGACAATGATGGACCGATGTTCGTGGGAGAGCCTCCGCAGAGCCTGCTGGATTGCATTCTCTCGTTCCTTTGCCTGAAGAACTTCCTCAGGTGTGGGACCCGCGTCGGCAACACCATGGCCCGGCACATTCCCGTTAGGTGATTCATCGAGCGATAAAGTCGTGTCCCGATGCCGGCGCTTCCACCACCGCAAGCGGTTCAGGATTTCCGAGAACGCGATTTTGAAGATCCACGTCTTCAAAGCTGCTTCGCCCTTAAATCCTCCGATGTTGCGGAAGACCTTAAGGAAGATGTCCTGAACGGCGTCGGATGCTTCGGCGGCATCGCCGGTCATGCGGTAAGCAACGTGGTAAATCGGAGAACTATACATGCGGACCAGTTCATCGTAAGCCGCATCCTCATTGGCCTTCAGGCGCGACACAAACAGCGCTTCCTGGGCTGTCAGCTCCGCAGGCCGATCCAACCAGTTATAGGTGATTTCTCTGGGCATTTCGTTGCCGTTCGAATGTCACTTTACCACTATGTCAAGAGACACCGGCAGAAGTAAATTGTTCCACAAACTTCAGGCCTGCAGCCATTATTTCCCTCATGCCTGCTTCGGTTGGCGCTTCGCAGTACACGCGCAACAGCGGTTCTGTACCGGATTGCCGGAAGAGAATCCAACTATCGTTCTCCAGAAAGACCTTCACACCGTCCAGTGTTCCGATTCCTTGAATGCGCCGGCCGGCGAAATCGGGTGGAGGATCTGTTTTCAATCTGCCGACAACTCCCTGGCCGGCTTCGATTGGAATGTGGAGATCGCGGCGATCATAATGAAATTCGCCGAACTCATCCCACATTTCGCGAATAAGCTGTGAACAGCTCCTGCCTGCCGCGGCAAGTAAATCCAGAAAGAGAAGATTAATAAAGATACCGTCGCGTTCGGGCAAATGGCGCGAAAGTCCGATGCCGCCGCTCTCTTCTCCTCCAATGAGAATATCGTGTTCGAGCATCAGCTCGGCGATGTTCTTGAAGCCGATCGGCCGTTCGTATAGCTCGAGGCCCAGCTTTCGGCCGATGCGGGGAATCATCAGACTCTGCGAATATGTCCGAGCGACGGAGCCACGCCAGCCCTTATTGCGATAAACGTGGAGCAGCAAGAGCGATAACGTCTGTAATGTGTTGACGTATTGCCCGGTTTCATCGACGATACCAAGCCGGTCGGCATCGCCGTCCGTGGCCAGGCCGATATCGCTTCCGGACTGACGAACCACGCCGGCGAGAGGTTCCAATTGAGGCATCATCGGTTCGGGATTGATTCCACCAAAAAGAGGATCTGGGTCTCCACGGATCGTCTGGACGGTGCAGGATGTGCCGGCCAGGAGATGTTCGAGAACGTACCCGCCGCAGCCGTGCATCGAATCAACGACGATCTTCAGTTTGGACTTTGAAATCCGGTCCCAGTCGACCAGCGATTTCACATGCTCGCTGTAGTATTTCTCCGGCCCGATGATCTCAATGGATTCTTTACCGACACGCGGTTCGGTTCCGAGTTTGTTTTCAATGTTTGCCGTAATTGTTGGCGTAGCGCTGCCGCCGAAGTGTGCCTTCACTTTGAATCCATTAAATATAGCTGGATTGTGACTGGCCGTAATCATGACGCCGCCAGCGAATTTGCGCCGGCGGACTTCAAAAGAGACATAGGGCGTTGGATAGGGCCGGTCCATCATCACGACGCGAAAACCGTTACCGGCAAACACCTCGGCCGCCGCATGTGCGAACTTCCGGGATTGGAAGCGCACGTCAAAGCCGATGAAAACGGCGCGTTCGGTCTTCTCTACCGTTTTGAAGTACTCGGCCGTGGCCTGAGCAGCATACCGGACATTTTCAAAAGTAAATGTATCGGCGATGACTCCTCGCCAACCGTCGGTGCCGAATTTAATTGGAAGGTTCATAGGTCACAGCTGCGAATAGTCGGTCACTACTGTCTTATCTCCTAACACGACGCCCGGCCGCAGTATCGCGTAGCGTCCGATATAGCACCCCTTGCCAACAATGCTTTGCGAAACGCGAGCGCCGGCGTCGATGGTGTTGCCGGACCAGATGACAGAATCCACGATCTGGGCGCCCTCATCGATCTTGCAGTTCTTCCCGATAACGGAATTCTCAATACGTACGCCATCTCGAATCGTCACGCCGGAATCGATGATGGACTTTTCGTCCACGGCGGCGGTCCCAGGCAGCAAGTTCCGCTCAAACACGCGAGCGGGAACGCGCGGTGACATAAATTTTTGCGACAGAATGTCCTGATGAACTTCGAGATATTTTTGCGGTGTTCCGATGTCGATCCAATACTGATCCAGAATGAACGACAAGACCGCCTCTTTCCGCTCCAGCAAAGTGGGGAATAATCCGCGTTCAAAAGAATAAGGCTCGGCTTTGGGAATATACCCGAGCACTGATGGTTCAAGGACATAAATGCCTGCATTGATCGTGTTGCAGGTGACTTCATCCGGGCCGGGCTTCTCAATGAATCGTTGAATCCATCCATCATGGGTGGTTTCAACCAGACCGTAGGCGGACGGATTCTCCACAGGGGTCAAGACGATTGTTGCGACGGCGCGCTTCGCTTTATGGAGAGCAATGACGGCAGCCAAATCGACGGACGTCAGTACATCGCCATTGAAGACGACGGATGTGGAATCGATGTGTTCTTCGGCATTTTTGAATGCGCCGCCTGTTCCGAGAGGCGTGCCTTCGACGGCATACCGAATCCATACACCGTAATCGGAACCGTCTTTCAAGAGATCTTCAATTTTCCTTGGCTGATAGGAGAGGCTCAGAATGATTTCCTGGATGCCTGCGCTTCGCATCAAGTCGATTTGATAGAGCAGAAATGGTGAATTGGCGACCGGAACCACAGGTTTGGGTGTGTTAATCGTGAGAGGCCGAAGCCGCGTGCCTTTGCCGCCGGCGAGAATGAGTCCCTTCATACGAGAATGAGTCCCTTCATAGCTGTTTCTATACTAGAATATCCGAATGAATCTGCCCAACGGGCTGACGTTGATGCGGATCTTTCTGGTGCCGCTCCTCGTCGCAGTGTTGCTGACAAAATACAACGTCCTCATTGCCGCCGCGATTTTTCTTGCGGCTTCGCTGACGGATCTGCTGGACGGCTATTTCGCCCGCAAAAGAGGGCAGATTACCACACTCGGCACGTTGCTCGATCCGGTAGCGGACAAGCTGCTGATTTCCTCTGCATTTATCTCATTGGTTCAACTCCAAGTCGTTCCGGCCTGGATGGTCGTCATCATTGTCGGCCGGGAATTTGCCGTTACGGGTTTGCGCAGCATCGCATCAGCTCAAGGCTTTACGATTGATGCTTCCGAACTGGGCAAGATGAAGATGGTGACTCAGGTGACGGCCATCACACTTTTGATTGTCGGCATGCCGATGCCGAGTGGCACGCCTCATCCGATTTTTCATACGTTGGGCACGATCTCGCTCTACTTTGTCGTGCTGTTTGCAGTAGTATCCGCCTTCGACTACTTCCGGACTTTCTGGACCAAGATCGATTATCGTTTCAAGGCGCGGCAACGTCGCCGGCTGATTTTATTGCAAAAAAGGCAGCGTCGTCAGATTCCAACTCGCGATGTTCCAACTCACTGAGCAGGACCAGCGACTTCTGTTGAGGATTGCCCGAGACTCAGTTCAATCCTCTCTTTTAAAAGAAGCCCCGTATTTGCCGGAAGTGCCCGGCGGTCTGTTAACAGAACCTCGCGGAGTTTTCGTATCGATTCATAGACGTGGCGAGCTTCGGGGCTGCATCGGAAATGTTCACCCGGCGGGAGCGCTATACCGAACCTCTGCAGAGTGCGCTGTGGCGGCGGCCGTGGGTGATCCGAGATTCGTGCCTGTCACGCTCCAGGAATTGCCTGAGGTGGAATTCGAGATCTCCGTTCTTTCGCTGATCGAGCCGGTCAAAAACATAGCCGACATCGAAGTGGGAAAGCACGGGCTTTTGATTAGCAAGAAAAATGCTCGTGGACTGCTGTTGCCTCAAGTAGCCATCACTTACGGGTGGAATCGTGAGCGGTTCCTTTCCGAGACCTGCAGGAAAGCCGGTCTCCGGGCCGATGATTGGAAGGACGGCGCGACCATACATTACTTCAGTGCTTTTGTTTTCGGCGAAAGGCAATTCCATTTGTCCGCCACTCCATGATCCTGACGATCCCTTATCCAAACATTGATCCCGTATTTCTACGCCTGGGCCCGGTCCAGCTGCGATGGTACGGGCTGATGTACATGGTGTCGTTCATCATCGGGTTCTTCGTTTTGCGCCGTTACGCGAAGTACCGCAAGCTGAACCTGTCGACGGATGACCTGTACGATTTGTTGTTCTATTTAATTCTTGGAGTGATGATCGGGGGACGACTTGGCTATGTCTTATTCTACGATCTAGGCAGCTATATTCGCGAGCCACTGTCTGTACTCGCCATTTGGCAGGGGGGCATGTCGTTCCATGGCGGATTTATCGGGATGCTTCTGGCCGCGCTATGGATTACGCGAAGGAAAGGTTGGAATTTTTGGGATATCGCCGATCTCGGCAGCGCGGTTGCGCCAATCGGTTTGGGGCTGGGGCGCATCGGCAACTTCATCAATGGTGAATTGTTCGGCCGTCCTACCAATGTAGCCTGGGCGATGGTTTTTCCCGAAGGCGGGAGTTCACCCCGCCATCCATCCCAGATTTACGAGGCGCTGATCGAGGGACTCGTGCTTTTTCTGATCCTGCGATGGTTTTACAGAAGGAACTTCCATCGCGGAACGGTCTTTTGGGCGTTCGTTGCGTTTTACGGCCTGTTTCGTTTTCTCGCGGAGTTTGTGCGTGAACCCGACGTCCAAATCGGCTTCGATGTGGGGCCCTTTACCCGAGGACAATTACTGACGGCTCCGATGCTGGTGATCGGAACTATGCTAATGATTATCTACGCTCGACGGAGTCCCCAAGCAAAAACTCGTCCGTCGAGTAAGTCACGAGCGCAGTAGACGCGCGTTCGCCGGCGTTAACGACGATCACTTCCCCGATGGCCCTACGCTGTCCCTTGAGCCTGCTTATCTCTCTTGGCAAAGCGTACCCTGCATACACGCGCCGGTCGACTTCTGATTCTATATTCCGGTAAACGATAAAAATGTCTCCGGGCTTTACCGACTGGTTCTGGCCGATACTGAGATATACGATCGTACCCTCACCCGCAATACCACGATTTGTCCGGCTGAGCGACTCGCCCTTGACTCCGGGCTCGATGTCGGGTCCTGCGAAAATGGACCCGTTGCTCAACAGCACAGTCTTGGTCGTGACGATCTCGCCTTTGATCCCGCTGCTCGTCGTCATCATAGGACTGAAGGAGCGAGGGCGTTCCAGCGGTGGAAATACGATCGGCTGGAAGGGCAGCATGATATCGCCGACTTCTATTGCATCACAACTGTGAATCACGCGCGCAAGCGAGAAATCCGCCTGGGTGACCGCAACCCTCACATATGCGACGTCCAGGTAGTGCATACCGAGGTCGCGCTCGGCTTTAGTTCTGCCCCGGGGATTCGTCAGAGTCTTCGTACGACGGATGACTTGATAAACAGTTCCATTGACGATTCCATCTTCCGATCCCTGGCTCAGATACACATAGTCCGCTTCCGCAGCCAGGAGACCGCTATTCGGGTCGAACCTTGAAATGACTCTCGCATTTCTTGGAATCGGCGCAACTCTCACAAAACCCGAGCAGTAGAGGTCATCGATCTTGACCTCGGGCGTCGGTTTTCGCTCATCCAAAACGAATGTCCGTTCAGGCTCCGGCGGCAGAGCCAGAGGCACAGGCGGCGGCGGTGGCGGGGCTTCGACTTCAGGCGCGGGCGGTGGTGGCGGCTCCGGCGCCGGTTCCGGTTCAGGTGGCTTTGCTTCGGATAACACTGTCACTGGCCGGATCAGGATCTTGTCGTCCGGATAAATCCAATGAGGATTAATGATGTGTTCGTTTTGTTCCCAGAGCTGAGGCCACAGCCGGGGATTCTTCAGGACGTCGCCGGAAATAGCCCAAAGCGTATCCCCTTTCGCAACGACGTGAACCTCGAAGTTTTCAGGATTGGCCGGATCTTGATTCGCGCTAACGTGACCATCCGGCCGGACCGTCAGATTTTTAGGGGGTCGTCCCTGCGGCGGCGGGGTCTTCGTTGGAGCCTGTCCAAATACGACCGAAGTGATGACCAGTGTTGCGGTTAAGAGCATCCTCATAATGCCGCCATTAGTAGCAGATAAGCATAACATGGTCAACAAAATGTGGTATGGAATCTGATTGTAACGGCGGTCTATGACCGTCGAGGATATCTAATTTGCTGGACTGCCGCCGCTCATATGGCGCCGCTACCGCTACCACGCCCTCTCCCAAAGGGACAGGGAATCTGGTATCCTCAATCATTTCTCAGGTCCCTCGTGATGAAGAGTGTACCGGTTTACGACAACATTTGCCAGGTGATCGGAAATACGCCGGTTGTGCGCCTTCATCGGATCCCGGAAAACGGGTGGCCCGAGATGCTGGTTAAATTGGAATCGTTTAATCCGGGTGGAAGCGTGAAGGACCGCATTGGCCTGAGCATGATTGAGGCGGCGGAACGGCAGGGACGTCTGAAGCCTGGCGGAACGATTGTCGAACCGACGAGCGGGAACACCGGAATCGGGCTGGCCATGGTCGCGGCGGCCAAAGGATACAAGGTGATTCTGGCGATGCCCGAAGAGTACAGTGTCGAGCGCGTTACACTCTTGCGCGCCTATGGGGCGCAGGTGGTCTTGACGCCGCGCGAGCAGGCCATGCAGGGCGCGATCGATAAGGCCGAGGAATTGGTTCGCCAGAATCCCGATTACTTTATGCCCCAGCAATTCAAGAACCCGGCAAACCCTGAAATCCACCGGAAGACGACTGCCCGAGAAATTCTTGATGCGTGCGGCGATAGGCTCGATGCCCTGATCGTCGGCCTGGGAACGGGCGGAACCGCAACCGGGACCGGCGAAATCGTGAAGCAGAAAATCAAATCGCTGAGACTTTTCGCCGTTGAACCTGCGGAATCGCCGGTGTTCACTGGCGGCAGGGCGGGGCCGCACAAGATTCAAGGCATCGGCGCCGGATTCATTCCCGAAGTCTTCAATCGAAAAGTAGTCGATCGATTTATCCCGGTTTCGTATGACGATGCGCGTAAGGCCGCGCGCCGGCTGGCGGAACAAGAAGGGATTCTTTGCGGAATCTCTTCGGGAGCGATTCTTCACGCCAGCTGTATGGTCGCACCTGAACTGGGCCGGGGCAAACGCGTGCTCGCCATCCTTCCCGATACGGGCGAGCGCTATCTTAGTACGGAGTTGTGGTCTTGAAATGGTGGGTGCAGGCGCGTTGTGCGTTTCTCTCACTCCACGGAGTTTGGATGAAGTCTTTTCCTCGGACTTGAGCGGAGCGGACTGCGTCGAAGTCCGCCTGGATTACCTGGACAATCCACGAGAATCCGTCACCACGCGTTGGGACCGCCTTCCGGTGCCCGTCATCGCCACATGCCGCAGTCGGGAACAGGGCGGAAAATTTCAGGGGTCCATCGAGGAAGAAGTTCGAATCCTGCAATACGCGGTGGAAAACGGCGCGAAATTCATCGACATCGATCATCGGTTTGCTCGATCTGTCGCAGGCGCCCGGGTCATCGGATCGTTTCATGATTTCGCCGGCACCCCGGGCGATATCGACGCTGTGCTCGAACGCGCCTGCGCCGGCCCGGCACAGATCGCGAAGGTCGCGACGCTTGTGAATTCCTGGTCCGACAACCGGCGGCTCCTTTCATTGCTCTCCCGCTCGTGGCCCAAACCGGTTATCGTTACCGGCATGGGAGAGATCGGCCAGATCACGCGCATCGTTGGACCCGCGCGCGGCAGCTTTTTGACCTACGCTGCTTCAACGACTGCCTCGGCTCCGGGCCAACTCTCGGCCAAGGAGATGCTCAATATCTATCGTTTCCGGCGCGTCAACCGATCGACGAAGCTGATTGGCATTGTGGGATCGCCTGTCGCGCATTCTCTCTCTCCAAACATTCACAATCGGGCGTTCCATTCGCTGAATTTGGATTTCGCGTATCTGAAATTTCCTACCGCCGATTTGAAAGACTTTTTTGAAAACGCGCTTGCACTCGGCATCGTTGGATTTTCCGTCACTATTCCGCACAAGACAGCGGTCATCCCATTTTTGGGTGAGATCACCCCCGAAGCGCGCGATGCCGGGGCAGTGAACACCGTCTGGTGGCGAGATGGTAAATGGATCGGCGACAACACCGACGTTCACGGTGTGCGCGCTGCTCTGGCACACGCGAAGTTCGATCCCTCGGGCAAGACAGCCGTGATTCTTGGGGCCGGCGGTGCGGCTAAGGCCGCAGTGGCGGCACTGACAAACGCTCGCCAAGTCACGGTTCTTTCGAGGCATGAAATTCGAGAAGCGTCGCGATATCGCTGCGATCTGCTGGTGAACGCAACGCCGGTCGGAATGCATCCTGCGGTCGAGACATCGCCGCTCGAGGGGCTCATTCCGGCGGATGCGGTCTTCGACATGGTCTATAATCCGCCAATAACACGCCTGCTTAAATCCGCTCGAGACCAGGGTAAGACCATCATTCAAGGTACGACGATGTTCCTGGCACAGGCGGCCCGGCAATTTGAGATCTGGACCGGTCATTGCGCCCCTTCGGAAATCTTCGAACAGGAATCGGGCTTATCATGAACCGCAGCTATTCGTTTCGCGTGCCCGCCAGCACATCCAATTTGGGCGCGGGTTTTGATGCTTTAGGTTTGGCGTTGGATCGGTATTTGAAGGTCCGGGTCGAAATGGAGGGTGTCAATCACGAGATTGTCGCGCGCGGTGTGGATGCCGCGTCTATACCGCCAACCCCCGACAATCTCATCCTGCGCGTGGCCAAGAGTGTGGCAGCGCAGCGGAAACGTCCGCTGCCGCCTTTTCGGATCACTATCGATAACGAAATTCCTTTGGCGCGCGGGATGGGGTCGAGCGCAGCCGCGATCATTGCCGGGATTACTTGCTATGAGCTTGGGACAAAAGAGCGGCTCTCGGAGCAGGAAATCTTTCGTTATGCCCACGAATTCGAACCGCATCCCGACAATCTGTCGGCAGCGCTTCGAGGAGGATTAATCACGGCGACCGAATCGGCGGATGGCGATGTGTTGATCGCAAAAATGCAGGTCGCAGACGGTGTCAAACCGATTGTGGTGATTCCCGCATTCGAACTTTCGACGGAAAAGGCCCGCGCGGTTCTGCCCCAGACCTATTCCAGACGCGACGCCGTGTACAACATTCAGAGGTCCGCATTGACGATTGCAGCGTTGACCACGGGAAACCTGCTCTTGCTGCGAGAAGCCATGCGCGACCGGATTCATCAGCCATATCGTGCGGCTCTCATTCCCGGCTTTGAAGAAATTCTCGCGCTCAACGTACCGGGCCTGCTTGGAGTGGCATTGAGCGGAGCCGGTCCGACCGTGTTCGCATTCGCAAAACCCGCCAATGCGAAAAGTGCAGGCCGCGCGATAGCGAGTGTCTTTGAGAAGCATGGAGTGCGCGCAACTCCGATGGCTGTGAATATCGACACTGAAGGAAGGAGTATCACAGAGGGAGAAGGTGATCTATGAGAAAACTCAAAGTTGGAATACTCGGTGCGACGGGAACTGTCGGCCAACGAATGATTCAGCTGCTGGAGCGGCATCCATGGTTCGAAGTCTCTTCTGTCGCGGCATCGGACAATTCTGCCGGAAAAAACTATGCCCAGGCCACGCGGTGGATGCTCGATACTCCAATTCCGGAATCCGTTGCGAAGATGACAGTCCAGCCCTGCCAGCCAGGGCTCGACTGCGAGTTGATGCTGTCGGGACTGCCGTCTGCAATAGCGGAAGAAACGGAACTTCAACTGGCCAAAGCCGGCATGCCCGTGGTCAGCAACGCTTCCAGCCATCGCATGAAAGCAGACGTGCCGCTGCTCGTCCCCGAAATCAACCCGGACCATCTCGACGCCCTCGAGCTGCAGAAGAAACGAATCGGAAGCCGCGGCTTCATTGTGACTAATCCGAACTGTTCGGCGATCGGTCTTGTGTTTCCGCTGGCTGCGCTCGATCGCCGTTTCAAGGTCCAAGCGGTTCACGTCGTCACTATGCAAGCGTTATCCGGAGCCGGGTACCCGGGAGTTGCATCACTGGACATTATCGATAACGTGCTTCCGTCAATCGACATGGGCGGCGAAGACCGCAAGATTGAGACCGAATCGCTGAAAATTCTCGGCAAGTGGCGCGAGAATCGATTTGTGGATGCGCCAATGCGGATCAGCGCCATGACCCATCGTGTTAACGTCCGTGATGGTCACCTGGAAGCAGTTTCCGTGAAACTCGGAACGGAAGCTTCTCTCCAAGAGGTTGAATCTGCTCTTCGCGACTTTGGATCGCCCATCGACGAACTTCAATTGCCGTCGGCTCCGCGGCCTGTGATTCATCTGGAATCCCACGTTCAGCGGCCGCAGCCTCGGCTCGACCGGGATCGAGGCCAGGGCATGGCTGTTGTGGTTGGCCCAGTCAGCCCTTGCGCGGTTCTCGATTTCAAATTCCGTGTGCTCAGCCACAATGCCATTCGCGGAGCCGCGGGTGCAGCCGTATTGAATGCCGAACTCATGTATCGCAAGGGACTACTAGGATGAAGTCGTATGCCCAGACTCCTCCCGGAACCCAAATCGTCATCGGACGCGCGGCGCGGCGCCGCCGCGCTCTGGAGCGGACGATTTGTTCTGTGTTTGAGGGCTGGTCGTACGAGGAGATCATTCCACCGATTTTTGATTATTACGATGTTTTCGTCAAAGGTATGGGAACCGGTCCGGAGGAACAGATCTATCGGTTTATCGATCGTGAGGGAAACATCCTGGCGCTGCGGCCCGAATTCACCTCATTGGTGGCAAAAACGGTTGCAACGCGCCTGGCGTCGTCTCAGAAACCGATCCGGCTTTACTATTCGGGTGAAGTGCTGCGGTTTGAAAAGCCGAAAGGGGGCCGGCAGCGGGAGTTTGCTCAAATCGGGATAGAGCACTATGGCGCCTCCGGTAAAACTGCAGATGTTGAGATTCTGCTGGTAGCCGTTGAAACACTTCAGCGGCTGGGCATTCAAGCATTTCAAATCAACCTCGGAAGCGTCGATTTCTTTGGCGGAATTGTCGACCGAATGGAATTGCCGGCCGATCGGATCGCCGAGTTGAAGGAGGTCCTCAACGTGAAGGATCGGTCCGGCCTCGAAGCATTGTTGGAAAGGTTGCCATTGGGCGATCGGCGAAAGAAGATCCTTCGGGCAGTCCCGCACTTGACGGGAGGTAAGGCTGTCATTGCGGAGGCGCGGGAGCTTGTGAGGAATCCACGATCAGTCGAGGCGCTGGATCACCTTGAAGAGATTTACTCGATCTTCCAGAGTCTCGACCTTGCCCAGCACCTTACGATTGATCTCGGGGAAATCCGCGGTTTCGATTATTACTCCGGAATTCTCTTTCGAGCTTACGTACGCGACCTCGGATTTGAAGTAGCAAGCGGCGGTCGTTACGATGGACTGCCCGGTGCATTCGGCGAAGATCTTCCGGCCGTTGGATTCTCCTTCAGTGTGGATCGTCTCGAACAAATCGTCACGCCGGAGATATCCGAGATAGAAGCAGCGTCAATCGCCGTGGATGACGGCTTTGACAAGGCCCTCCAGCTTCGACGGTCGGGCAAGGCGGTAAGGCTATGCTTGTGATCGCGCTCTGTAAGGGGCGATTCCTTGAACCTTCACTCGACCTGCTCATGCAGGCGGGCATCCGTTTTCCGGAAGATGTGGCATCGTCAAGGAAACTCATCTTCAACTCCGACGATCAGCGCTTTCGCGCTGTGCTGGTCAAGCCTGCGGACGTAGCAACGTATGTGGAATACGGTGCAGCCGACGCCGGTATTGCCGGGCGAGATGTGGTTCTGGAATCGCGTGCCGATGTGTTGCAGCCCCTGGATTTGAAGTTTGGCTATTGCAAGATTGCTGTGGCGGGTGTCGATGGAACAGGTGAAGGAAAGTCAGGGGAAAAGGATTCGAAGCCGACGATTCGCGTCGCTACGAAGTATCCGCACATCACGATGGATTATTACAATGCTCGCGGCATCCCTGTAGAGATCATCCCGCTTTCCGGATCTATCGAGCTGGCACCGCTGATCGGGCTTGCCGACCGGATCGTGGACCTCGTCGAGACAGGCCGTACATTGAAGGATAACGGGCTCGAAATCGTTGAGGTCATCACAGACAGTTCCGCAAGGCTCCTGATCAATCGTGCGGGATACCAGACCAAACGCGACGAGGTTCTTCGTCTGATTCAGGCGCTGGAGAAAGTGATTCGATGAGGATCGTGGACCTGAGTGCGGAACTGAAACTCAACGAGGTCGACAGTCTTCTGGCGCCGGATGACTTCCAGCAGAACGTCGAGAACACGGTGCATGAAATAATTGAAGATGTACGCCGCCGCGGAGACGAAGCCTTGTGCGATTACACAGAACGCTTCGATGAATTCGATCTGAGGCCGGAATCGATGCGCGTTTACGAAGAAGATATTCATCGTTATGCCTCCGGCGCCGATGACGAACTGGTCGAAATTCTGCAGCAGGCCGCGAAAAATATCCGCGAGTTCCACAAACGACAGGTCGAAGACTCCTGGGAGTATTACGCGGGCGATGGTATCCGATTGGGTGTCCGCCAGACGCCAATCGAGCGAGCCGGCATTTACATTCCCGGTGGAAAGGCAGCTTATCCCTCTTCCGTATTGATGAATGTCATCCCTGCTCAGGTTGCAGGTGTCGAGCGTATTGTTGCCGTCACACCGCCACGGGCCTTGGAAGAGAATCCGTTGGTCGCGGCTGCTCTGAAGCTGCTCAACCTGAACGAAGCTTACCGAATCGGCGGAGCGCAAGCGATCGCTGCGCTTGCCTATGGAACCCAGACGGTCCCACAAGTCCACAAGATTGTCGGGCCGGGCAACCCATATGTTCAATCGGCGAAGCGCCACGTCTACGGAGTGGTCGATATCGACATGGTCGCGGGACCAAGCGAAGTGGCGATCGTTGCTGATGAAACCTGCGATCCAGCCTGGATTGCAGCGGATCTGCTCGCTCAGGCAGAACACGATGAAATGGCGGGCGTGTGGCTCATTTGCTGGTCCAGAGAGCTGGCCGCTTCGGTATTCGATGAAGTGCAGGTACAACTCGAATTATTGGATCGCAATGACATTGCTCGTGTCGCGGTGATCGACAGGGGAATCATCTTCATCGTCGAAAGTGAGGACGATGCGATTGCCATAGTCAATCACATCGCGCCGGAACATGTGGAAGTATTGATGGCGGAACCGGACCACGTCTCGGACAACATTAAGAATGCCGGCGCGGTATTTATCGGACGTTATGCGCCAACCGTAGTGGGGGATTATTTCGCGGGTCCCAGTCACGTGTTGCCGACCAATCGTACGGCTCGATTTTTTTCACCCTTAGGAGTGCCGGATTTTATGAAGCGCACCAGTGTCATTCGTTATTCGGGCCGAGCGATCGAACGTTTTGGGGAAATGATTGAGAAATTCGCAATCGCGGAAGGACTGACTGGACATGCCAAATCCATCACGATCCGACGTCATAAAGCCTGAGGTCCGCGGCCTGTCCGCGTATACACTCCGGCATTTCGACGCCGGAGTCAAGCTCGACCAGAACGAGAATCCGTACGAACTTCCAACGGATTTCAAACGTGAGGTCGCGGAACGCGTGCTCCGGCGGCCGTGGGCTCGTTATCCGGAGTTCGTGCCGGCAGCCGTCATCCAAACGCTCGCCAAATTTACAGGTTGGCCCGGCGAAGGAATCCTGGTCGGCAATGGTTCGAATGAATTGATTCAGGCTTCGTTGACCGTCACACTCGGTCCGGGCCGCAAATTGGCTGTGCCGCAGCCGACGTTCACCTTGTACAAATTGATGGCCAGGTCACTTCAAGCCGACGTGGACGAGATTCTTCTCGACGCCGAGCGGTTGACATTCGACGTGGATAAGCTCCTGGAGGCGTCTCGCACTTCGGAAGTCGTTGTGGTTTGCACGCCGAATAACCCGACAGGAAGTCTTTTTGACCGCGACGCTCTCGTTGCGCTGCTGAAGAACGCAAAAGGTCTGGTGCTGGTCGATGAGGCCTATCACGAGTTCAGCGGTCAGACGGCATTTTCACTGCTGCCTGAGCACCGGAATCTTGTCGTACTGCGCACTTTTTCGAAGGCGATGGCAATGGCCGGACTTCGGTTCGGTTACATGATGGCGGATCCGGAAATCGCCCGGGAAGTCTACAAATGGAAACTGCCGTATAACGTCAATATCTTCACCCTGACGGCAGCGGAACTCGTGGTTGAAAGACGTTCGCTCCTGAATCAAGCCATCGCCAACCTCATTCGAGAACGCGATCGCGTGCTTGACGAACTCCAGAAACGTGCCGCAGTACGCGCATTTCCGTCGAAGGCTAATTTCATCTTGATAAAGACCGCCCGGCCGGCGCACCGATTGTTTGATGCGCTGTACAGCCGGGGCGTACTGGTTCGCGATGTGAGTTCTTATCCCCTGCTTGACCGATGCTTGAGAGTCTCGATAGGAACCCCGGAAGAAAACGATCGATTTCTTGTGGCGCTCGACCAGGCTTTGGAGAAGGAAAATGGATCCACGTAAGGCAACCAAGTCGCGGAAGACGACCGAGACAGAAATCCGAGTAAGCCTTAATCTTGATGGCACGGGCGAATCTGCGATCGGGACCGGTATTCCTTTTTTCGATCACATGCTCGCCCAATTGGCGCGGCACGGCCATTTTGATCTGGAAATCAGTGCCAAAGGCGATCTCGAAATTGACGGTCATCACACGGTGGAAGATGTCGGTTGGGTTCTGGGCCAGGCGTTTCGCGAAGCCGGTGGCGAGCGTCGCGGCATTGTGCGCTTTGCCCATGCCTACGTCCCGCTGGATGAGGCGCTGACGCGCGTCGTGGTCGATCTGTCCGGACGGCCGTACCTGGTTTACAAAGTCGAGTTCAAGGCCACGCGCATCGGCGACCTTCAGACGGAACTGATTGAAGAATTCTTGAAAGCATTCGTGCAGGAGGGGCGATTCAACCTTCACGTTGAAAACTTATACGGGCGAAATCAACACCATATCGCCGAGACCATTTTTAAAGCGACCGCGCGAGCGCTGCATACGGCGACACGAGTGAAGCACACGCAGGTTCCGTCAACGAAAGGAGTATTGTGAATAGCGCGGACGGGGTGGTCAGAGCGGCGCGCCTGCGTTTTCGCCGAACTGACCACCCCGGCCGCTTCGCGTCCACCCCTCCTCTGCGAGGAGGGGAATAGAGCTACATCATGATTACTGTTGTCGATTACAAGGTAAACAACCTTCGCAGTCTTGAAAACACGTTGAGGCGGCTCGGCCATGATGTGTGCGTCACTTCCGATCCGAACGACATCCGCACGGCGGAGCAGCTCATCCTTCCCGGTGTCGGCGCTTTCGGTGATGGCATGGCGAATTTGCGAAACCTTGGATTGGCCGATCCTTTCATCGAAAAAGTGGAATCAGGAACACCAACCCTTGGGATCTGTCTCGGCATGCATCTATTGTGCACCGAAAGCGATGAATTTGGTTTGCATCGCGGTCTTGATTTGTTGCAAGGGCACGTCGTCAAGCTCCCGGCCAGCCTCCGGGTACCTCACATGGGCTGGAATCAACTTCATCCGAAGCGCGCGAATGGATTGATGGAGGGGATCAGGGAATCCGCTTTTGTCTATTTCGTCCACTCCTACTATGTCCAGCCGGAGGCGGACGACATCGTTCTTGCCACGACGGATTACGAAATCGAATTTCCGGCGATTGTCCACGCGAGAAACATCTGGGCGACGCAATTCCATCCCGAGAAGAGCCAGCATGTCGGCGAACGTATCCTCGATAATTTTGCGCGTCGTGGTAAATCCCTATGAAAATTTATCCGGCGATCGACATTCTTGACGGAAAAGCTGTGCGGCTGCGGCGGGGTCGTAGGGCCGAAGCGACCGTGTACGGCGATCCCCTGGAGATGGCCACGAAGTGGGTTAGCAAAGGCGCAGAGTGGTTGCATGTGGTCGATCTGGACGGCGCATTCCTCGGCCGGTTGAAAAATCTCGATCTGCTGCGTGAAATGGCGGCGGCGGTGCCGCTTGCGAAGATTCAAGTTGGTGGTGGAATACGAAGCATAACGGTTGTTGAAAGCCTGCTCGATGCCGGGATTCAACGCGTCGTGCTGGGAACGGCTGCCGTCGAAGATCCGGCCTTTGTCAAACAAGCTCTGAAGGAACAGCCCCACAACATCGCCGTTGGCATCGATGCGCTCGATGGAAACGTTCAGGTTGTTGGTTGGACGGAAAATTCGCACATCCAGGCAATTACACTGGCGAAGCGACTTCAGGAACTCGGCGCTCGTGTAGTCATTTACACGGACATTTCTCGTGATGGCGTACTCGCAGGACCCAATATCGAAGCGACAAAGGAGATGCTTGAAAGCACGGACCTGTCGGTGATTGCCTCCGGCGGCGTGTCCTCGATTGCGGACCTGCGTCATCTCGCGGAACTGGACCATTCGCGGCTGGACGGCGTGATTATCGGAAAGGCGCTTTACGAGGGATTGATCGGGATCGAGGAGGCATTAGCACATGCTCGCTAAACGAATCATTCCGTGCCTTGACGTCAAAGGCGGCCGTGTCGTCAAAGGCATCCATTTCGTGAATCTGCGCGATGCAGGCGATCCCGTCGAATGCGGATTGCGTTATTCAGAAGAGGGCGCTGATGAACTCGTCTTTCTCGACATCACCGCTTCGGCTGATCGCCGGAATATCATGGCAGAGATGGTTCGCCGTGTTGCCGACGCCATCAATATCCCTTTCACTGTGGGAGGCGGCCTGCGCAATGTCGCCGACATCCAGGAAATATTGCGCTGCGGCGCGGATAAAGTATCTCTGAACACCGCTGCGGTCGATTCCCCGGAACTCGTGCAAAAAGCAGCGGAACGATTTGGGAGCCAATGCATTGTTATCGCCATTGACGCTCGCCGTGAAAACGGCGGTGCAAAGGTCTATACGCAAGGCGGCCGTGTGCGAACGGATCGCGACGCGGTCGAGTGGGCAAAAGCGGTGGCCGATCTTGGAGCGGGAGAGATTCTATTGACGAGCATGGACGCCGACGGAACCAAGAACGGTTACGATCTGGATCTGACGCGGCGCGTCTCTGAAGCTGTCCGGATTCCCGTAATCGCTTCCGGCGGGGCGGGTTCGCTTGAACATCTTTACCGAGGTCTAACCGAGGCCGGTGCGAGCGCTGTCCTGGCTGCATCGATTTTCCACTTTCGCGAGGCGACGATTGGGCAGGCGAAGTCCTACCTTCGAGAACGCGGTGTGGTGATTCGATGAACGACATCCTGGATAACGCCAAATTCGACGCCGATGGTTTGATTCCCGCCATCGTCCAGGACGCACGCACTCGCGAAGTGCTGACGGTCGCATTCATGAATGAAGAGGCGCTTCAACTCACCCTCGAGCAGCGTGAAACGTATTTCTGGAGCCGAAGCCGGCAGCAGCTCTGGCATAAAGGCGAAACGTCCGGCAACTCGCAGAAGGTCGTGAAGGTGAGTCTCGACTGCGATCAGGATGCTGTCCTCGTCGAGGTCGAACCGCGCGGTCCGGCCTGCCACACGGGAGCCTATTCCTGTTTTGGCGCTGAGCCTGAAATGGAGGGCGTGCTGCAGGAATTGTATGCCGTCATCGAACAACGAAAGGAACAACGTCCGGAAGGAAGTTATACGGCCTATCTGTTCAACAGCGGGCTCGACAAGATTTTGAAGAAGGTCGGTGAAGAGGCG
>Ga0209470_1000559_pt1 | contig 29129 bp, 25 predicted proteins | sample GraSoiAngelo_125_FD_185882 | JGI IMG/M metagenome (GOLD analysis project Ga0209470, IMG submission 185882) | Grasslands soil microbial communities from the Angelo Coastal Reserve, California, USA - 14_0927_05_40cm (SPAdes) (version 2) | ecosystem: Environmental > Terrestrial > Soil > Grasslands ... | reverse complement strand
GAACCGGAAGGGTTCTTCGGTGGCCGATACCAAATGCAATTTTGTGAGATAATCAGGGTGCGAATCCTTGTCCGTTGGATTGGTGCCTCCCTGCCACTCGTCGAGATTGGTGAAACCGTCTCCGTCGGGATCTTGATCGAGAACATCCGCATCGACGATTGGCAAACCAAATTGCTCAAACCAGTCATTCGGCACCGGCGGGTGTACCTGTGTGTTTTGTAACGTTGCCGGCAGACCGTTGGCGCCGATAAAATGTTTCTCCGGAACAAAAAGCCCAGAGCGGCCGCTGGACTTCCATTGCGCCGGGTGCTGGAGCTGCTCCGCAGCATGATCAACTTCGAGAGCCTTACCCGGCGGAGTGGCTTTCTTCGGCTGAGGCGCAGTCTGGTGTGCGATTAAATTGTTTCCGAATTGCACTGCGCTCCACCAAATCGAAACTGCGGAAATAAAAAGGAAACTGGCTGCCGCGATGAGCGTGACACGATCATAATGCGTCCGAATCCAATCCATTTGCTAAAATGTAAACCTCAACATCTCGATCGTGGCCAGGATTTCGATGTGTTCATTGCCAACGATAAAACTCAGCGGGGCGCCGCCCGGCTGATCTGGAGCTGTCGGTTGATTTGCAGGCGGATTTGCTTCAGCGGTCTTTTCGCGCGGCGGACCTTTGTCCTTTTCATTCCGCACGTATAAAGTGCGGACGATATAGAATTGTCCGTTCGAGCTCGAGATCTGATTCAGGACTTTTCGCGCGGCAGCTGGCGTCGCCTTAAACGTAAGATCGACAATATTGCGCTCGAGTAATTTCGGGGTGGCCACGCTCGTTCCGGCCGGCTTCGGTCCGCGGGAACTGCCCTTTCGTCCAGCGGGCACCGGGGTCGGCGTCGGAGTAGGCGTGATTCCGCGTTCTTCAGGCAATGGCATCCGGTGAAAGGACGTCACGCTATCCACTTTGGCATCAACCAGGATATTTATGAGCATCTGTACCTGGGAGAGCTCTTGCCCAAGCAGCGGCGTCGTCTCTGTCTTCGGCAGGGCGGTGGCAAATTCGTCAAAGCCAAGATGAAAATTGTCCGGGAGCTTCACGTTATTTGACCGTGCTCTGCTCAGGGCGGCAATCGTCGCCTGGCGCAAACGCGACTGAAATTCATTGGGCGCAAGCAGCGGCGCCGGAGCCACCTCTGTTTTCAGTTCTTCCTTTAGTTTGTCGAGTGCGGCGCCGTAATTCTCGAGGAGAACTTTCAGTTTCCGTTCATTGGCATCGCTTGGGAATGGATCGAGACGCTGAAGGCGGTTCAATTCCGCTACAGCAGCATCCAGCTGCCCTTTGGCATTACTCCAGTTGCTCCTCGCCATGAAGAAAAGGATTCCGGCAACTAATGTGCAAATTCCAAAAGTAATCAGAAACGTGCCGAGCCATCGGTTTTGCCGCAACCAGTTCATGGTAATTTCACCGGCTTCCGAAGATCGAGACGGAGCTCGTACGGAAACGCCCACTCGGTGTCGTTCGGCACCGAGTTCGACTTGATCACGCGCTCCGGATTTTTTGCCTCGATATTGAAAAATGGTGAACTGAGCAGGTTACGAAAATAATCGACGACAATTTCCTGCTGTTTCGGATTGACTAGGTAAAGACCACGTACAAGAATGCCATCGATTGCCGGTCCGCCCGCGGTTTCTGGTTTTGTTTTCGATCTGCTCGCCGGAGACGGCGAACTCCCCGGCGCCGGAGTGACCGCCCTTTCCGCCGCGTGTTTGTCACCAGTTCCCAGCAGTTTTCCACCGGAAATGGCGGCAAGTTCGGTAATCCAGATATCTGCTTCCGGCAGACGTGCATTAAGGTCTTCCAGAATTTCCGGCCAGAAGTTGCGGTCGTTAATTACTGTTATGAGCGGCGTCGCGACACTGTCCAGTGAGGCGGCTTGCTTTTTGAGTTTATCGAGCCGCGTTTCGGCGACCCTCATGGTGTCGATCTTTTGTTGAAGAACCCGCGTGCTCTGCCGCATCACTTGGGCCGCCCGCGTGTAGTAAGCTGACCAGCCAAGCAAAGCGAGAATGAAGCAAGCCGCCGCCATAATGAAGAACGGCTGGCGCCTCTCTAATTCCTGCCTCCGAACTACATTTCGCGGAAGCAGGTTCAACTCCATTGGACAGCTGCTTACACTTCGAAGCGCCAGTCCAACTACTTCACCCAACAAGTGCTCAGACCGCGCAAGTTCGGCCACCGGCGCTGGCTCAGCTGCGGCCACATTGCGAAGCGGATTAAAAAACTCGACCGGCAGCTGCAGTTTTTCGTTAAAAAACTCGCGCATGTAGGGCATTCCCGCGGTGCCACCGCAAAGGAAAATGCGCTCGGGCGGATTTCCCTGTTGTTGGCCACGATAATGGCTGATGGAACGCATCAGTTCCCCGTGCAAACGCGTCATTGTACTGCGTACGACCTTCGAAACGCGGGCAACGTCAGGGTCTGTCGGCTCCGCGTACACGCCGCCGAGGCTCACGAAGCCGTCGCGCTTCTTACGCGATTCCGCTGCTGCGAATGGCTCGCCAAATTCCCTGGCAATCGCGGCGGTGATTGAACTGCCGCCAATTGGAATGCTCCGCGAAAAAACTCTGGCCGGCTCGATAAAGAGAAGATTTGTCGTGCGGGCTCCGATATCCACGAGCAACGAACAGCCACCCAGGTCGCTGTAACTGTAGCGGAACGCGTTATAAAGCGCCATTGGCGCGGCATCGACGACCGATGCGCGCAGCCCCGTCTGTTCAACCGCATTGTTGACCTCATCGAGCAAGTCAACTTTAATCGCGACCAGTACGACTTGAATTGGCTCGTCGCCACCGCCTCCGACGAGTTGGTAATCCCAGACGACCTCGTCGATTGGGAAGGGAACATTTTGCTGCGCCTCGAAAGAAATAATTTTCTCGATCTTTTCTTCGCCAACCGACGGCAGTTTCACAAAACGAGCGAAAACTGATTGTCCGGACACCGCGTAGTTAACGCGGCCGCGCTTGATCTGCAGCTCGTTCATCATTTCGCCCAAAGCAATGAGCATTTGCGCACGCCCCATTCTCTCCCCCGTTGGATCGACTGGGATTTCCCGAAATCGATAGTCCACTAATGCCAAGCCTCCGTGCGCCTCCACGCGAAATTCAGCCAAGCCGATGGTCTGAGATCCAAGGTTAAGACTGATGAGGCGGGTCGATCTGGCCATTCGATCTAGAATCAGCGGCCCGACGCCTTAATTTGCTCGTAACGGTCCCAGTAAAGGGGCGCGAACGGTGTTTCGTTTTTGTTCAAGACGAATCCAGAAATCTGCGGTAGAGTCGCGAACCATTGCACCGGGGCGCGTGCGAGGCTAAGCTCATTTTTTACCGCGCCTTGCTGCACGATTTGTACCGCGATGTTTTGGCACGAGGTGGCCGTAATTGGCCGATTGTTTCCAAATCGTGTAAGTGCGAGTGGCGAGATGTACATGACTGATCGGTTCTCGCGACCTGCTGGAATATTTACGTGCGTCACTTCACCGGTCAGAAGGCTGCCATTGAAGAGAATGTAATACTTAAACGTCAGCTCATCGGTCCAGTCTGGCGCCGCGACAAATTCGACTTCCACTTCCAGCCAGCGATCACGTTGATTGATTCGATATTGTCCCCCACCTCCGTAGCTGAACTCCGGCGTCGAAATCAGGGTCTTGGTGATCTTCGTGATCTGGAAGTCGGCTGCCACGCCTATCTGCGCCCAGGTAATGAGCAGCACAAAAAAGGCGAGTGGAGAGTTAGCTTTCATAATGCTTGCTTAATATTGAAACATTTAGTTTCGCAGCGGGATACGTGAAAATGTTCGGGGTGATTTCTCGTTCAAAAGCCACCCGCGTTCCAGTTCTAAAATTCGGAACAATTCAAATCACGCGGCCTTGGGTAAGTATCGCTATGGCAAACTAGCTGACGTTTCTCCGTTAATGCGATTGCTCCGCATACTATGCATGTGGTGCCAGATGAGGTCGGGACATCGCTTCGGTTTGACCCGCGGTTGTCTCGCAAATCCTTTCTTTGTTGTTCGACGTTCCACTCAGTGCTCTCCGGAGTCCCTTCGCTATCGGTTCAGTCCCGTTTAAGCGATTCGCGAAAATACTGGATTGTTCGGATAATTCCCTCTTCGAAAGTGACTTCCGGTTCCCAGCCAAGAACTTTTTTTGCGCGCGAGATATCTGGCTGGCGTACTTTCGGATCATCCTCGGGCAGGGGCTTATATTCAATGGTCGATTCTGTCCCGGTAATGCGAATGATCTCGTCGGCAAATTGTTTGATCGTCATCTCGCGCGGATTGCCAAGGTTGACCGGCTCGTGAAAATCGCTCATTGCTAGCTTGAAAATTCCATCGATAAGGTCGGAAACGTAACAAAACGAGCGCGTCTGTGAGCCATCACCGAAGACAGTGAGCGGTCTTCCCGCCAGGGCCTGACCAATAAACGCAGGAACAACGCGCCCGTCCCGCAGCCGCATCCGGGGACCATACGTGTTAAAGATGCGAACGATTTTGGTGTCGATGTTGTGATAGCGATGGTAAGCCATCGTCATCGCTTCGGCGAACCGCTTCGCCTCGTCGTAAACGCCGCGCGGCCCTATTGGGTTGACGTTGCCCCAGTAATCCTCCTTTTGCGGATGCACGAGCGGGTCACCGTAAGTCTCGGACGTCGACGCAAGAATAAAGGAGGCCATTTTAGCCTTGGCTAAGCCCAGGGCATTGTGCGTGCCGAGCGCACCGACTTTCAATGTGGGAATTGGCAGTTCGAGATAATCGATCGGGCTCGCAGGCGAGGCGAAATGAAAAACGTAATCGATTCTTTCTTCGGGAAGGAAAATGAAATCGGAGACGTTGTGTCTGATGAAACGATAATTTTCATTTCCGGCCAGATGCCCAATGTTCGCGGGGTTGCCCGTGATCAGATTGTCGATTGCGATGACGCGATGGCGTTCCGCAAGCAAACGATCCGTTAAATGCGATCCCAAAAAACCGGCGGCACCGGTAACGACAGAAATCGGCTGCGATCGAGCGGGCATCGCGCGCTTATCTAGCGGCTGCGTTGAAAATTAGCGAGCAAGAAACGATTCAAATTGCAGATTGCAGGTCTTAGCTTGCAGATTTGAGGATAATGATTCGCTTTCAATCTGAAATCTGAAATCTTAAATCGACATGCGTATTTTATCCGGCATTCAGCCGAGCGGCGTACTGCATATCGGCAACTACTTTGGAATGATGCAGCCGGCGATCGCCCTGCAAGCCGAGGGAGAAGCGTTCTATTTTATTGCAGATTATCACGCGCTCACCAGCCTGCATAATCCGGAGGCACTACGTGAAAACAGCCGCCGCGTCGCAGTTGATTTCTTGGCTTGCGGTCTCAACCCGGAGCGCGCTGCACTTTTTCTACAATCAGCCGTGCCACAGGTCACGGAATTGACCTGGATTTTATCCACGATTGCGCCGATGGGATTGCTTGAGCGCGCGCATTCTTACAAGGACAAGATTGCGCGCGGCATGGCCGCGTCAGCGGGACTTTTCAATTATCCTGTGCTGATGGCGGCCGACATTTTGATTTACGACAGCGACACCGTGCCTGTGGGCAAAGATCAAAAGCAGCATATCGAAATCACCCGCGATCTCGCCGTGAAAATGAACGAGACGTTCGGCGAAATTTTTAAGCTCCCCGAGCCGCGAATTAACGCGGCGACGGAGGTCGTTCCTGGGATCGACGGACAGAAGATGAGCAAGAGTTACCACAACAACATCGACATTTTCGGCGACGAAAAAGAAACGCGAAAACGTGTCATGAGCATCGTGACCGATTCCACGCCGGTCGAGATGCCGAAGGACCCGGCAGGATCCACAATCTTCCAGCTCTACTCCCTCTTCGCCTCAAAAAATGAAGTCGGAGGAATACGGGAACAATTTCAAAAAGGCGGCACCGGCTATGGCGATTTCAAAAAGCAGCTTTTCGAAAAGCTCTGGGATTATTTCGCGCCGATGCGCAAGCGCCGGGAAGAAATCCTCGCTGACAAATCGTACATTGACGATGTCCTCACGCGTGGCGCTAAGCGGGCAAACGAAATCGCCGACCAAGTCATGCAACGTGTTCGTACTGCGATCGGACTGTAGGCGACCGTCTCGGTTATCACCTCGCTCGAATGGCGATTCTCCGGTTTCGCATTGTTCCGAATGCAAAACAGAACATGGTGATGGGCGAGCATGGAGTGACTATCAAAATCAAACTGTGCGCTCCGCCTATGGAAGGAAAAGCAAACGCCGCGCTGCGTAGTTTCTTGGCCGACGAGTTGAAAATCCCCGAACGCAAGATTCTGCTTAAGCGCGGTCAAAAATCTCGCGAGAAAATCATTCGCATCGAAGGCTTAAGTGAACAAGAAGTACGACGCTGCTTGCTAACAAAAGTGTAAAAAGTAGACTTCGTAAGAAGCACGTTCCCGTATTTCGTTCTGTGGTGCGTTTACGTTTGATTCAACTTTGTAACGCGGCACGCCCCGGCTTCTCAGCGCCTTTCAGCCTTGGGGCGTTGTATGCTTTGCTGGCGGGGGTTCGCGTCGATCTTCGCCGCACTATCCCGGTAAAATAAGATGCCGTGCGCCCGTAAATTGCTGACTAGTGCCCGCAGATCATTCGCCAACGCTTGATTATTCAAGACTTCGGCTAACAACCCTTTTCCTTCCCTCGCAGTCCGGAGCAATTTCCGCGTATCCGCAATCGCATTCTGCAAATTATCGGCTGATTTTTTCGCAGACTCCATTGTTGAATCCGCTTTGTCGATGACGCCATCCAATTTCTTTGAAGACTCGGCAAGCGCACCCGTAGCCTCGTTCAAATGTTCCATGGAGGATTTCAGATTTTCCATGTTCTCGGAAGAGAGAGTATCTTGATTCAATCGCGCCGCAGCGACGTCGATCTTCTGGACCGTCCCGCGCAGATCGGTCACGAGCGCGCCGCCTTCCCTTGTAAGATCGTCGATGCCAGTTTCACGCGCACCATTAATGTAGGTATTTGGCGCCAGAAAAGCCTTCGGCTGCCCGGCCGGCATCGTCACGTTTACGAACCGGTCACCAAGCAGACCGGAACTTCCGACGGTGAATTTGCTTCCTTCAGGGACCTTAATGTAATCATAAATCTTCAACGGCACATCCACGCCCTGGCCTTCGCGAACCATTCGTGGACCGCCCGAGACTTTTCCGATCTTCGCGCCCGCGAGCAAAACATCAGAACCTTTCAACAGTCCACTCGCGTCATTGAAGCGGACGGTGAGCGGATAATAAGTTCTAAGGCCTTCGCCAAGACGACCGAATTGCACGACCAGCGCGCCTAACATCGCTAATCCAACGAAGACAAAGGCGCCTACTTTGAATTCCAAACCTCGTTCGTGTCGATTCATCAGTTTCCAACTCTCATCTCTCAATCTTCAAGTCTCAACTTTGTCCTCACGTTCTTCAGTGGAACGTCCGAGCAAGAAATCCTCCAAAATCGGATCGCTCGTTTGCTGAAACTGAATCGGCGTACCGTAGAAATAAATTCGACCTTCATGCAAGTAGGCAATGTGATTAGCGACATCGAATGCGCTTTTCATGTCGTGCGTGACCACAATGCTCGTCATTCCCAGCCGTTTCTGTAATCGGCGAATCAGTCGATTAATACTGTCCGCGACGACCGGATCGAGACCGGAAGTCGGCTCATCATATAGCACGCACTTCGGCCGGCGAATGATTGACCGCGCAAGACCGACGCGCTTTTTCATTCCACCACTGAGACTCACCGGCATTTTTTCTTCCTGACCTTCGAGTTCTACCACGTCGAGCATCTGCCGGACGTTTTCGCGCAGAACATTTGGGTCACGCTCGCCCGCTTCCCGCAACGGAAAGGCGATGTTTTCCGCCACTGTCATCGAATCAAAAAGTGCGGCACCTTGAAAAAGAATGCCGATCTTTTGCCGGATGGCGCTGAGTTGGCGCTCGTTCAACCCGGTAATGTTTTGGCCTTCGATCCAAATTTCACCTGCATCAGGTTGCATTAGTCCAACCAGGTGTTTAAGCAAGACGCTCTTACCGCCACCGCTGCGACCGATGATGGCAAGAGTTTCACCGTGCGCGACTTCGAGATCGACGCCGCGCAAAATTTCCTGCCCGTCGATCGTCTTTATCAAATCGCGCACCGTCAGCATCGAGTTAACGGGTCGATCTTGCGATGGCGTTGCCGAAATCTGAGGCGACGTTTCAATCATTGATATCCGGCCGGATAAATTATGTTGAGCAGCATTGTGAGGAAGAAATTGCAAATCAGGACCGCGAGCGACGAATTTACCACGGCCTCAGTCGTCGCGCGGCCGACACCGACTGCGCCTTCGCGCGCGCTCAATCCTTTTTGGCAACTGATGAATACAATCAAAATCCCGAAGCAAAACGCTTTCGACAGACCCATGATGATGTCGCGATTACGTGTCCAGCGCACCATGTTCGCCATATAATAAGTGCCGTTGATCTCGAGCATGAAAATCGCGATGAAATAGCCAGCAGCGATACCGACGGCGATGCATTCGGCCACCAGCAGCGGCATTGACACCATCATGGCAAGCGCACGCGGCACGACCAGATAATCGGTCGGATAAACTGCGAGCGCTCGTAAAGCATCGATCTGCTCGGTCACTTTCATTGTGCCGATTTCCGCCGACATGGCGGCGCCGACGCGACCTGCCACCATCAATGCCGTGAGCACCGGACCAAGTTCGCGACAGATCGCGACCGATACGACTGCCCCAGTCGCCGATCCCATTCCGATTTTATTAAATTGAAAGAACGTCTGGGCCGAGAAGACTGCACCAGTAAACCCACCCGTGATCACGACGACAAGTTGTGAAAGCAAACCAATCTCGACGATTTGGTCGAGAAATAGTTTCCAGCGCAGCTTGTGTGTAAAGATCGAGCGAAATGTATCAGCCGCCAGCAACACGACCTCGCCCAGATATTGGAAAAACGCGAGAAAAGTTCCTCCGAGCGCGTTAAATAATCGAGCCATCATCAAGAAAGCGCACGACAATATGTGTCGCGCCCTCTCAAACTCTTAACGGTTCCGTTTCTGTTTTCGACCGAAGTTGCGCCGAAATGGTGCGGATGAATCGTGGATTGAGGCCGAGCTTAAAGAAAATGGCGCAAATTTCACGGACGCTGATCGTGGGTTGATCGAACTCGAGATAAGCTAGACCGTGATTGTTACCGAATTTATCGCGCAGACCCGCAATCGCCTCGAGTTGGTGATCCAGTTCCAATATTTTATTAAAGTCGCGCAATCCAGCGGCATAAACGTCCAGTTCGATCATCTCCGGGAATTTACGGGCGCCTTGCAACGATGCAACGCTTTAACCGTTCGCCCGCTTCGACTGTTTGCGCACCGCGCAAAGCTGCGATAAGAAGTGTCGATTTAACGAATGAGTCGCCCCGCTCCATTTCTGCTTGCGAGCAATCTTTTGTTCGGCGCCTTGTTCTTCGGCGGCTGCGAAACCGTACCCCAAGGAATTCAGCAGGCAAGAATCGAGATGGCGCAGCGCATAGCTGCCGAACCGGCGGGGGATTATTTTATCGGCCGCCGATATTATAAACCCGATTTCAAATTCTGGGGTTACGTGCGACGGCCGGGTCAGCCGTGGAGCGCAGCGCAGTTGGTGATGTTAAATGAAAAGCAAAAGCTCGCACCAGACCGCGAGCAGCTTAGCTTCGGGAGCGACAATAATTACGAATACAAGCTTTACGGCAGCTTTAGCGGCGACAATGTTTACGAACCAGCTAGCAACAGCATTTATCCGGAGTTCACCTTGAAGGGTTACGAATTAATTTCGACGAATCCATCGCCGATTTTTAAGAGCCAATTTCGTGGCAAAGCCACAGCAGCGGACTTGCGTTACACGGTCGAAAAGCCCGAGTAAAATTTGCTGTTGTCATTCTGATCGAAGTCGAGGAATCTGCTACTGTTACTTTCGATCGACCATCTGATTTAAGCTACAAGAGATGTCTCGACCCTGCTCGACGTGACATAAGCTCTGGACGTATTGTAAAAGTGGATCCTCTTGTTGAGGAATTCCTCCGCCATCTGGCGATCGAGAGAAATGCCTCACCCCGCACGCTCAAGGCGTATCGTAACGCACTGGCGGAGTTTCGCTCGGAAAACGCGACACCATGGAAGAAATGCACGGCGAATAATTTCCGTGACCACCTTTTTACGATCATGAAGCGCGGGCAAGCACGTTCCTACGTGCGATTGCAATTTTCCGCCTTGCGCACGTTCTATCGTTTTCTGGTGGATCGGAAAAAATTACGGCGTGATCCCGTGCGCGAACTGCAATTGCCAAAAATCGACAAAAAACTTCCACTCGTACTCACCCGTCAGCAGATTGAGGAGCTGCTTGCAGCACCAGCCCAGGTGGCGAAGAATCGAGCCGCGCCCGCTTGGATGCCGCTGCGCGATATCGCAATCATGGAACTTTTTTATAGCAGCGGGTTGCGTTTAAGCGAGCTGGCCGCTCTCGGTGTTTCCCATTTCGATCCTTACACTGAGTCGGTGCGTGTGTTCGGCAAAGGCCGCAAGGAACGCGTTTGTCCTGTGGGCCTTCCCGCGCTGGAAGCGATCTCGCGCTATCGCGCAGCAGCCAACGTGCATTCGGGACCACTCTTCATAAACAAGATGCGCAAACGAATGTCGACCCGCTCAATTTGGCTTGTCCTAAAGCGTTATTTGCGGCACACGTCGATTCCGATTTCGATCAGCCCGCACAAACTTCGACATAGTTTCGCGACACACATGCTCGATCGCGGCGCCGATTTGCGCAGCGTGCAAGCATTGCTCGGCCACGCCAGTCTTTCGACCACGCAAATTTATACGCATGTGACCACTGAGCGGCTGAAGAAAGCCTACGCGGATGCGCACCCGAGGGCGTAGCCGACAACTTGAAGCACGGTAAACCGCCCTTACCTCTAGAGGCAAAATTAGCTCGCGCTTGCGGCCGCGCCGTGCGGCTCAGCGACATGGAATATTAGTTTTCCATCCGCTGCGGTAACCTCGACACGGTCGCCCGCTTTGACGTTGCCTCTGAGTAATTCTTCGGCAAGCGGGTCTTCGAGATAACGCTCAACCGCGCGCCGCATTGGTCGCGCACCGTAATTAGGATCGTACCCTTTCTCGATCACGAACTCATGCGCCGCAGTATCGAGGGCGATTTCGATCTCTTTCATTTTGATGCGCGCCTTCACCTTTGCCACTTCCAGATCGACAATGCGCATCAGATGCGGTTTGTCGAGCGAGTGGAAGACAATGGTTTCGTCGAGACGGTTGAGAAATTCCGGTTTAAAGACGCGCTTGGTTTCTTCCATGATTTTATCGCGCATTGATTCGTAATCGTGCCCTTCGCGTGGGGCGCCAAAACCCATCACCGTCTGTTTCTTGAGCAATTCGGCACCGACATTTGAGGTCATGATAATGATCGTGTTCCGGAAATCGATTTTGCGGCCTAACGAGTCAGTAATTTTGCCTTCCTCGAGAATCTGCAAAAGCAAGTGCATCACATCCGGATGGGCTTTCTCGATTTCGTCAAACAGGACCACCGAATATGGCCGTCGCCGCACCGCCTCGGAAAGTTGCCCACCTTCTTCATAGCCGACATAACCCGGCGGCGAGCCGATCAACCGCGAGGCCGTAAATTTTTCCATGTACTCAGACATATCGATCTGAATGAGCGCGTCGGAATCGCCAAACATAAACTCGGCAAGTGTGCGAGCGAGATAGGTTTTACCGACGCCCGTTGGACCGAGGAAGACGAATGAGCCAATCGGCCGTTTGGGATCTTTCAAATCTGCACGCGAACGGCGCAATGCTTTGCTAATGGCGGTCACAGCTTCGTCCTGGCCGATGACCCGCTGCTTCAGCTCGGCTTCCATCATTAATAATTTTTGGGTTTCCTCCTGTTCTATCCGTTGCAAAGGAACACCCGTGACTTTGGAGATGATGTGCATCATGTCGTCTGCCGTTACGACCACTTCTTTCTCTTCGCGCTCCTCGCGCCACTTGTTCAGGATGGCATCGAGTTTCTCTTTGGTTTGCTTCTCGCTATCGCGAAGCGCGGCGGCTTTTTCAAAATCCTGCGCTTTGATCGCCGCTTCTTTTTCAAGGCGGATATTTTCAATTTCCTTCTCGATCTCCTTAACGTCAGGCGGACGAGTCATGGCGCTGATGCGGGCGCGGGCACCGGCTTCATCCATGACGTCGATTGCTTTATCGGGAAGGAAACGTCCGGTAATATAGCGATCGGAGAATCTGACCGCGGTCTCGAGCGCTTCATCGGTGAGTTTCGCCTTGTGATGGGCCTCGTATTTCGGACGCAAACCTTTGAGGATTTGGATCGCCTCATCGACCGTGGGGGCGTCGACTTTCACCGTCTGGAAGCGACGTTCAAGAGCGGCGTCTTTCTCGATGTATTTACGGTATTCGTTCATTGTCGTCGCACCGACGCATTGCAATTCTCCACGACTCAAAGCCGGTTTAATAATGTTCGAAGCATCCATGGCGCCTTCGGCTGAGCCAGCGCCGACGATCGTGTGCAGTTCATCGATAAATAGGATGACATTTTTGGAACGACGGATTTCATCCATTACCGCTTTGATGCGTTCCTCGAATTGTCCGCGATATTTTGTTCCCGCAACCATCAGGGCCAAGTCGAGAGTGACTACTCTCTTGTCGCGTAACAATTCGGGCACATTCCCGTTTGCAATCTCCTGTGCCAGACCTTCGGCGATGGCTGTCTTTCCAACGCCTGCCTCACCAATTAACACCGGATTGTTTTTCGTCCTCCGGCAAAGCACTTGAATGACGCGCTCAATCTCGTTGCGGCGACCAATCACCGGATCGAGTTCATCTTTTTTTGCAAGATCGGTGAGATCGCGGCCAAATGCGCGGAGCGCGGGAGTCTTGACCTCTTTTTTTGTCGGCTCTCCGCTTTCCTGATCTGATTCGGGCGGCGTAAAATTTGGATCGAGCTCTTTAAGAATTTCGTTGCGAGTGCGTTCGATATCGACTTCAAGGCTCTTGAGCACGCGCGCCGCGACGCCCTCTCCTTCCCGCAAGAGGCCGAGTAAAATGTGTTCCGTGCCGACGTAGGAATGGTTGAGGGCTTTGGCTTCCTTGCCTGCGAGCGCCAGCACTTTTTTGACGCGTGGAGTATAAGGAACATTACCGACCATCTTGGTTTCCGGGCCAGAGCCGACCTGCTTCTCCACCTCCATGCGCACGGTCTCGAGATCGAGACCCATCTTTTGCAGAACGTTCACGGCCACTCCTTGCCCCAGTTTAATGAGTCCCAAAAGGAGGTGTTCAGTGCCGACGTAGTTGTGATTAAAGCGGTCGGCCTCTTTGCGAGCAAGCGCCAGAACTTGTTGAGCGCGCGGCGTGAAATTATTCATTATTCGATGGCCCGGCAGTCGAGCCATCGCCCGATTCCCTCGCCATCTTACTAATATCAGGTTTAGGGAAGAGTTTCAAACGTTCCCGAATAATTTGGGCGCGCAAGTGATCGCGCTCTTCCGCATTTAATTTCTGCTGAGAGCTTTTCTGTAAATGCGCCGGCTGTATGTCGATGAACAATTCGTCGATTGGCAGACGTCGATCCTCCGGAAATGCCCCCAAATCCACGCCAAGTTTGATGATGGACAATAAATTGAGCGCTTCTTTTGAAGCCATTGCGTGAGCGTAAGTCAAGACGCCGTAGGCGCGGCCGATCTGGTCCCAAAGCGTATTTGATTTTTTCTGGAGTAAGACCTGCCGCGCGTCATGTTCCTTCTCGATGATCGTCTCAATCACTTTGCTCAGACGATTGATGATCTCGTCTTCCTTTTCTCCGAGGGTTGTTTGATTTGAAATCTGGAAAAGATTGCCCATGGCCTCGGTGCCTTCGCCGTAGAGGCCGCGGACGGCGAGACCGATTTTGCTAACAGCCTGAATGACTTGATTAATCAGTTCACTCAGCACAAGGCCCGGCAAATGCAACATGGCGGACGCGCGCATACCAGTGCCTACATTCGTGGGGCACGCGGTCAGATATCCGAGGCGCTGATCGTAGGCGAATTCCAGTTTGCTCTCGAGCGCGCTGTCGATCTTATCCACCAGTTTGAATGCCTGTTTCAACTGCAAACCGGAACGAATTGACTGCATGCGCAGATGATCCTCTTCGTTGATCATAATACTGAGTGTTTGCCGCCGATTCATCACCACCGCGCTGCCAACACCCTTGGCAGCGTGCTCCCGGCTGATCAGATGGCGCTCGACAAGGACTTGGCGCTCGAGCGCGGAAAGTTCCTGGAGACTTTCGGAAAATGAATCTTGCATCTCCGTGAGCTCTTCTACGCGCGGTCTGATCAGATCGAGGATAGATATGCGTTCCGCTTTCTTGGCCCAACCGGGAAAAGCGCGGTTGCGCAAGTTGCGCGCGAGCCGCACCCGGCTGCTGATTACAACTTGGTAATGGGGCCCTTCGCCACGCACCCATTCTCCAGCAGTCGCCATGACGTTGGAAAATTTCATGGCTAAGTTGCGATCTCGCTTTCGAGTTGCTTGATCTGATCGCGCAACGAAGCGGCCGTTTCATAGTTTTCTTCCGCGACTGCTTTCTGCAGGTTCTCAGTCAAGTTACGCATCCGGTGGTTGAGCTCCATGGCGCGGTGTGCGCGTTGCGGCAACTTCCCTACATGCTCCGTGCCTTTGTGCATCGCTTTCAACAACGTGTTCAACCCTTCTGCAAACGTAACATAGCACGCACTACACCCGAGCCGGCCGGTTTTCTTAAAATCCGCCTGGCTAAATCCGCATACTGGACACTTCTGTGTCGATGCTCCTTTCTCGATTTCCTCGGCGGCCCCGATCCCAAGAAGCAAATCGGCGAGCGCAAATCCAGTGGGATCCTGCACGCCTTTTTCTTTCGAGCAAGCATCGCAGAGATTCACCTTCTGCATTTTGCCTTCCAGTATTTGAGTCAGGAAGACTGTCGCATCATTGCATTTGCAAACGTCGCACAACATTTCTTTTAATTAGACCCTGAATTATTGGAAAAATTCAACCCTGAATCTTTCCTGAGCACCTTTCGCGCCAAGCTGGATCTGCTCAATCTAAACGAAAATGGGCGTACCCGTCTCTCGCGTCATTTCACGGAATCGCGCGATCGTGCGTGCAGTGATCGGCCCCGGCTTTCCATTTCCGATCAATCGTCCGTCAGCTTTGACAACCGGAATGATTTCCGCAGCCGTCCCCGTGAGGAAGCATTCGTCCGCGACGAAAACATCATGGCGGGTGATATCGGCCTCCGTGATCTTGATGCCGAGTTCCGCCGCGATCTCAAACACGATCGAGCGCGTAATGCCCCGCAATGCGCCAGCCGTAATCGGCGGCGTAAAAATCTGACCGCGCTTGATGATGAAAACGTTATCAGCCGTGCATTCCGCGACATTTCCGGCGTCATTCAACATGAGCGCTTCATCCGCGCCAGCGAGATTCGCCTCAATTCTCGCCATCACATTATTCAAATAATTAAGGGATTTGACCGCGGGATTAAGAGCAGCCGGACTGCTGCGGCGCGTTGCGCACGTCACGATCGTTAATCCTTTTCGATAAAAATTCTCATGATAAAGGGCGATCGTCGCCGCAATGATAATAACGCTTGGGTATTTACATTGCGTCGGGTTCAAACCGAGGTTGCCAATTCCGCGTGTGACCAAGAGCCGGATGTAGCCGTTGCGCAAATGATTCTGGCGAATGGTTTCGAGTACCGCCTCCGTCATATCCCGCATCGACATCGGAATTTCGAGACAGATCGAGTGCGCTGAATCCCAAAGTCGCGCGAGATGTTCCTCGAGCCGAAAGACACGCCCGTGGTAAAAGCGAATGCCCTCGAAAATTCCATCGCCGTAAAGCAAACCATGATCTAAGACAGAAATCTTCGCGTCCGCTTCTGTATAAAACTTTCCGTCGATGTAGATTTTCGCGTCCTTAACGCCGGTGGTCGCGCGGGGCCCACTTTCAATCGCCGGTTCTGCTACTGCCTGAGCAGTGGGCTCGTGAGTTTTCGGTTCGTCTATCACCAACGCGTCACTGGTTTTCATATTGAGAAAAAATCTCGATGTTTCATCCCGCAATTCAAGCGGAGAATAAGCGAACGCCAGATTCTTAAAGCGTCGAACTCAGTGTCGACGCTACTGCAATACACCGTCTTTAATGTGTAGTTGACGGTCACCGCGCGCGGCCAAACGAGCGTCATGGGTCACAACAAGCAACGTTTTGTTTCGCTCGTGCACCAGATTTAAGAGAAGATTGATAATTTCATCTCCAGTTTTGGAATCGAGATTGCCGGTCGGTTCGTCGGCGAAAATGATGTCCGGGTTGTTCGTCAGTGCGCGAGCAATGGCAACACGCTGCTGTTCGCCGCCGGAAAGTTCTGCCGGCAGATGATGCATACGATCGGTCAGGCCGACCGCGCGCAAACTCTCTTCTGCCATCTCTTTTGTTGCTCTCCGCCCAATCATTCCCGGCAGTAGAACGTTTTCCAACGCTGTTAGTTCGGGCAAAAGAAAATATCCCTGAAAAACGAAACCCATTTTTTTGTTCCGAAAACGCGCCTGCGAAGTCGAGCTTCCGTTATAAAGATTGCGCCCTTCAAACTCTACCGTGCCAGATTCCGGCCGCTCCAAACCAGCGAGCGTATAAAGCAACGTCGTCTTGCCGGCGCCGGATGCACCCGAGAGGAAGACTGCCTCGCCAGGCGAAATCTGCATCGAAATACCACGTAAAACATCAATCCGCCGAGCGCCCATTCGAAACGATTGAAAGAGATCGTATGCGACTAATTGAGAGGTTGCCGTTTCCATCCTTGGCTACTGGCCGCTTCTTATCTGCCGCAAACGCGATCCAAGCACAAGAGCCTGTCTTTGACGATGGCGGTGGGTATTAACATCTTTCCCGTACGCAAAAAGCCGCCATCGAAAAACATTCCGCGGCGGCTTCTCAGTTAATAAGAGTCTGGTTACGTCATTCCCAATGACGACAGCGTTGGTCGATCGATTGCGGATGTGATGTAGAGTCCATGATCGCGTTGATAATTTGCAACGGCAGCACGCGTGAGCGGCCCGAGCAGACCGTCAACCTCTCCCTGATAATAACCTTGCTCTTGCAGCGCGGCTTGCACGTTCGCGATCACCTGATCGGGTGGCAAATTATTATAGGCGTAGATCGGGCCGTCGTAGGCATAATATGCGTTGGAATCGTAGCCCCATGCCGGGATCCAATAGCCCGCATTCCAAGCATACCATCCACCGTATACGAAAACGACCCGGTTGTAGTGGTTCCTCCACCAGTTCCTCTCGTGCCATTGTGACGAATAGTTTCGGAAGACCCGATAATTTGAACCCTGCCAAGTTTGGCTCCCTTGAATGTGTCTGTTTGGCTGAAACGTTACGCTTCCCACCGTTGCTGGACGCGTCTTGGTCTGGAGATTGAAGCGTTTAGCTTTAAATGTCTTAGTGCTCGATTGAACCGCGACGGCGTTGGTCGCGCTCCCTTTCGATTTCTTTGTCTTCTGGGCGCCTGCTGCACCACCCACTATCTGCCCACCCTGTGTGGCGATTTGTTGTGAACCTTTTGCCTTTTTCGTCTTCTGTCCTCCAGCGCCCGCCGTAGTTGCGTACTGTGAACCTTTCGCCTTTTTCGTCTTCTGTGCTCCAGCGCCCGCCGTAGTTGCGTACTGCGGGCCTTTTGCCTTTTTCGTCTTCTGTCCTCCAGCGCCCGCCGTAGTCACCCGCTGTGACCCTTTTGTTTTCTCTGATCCGGCGCTCGGCGCGCCTGCGTGCTGCGCTGATTGGGTCTGATTTTTCTTCGGGGCTTGCTTCTTAGATTTGTTTTTGTCCTGCGCACCGCCTGCGGCACACGCGAGCGCCAGACTGCAAATTAAAACAAGAAATGTTCTCATAAGCTTTTTCTTTTTGGGTTGTTAGACATTTTGCGGTCTCTGTTTATTCAACATCGACGCAAGGCCGTTAGTTGCGTAGCCTGACGTAAAACTTAGTGACCAAATGCAATCTCGCACGCGTCGCGAGACAAAGTCATTCAATATTCCCGATGTTCGGCGGGAACTTCCGGCGCAGTCAGGACAGGACTGAACACGATCCGCGCGTTAACATTTCTTTGGTAACGCAAGAAGCCGCCGTTGAAAACATCCCGCGGCGGCTTCTTGATGAAATTAGAGGTCTCTCGTTACGCCATTCCCAATGATTGCAGCGTTGGTTGATCGATAGCGGCTGTGTCTGCCAGCCCATTGGCGCGCTGGTAATCGGCGATTGCCGCGCGCGTTTGCGGTCCAAGTAAACCGTCGATTTCGCCCTGATAATAACCCTGCTGTTGCAGGGCGGTCTGGACATTGGCGATCACCTGATCAGGCGGCAAGTTGTTATAGGCGTAGATCGGTCCGTCATATGGATAATACGCGTTGGAATCGTAGCCCCAGGCGGGGTACCAGTAGCCCGCATTCAAGGCATACCATCCACCAAATACGAATACGACATTGTTCGAATGGCCGCTCCACCAGTTCCTGTCGTGCCACTCAGATTTGTAATTCCGGAAAACCTGATAATTTGAACCTTGCCATCGGTCGCTGCCTTCGATCCGCCTGTTTTGCTGAAAATTCACAGGAGGCGCGACTTCGGGTTTCGGTTGTTTATTATTAGCCAGGTTGATATGCTGAGCTTGGTACTTCTTACCTCCTGTACCGCCCGCCGTCACAGGCTTACCCGCTCCCGCTGCTTTGCCGACTTCCGCTGCTTTGCCGACTTCCGCTGGCTTGCCCTTTCCTGCAGCTTTGCCGACTTCCGCGGGCTTACCAGTTTCTGGTGGCTTACCTTTACCTTTTCCCGCCGGCTTGCCTACCTCCGTTTGTTGCGTGGCTTGTGCCGGCTTACCCGTTTCTGGTGGTTTACCTTTACCTTTTCCCGCCGGCTTGCCTACCTCCGTTTGTTGGGTGGCTTGTGCTGACTTACCGACACCTGTCGGTTTGCCTTTTCCTTTGGCCTTACCGACTTCTGCCGGTTGACCAACGCCCGCCGGTTTGCCTGCTCCCGTCGGCTTGCCCGCTCCCGTCGGTTTTCCACCCGGTGGTTGCGAAACCTGCCCGGCTTGCGGACCCTTTTTCTGTTCCTTCTTTTTTCCTTTTTGTTCTTGCTGCGCACCGGCGACGCACGCGAGCGCAAGACTGCAAATTAAAACAAGAAATATTCTCATAGGCTTTTTCCTTCTGAGTTTTTGGACACCGTCGTGTCTTTATTTATTCAACGTTCTGTCCTCACTTTTTGGATGCCTTCGCTGGCACAAAACGCAGATGTTGACTCTCTGGACCGTCACTCGTCAGCGCTGTTGTCGCATTGCTTCAAACAGCACAATTGCAACTGCGGTCGCGAGGTTAAGGCTGCGCGTCCCATGCATCGGGATGGTCAGGCAATCGTCCATGTTTTTCGCCAGCAAATTCTCCGGTAATCCCTTCGTTTCCCTTCCGAAAACGAGAAAATCACCACCATGAAACCTCACATCGTAATAGGCACGCCCAGACTTCGTTGTCAGAAAAAAATAACGGCTGCTTGATGATTGTGCGCGCTTCAATTCCGCAAGCGAATCCCACGTGCGGACATCTACTTCGTCCCAATAGTCTAGGCCGGCGCGCTTTAAATGCCGATCTTCCAACGAAAAGCCGAGCGGCTTGACCAAGTGCAATCTCGAACCGGTTGCCAGACAAAGCCGCCCGATGTTCCCTGTGTTCGGTGGAATCTCTGGTTCGATCAGAACGACATGAAACATGCTGTAGCTCGCGTCGCTGAGGCCGGGCCGCGGTCAGCGACCGCGGCTACAGTTTGCTAGCGACGAATTTTTCCAGCTTCATCACATCCGCGGCGAACTTCCGAATTCCTTCGCCCGTTTTCTCGTAGGCCATCGCGTTGTCGTTCAGCATCCAACGGAAGTTCTTCTCGTCGAGCTCCAGTTTCTCGACCTTCGCCGACTTCGCTTTCTCCGGAATGAGCTTCCGCTCGACCGGCTCGTTCGATTTCGAAAGCTCTTCCATCAATTCGGGACTAATCGTTAGGCAATCGCATCCCGCCAGTTCCAGAATCTGTCCAACATTCCGAAAACTCGCGCCCATCACTTCCGTCGCATAACCGAACTTTTTATAATAGGTGTAAATTTCCTGGACCGATTGCACACCCGGATCCTCAGGCCCGGCGTAATCGCGCTTGTTCTCTTTTTTGTACCAATCGTAAATCCGGCCGACGAACGGCGAGATCAGCTGCACCTTCGCTTCGGCCGCGCGCACGGCTTGCGGCAGCGAAAACATCAGCGTCAGATTGCATTTGATCCCTTCCTTTTGGAGTTGCTCAGCGGCGTTCAAGCCTTCCCAGGTCGAAGCGATTTTGATCAACACCCGCTCACGGGGAATTTTTCGCTCCTCGTAAAGTTTGACCAATTGGCGCGCCTTATTGATCGAACCCTCGACATCGTATGACAATCGCGCGTCCGTCTCGGTTGAAACGCGTCCCGGCACAATCTCGAGAATGTCCGTGCCGAACTGGACAAGCAGATGATCACAAATGTCTTCGATCTGCTCGTGGCCGCTCAGGCCTGATTTCTTCCGATCAGCCAGTACCTCGTCGAGCAGATACGCGTATTCTGATTTTTGCGTCGCGGCGTAAACCAGGCTCGGATTTGTCGTCGCATCCTGCGGCTTGAATTCCTTCATGGACTCAAAGTCCGCCGTGTCGGCAACGACTTTTGTAAATTTCTTAAGCTGGTCGAGTTGGTTTAACTTCGTTTTCTTCTCTGCAGCGACAGCGGTGCTCATGATTGTCCTCCGTGTGATTGAACGCCCGTGGGCGCGTGGTTCGTCGCGTTAGCGTAAGCCTGCCGCAGAAGATCGACAATTGAAAATAGGCCTAGATTTAGGCGGAAACAGTGGGCCGCGTTTCGACTGACCGACGCGAACCGAGCGCTGCTTTGACGAAATTATTTCCGAGCTCCCACATCGGGCCTGGGAACTTGCGGCACTCGGTCAGCACGTCGTCCAGCGCATTCACGAACATATCGATCTCGCGCTCGCCGATCATGAGTGGTGGCAAGATCTTCATCACATCCATCGCATGCCCGGCCACTTGCGTGAGGATACGATGCTTGCTCAACATCTGGGTCACGATCATTTGCGCAAACAGCACTTTGTCGATCTTATGCAACAACTTCCACGCCATCTTAAGTTTGAACTCGTGCGGCTCATGAAATTCGATGCCGATCATCAGTCCTTTGCCGCGCACTTCTTTGATGAAGGAATGTTTCGTGCGCAACTGATCGATTTTCTCGATTAGCAGCGCGCCCATCTTCGCCGCGTTTTCGACAAGATTTTCATTATCGATCACTTCGAGCGCCGCGAGCCCGCAAGCCATCGCCAGGTTGTTGCGCCCGAAGGTGGTCGAGTGCACGACACAACGGTCCATCCGGCTAAATGTTTTTTGATAAATGTTGCGCCGGGTCACGATCGCGCCGCACGGGACGTAGCCGCCGCTCAACGTCTTTGCCAGCGTGATGATGTCCGGCTCAAGATTCCAATGCTGAAACCCGAACATTTTACCTGTGCGACCGAGTCCCGTCTGCACTTCGTCTGAAATCAACAGCGTTCCATATTTCCGGCAAAGCTCCTGGGCACGAACAAAGAAATCGGTCTTCGGCGTTTGGCAGCCTTTCCCTTGCACGGTCTCAATGATGAATGCCGCGACATCGCGCGACGACAATTGCCGATCCAACGCTTCAATGTCCTCAATCGGCACACGCGCATCGAATCCTTCCATCAGCGGACCGAAACCTTCGGTAAAGCTTTCACAGCCCATCAGAGAAAGTGAACCCATGCTCAGTCCGTGAAATGCGCTGCCCAGCGAAACTGCTCGTTTCCGACCTGTTGCCGCCCGCGCAAATTTCAACGCGCCTTCCATAGCCTCGGTGCCGGAGTTGCAAAAGAAAACCGCATCCAGATGCGGGGGTGTTCGTTTCGTTAACGCTTCAGCAAGCAAGCCGCTCAACAGCGAGCAATCCATCTGCACCATGTTCGGCAGATCGAGATCGAGCACATCGCGAATCGCCTGTTTCACGACAGGATGGTTCCGCCCAATATTGAAAACGCTGTAGCCGCTTAGGAAATCGAGATAGGCGGCGTTATCCATGTCATACAGGTATGCGCCCTCCGCCCGCGCATAGACTTTGTCGAAGCCGATCACGCGCTGCGCTGCCACCAGTGTGCGGTTAACGTGCCGCTCGTGTAGCTGATAATTCTCACCCAGCCGCGCTGCGATGATTTCCTTCAAATCAAACCCCATGGCGGAACGCTCTACGATTTACGTTCGAAACGCAACCGCAACACTCCGGCTATGGCTTCCAATCTTGATAGACTTCATGGGCGCCCATCTGCAGGTTAGTTTTCCCGGGCGAATGTCGCTCCAACTGCATGGCGAGCCATTGGAACCATTCAAAGGTTTTGCGTGAACCGCTCCGGCGGCGCTCTTCTTCGACGTAGGGCCGCAGCTTCCGCCACGCAAGACGAACCGTACCGCCAACAAGGTCCGCGACAACACGCAGCGGAACGATCCGCGCATAAACGGAATATCCCAGGCCCTCGAGAATCACGCCAACCGAGTGGGCCGCTTCCAGAATACGCGCGTCCGCTTCGATTGCCGAAGCGCTCGAACCATCCGGGATACTGTGCACCGTAATCATCGACTTCATCCACTCCGGCGATAAAAGTGCCTGGACGGCAGAGTAAGCCGCACGCTCTTGTCGCGCTCTTCGCGATCGCTGCGCTTCAATCAGCCCAAAAGCGACCCCCGTGATAACGGTGAGCGCAGTCGCGACATTCGCAATCGTGCTGAGATCCACATCTTTATTCTCCGCCAGACGTAGAAAATGAAAAGCCGCAGGATCCACACTGGATCCTGCGGCTTCGAGCTTGCGAACTATTTTCGCTTATTCCTCAACAACTACGTGCTCCACGGCCCGAGTGTCGCCCGTGCCAGTGTAATAAACGCGCACACGCTGACCCGGTCTGAGCGCTGATTTGACGACATGGCCGGCGCCGTTCACAACTCGCGCGGCAGTGCCCAGGGCGAAGCTAACCGGCCCTTGGTCGCTCTTAACCACAATTGTTTTGCCGGGCTCATAGGTAGTTACCGTGCCGGCGGTATAGGTTGTGGTTGTTTCTGTTGTTGTTGTTGGCTGTGTAGCCGTTGTCGTTTGTTCTGTAGTTGTCGTACTCGTCTGCGCAAACGCCAGTGGCGCGATCAGCGCGCAGGCGAGAGCGATCATTATTCTTTTCACTATCATTGCCTCCCTTGTTTGTTGTTCGTCTTCCCCAGGGCTCGTAGCCAGGGGATTTTGTGGCCGGCTACCTAGCGCGGCCGTCAAGAGTTTGACTGTCATTGGGGCCGAGGTATTCGATTGAATCACCTCACCATCCAATCGCACACCGACAAAGGCCGCAGGGATTCGGCAAACTCCGCGCCCTTAAATTGTGAATTTATTTTCGCTTAATCTTCGTCAAGCACTACCCGCTTAGCAGCGTGCATCTGGCCTCTCGAAGTGAAAACAATGACGCGACTTCCAGGCCTGATCAGATGTTCGTCGATTTTCCTGCCGGCTTTGTTGACATAATGGGCTGTCTTGCCAAGGGCGTAACTAATCGGATTGTCTTGCCTTTCAGTGCGGACAACGATCCTTTTCCCAGGCTCGTAGGTGGTTACTGTGCCTTGCGAACTCGTTGTGGTTTCCGTTGTGGTCGCGCTTGTTTGCGCAAACGCCAGTGGCGCGATCAGCGCGCAGGCGAGAACGATAATTGTTTTCTTCACGATAACCCCCCTTTCTTGCTGTTGATGTTCTATTCATGCTTCGTGGCTCACTGATTCTACGGACGGGCAACGACCATGTTATTCGAAGCAATATATGAATTGGGCGATTGAGCAGACCCTCAGATTCGCTAAGGTGCGGTGCCAATGACTAACGCCGAACCGACTCTCGATCCGGCTGTCACACCGGATGTCGTGGCGGAACACGGCCTCATTCCCGAAGAATTCGAGCGCATCAAGAAAATCCTCGGTCGTGAGCCCAATTTCACCGAGCTCGGAATCTTTTCCGTCATGTGGAGTGAGCATTGCTCGTACAAAAATTCGCGACGAGAGCTGAAAAAATTCCCGACCACTGGACCCAATATTCTTGTGCGCGCTGGAGAAGAAAATGCTGGTGTTGTCGATATCGGTGACGGCTGGGCGATCGCATTTAAGATGGAGAGCCACAATCACCCAAGCGCGATTGAACCCTTTCAAGGCGCGGCCACGGGTGTCGGTGGAATCATTCGTGATATTTTCACTATGGGCGCACGTCCCGAATTTTGCCTGAACTCGCTGCGCTTCGGGCCCATAACGGAGCCGGTGAGACGAGATTCAAATGCCAGTCCGGCTCAGATCGAGCCGATGAAATCATCCAAGATCGCGGCAAACCGGCGCTTGTTTACCGGGGTCGTAAGCGGTATCGCTCATTACGGCAACTGCGTCGGTATCCCAACGATTGGCGGCGAGATTTATTTTGATGAAAGCTTCGAAGGCAATCCGCTCGTAAATGTTTTTTGCCTTGGCGTGTTGCGGCATGAACAGCTCGTACGCGGCGCCGCGCGCGGCGTGAGCAATCCAGTCTTTTACGTTGGTGCGGAGACCGGACGTGACGGTCTTGCTGGGGCTGCATTTGCGTCCCGCGAACTAACAGATCAATCGCGCGAAGATCGTCCCGCCGTTCAGGTTGGCGATCCGTTCAAGGAAAAGTTATTGCTCGAAGCGTGTCTCGAATTACTCGCCCGCGGTGCCGTTGCCGGAATTCAGGATATGGGCGCGGCCGGTCTCACTTGTGCGACGTGTGAAACGGCGAGTCGTGCCGGCAGCGGAATTGAAATCGATTTGGCCAAAGTGCCAAAACGCGAGCCGGGCATGACACCGTACGAAATTCTGTTGAGCGAATCGCAGGAACGGATGCTGATCATCGCCAAACGCGGGAAAGGAAACATCGTGCGCGAAGTTTTTGAAAAATGGGATGTGCCCTGTGCCGAGATCGGAAACGTGACGGACGATGGCATGATGCGAGTCCGAAATAACGGCGTAATTGCTGCAGAGATTCCGGCAAAACCTCTCGCTGAAGAAGCGCCGCTTTACTCACGCGAGGCAAAGGCGTTGCGAAAAACTGCACCGTTCGATCTCGCGACTGCTCCGAAGATCGACAATCATGAGGCGCTGCGCCAACTGCTCGGCGACCCGACGATTGCGTCAAAGAATTGGGTGTATCGTCAATACGATCACACCGTGCGGAACGGCACGATTGTAAAACCAGGATCGGACGCCGCTGTCTTCTTCGTCCGCTACGCAAACAAAATTCTGGCTGCGACGACCGACTGTAATTCACTCTACTGCGCACTCAATCCGCGCGAAGGCGGCAAAATCGCTGTAGCTGAAGCGGCACGCAATCTCACCTGTTCAGGCGCAAGACCGCTGGCCGTGACCGACAATTTGAACTTTGGCAATCCCTATAAACCGGAAAACTTCTGGCAGCTTCACGAAGCGGTAGAAGGCATCGCCGAAGCTTGTCGCGCATTCGGGACGCCAGTTATCGGAGGAAATGTCTCTTTATATAATGAGAATCCGGCGGGTGTTGTCGATCCAACGCCGACCATCGGAATGGTCGGCTTGATTGACGAAGAACGGCATATTACCACGCAATGGTTCAAAAACGCCGGCGACGTGGTCATTCTTGCCGGTCAAGCCGGCAACGAACTTGGCGGGTCGCAGTTCTTAAAAATTTGTCACGGACGCAAGCAAGCTCCCCCACCCCGTGTCGATCTTGAACTTGAAATTAAAGTGCAAAACGCAGTTCGCGATTTAATTCGCGAAGGCCTGGTGAAGAGCGCGCACGATTGCTCCGAAGGCGGACTCGCCGTTGCGCTTACCGAATGCTGCTTTAATCCGTCCGGTTTCTGCTTGGGCGTGGATGTCGATCTTAATTTTAGCGACACGGCAACAGAAATTCTCTTCAACGAATCGCAGTCACGCATTGTGATTTCCGTCGCGGCGAATGACGCCGAAAAGATGATGTCGATCTTGCGAGAACGCGGCGTTCCCTCTCAGCAATTGGGCAAAGTCGGCGGCGATGAGCTGCGAGTCCGCATAAGCGAGAAAACGTTCCGCTGGCCGATTGTCGATCTTTACGACGATTGGTTTAACGCCATCCGGCGGGCTGTTGAAGGTGAAACGGAAAGAATTCCCAGCTTGTGAAAGCCGCGTTAGAACGCAACATTTGAACGCCGCCTCATTTAGTGGATTATTTAGTGTGATCTCTCCAGACAGCACCGACATCGTCGAGCCGGGCGAAGCCGAGGCTTACCCGCGGCATGAATGTGGGCTTTTCGGCGTGTTCGGGCACCGAAACGCGGCGGTGCTGACCTACTACGGCCTGTTCGCGCTACAGCATCGCGGCCAGGAAAGCGCTGGGATCGTCACGAGCAATGGCCCAGGGACGTCGTTCCTGGTGCACAAAGACATGGGCTTGGTCTCGCAGGTCTTTGGCCAGGAAGAACTGGCGAAGCTCAAAGGCACGCGCGCGATCGGCCATACCCGTTACTCGACCACTGGCACAAGCACGATCAAAAACGCGCAGCCGTTTGTGGTCGATTGCGTGCGCGGGCAAATGGCGATCGCGCACAATGGGAACTTAATCAACGCCGATCTCTTGCGCGACGAACTGGAACGCAAAGGTTCCATTTTTCAGACGACTGCCGACAGCGAGATCATTTTACACCTGCTGGCGCGGCCGGCCGACAATGGCGCCAGCGTGTTATCGGCGCTACGCAGAATCGAAGGTGCATTTTCGCTTATCATCATGAGTGAGCGCGAGCTCATCGCCGTGCGCGATCCGTTCGGCTGGCGCCCGCTCTCACTCGGTAAACTTGACGGAGCATATGTAGTCGCGTCCGAAACCTGCGCTTTTGATCTCATTCATGCGGAGTTCATCCGCGAAATTGAACCAGGCGAAGTGCTGATCATCGACGAAAACGGATTGCGCTCAGAGCGACCTTTCCCGGACGAACGGCCGGCGTTCTGCATGTTCGAATACGTTTACTTCGCGCGCCCGGACAGCATGATCGGCGGCGTTAATGTTGGAAAAGTCCGAATGGAAATGGGGCGCGAGCTCGCACGCAAGTTTCCTGTCGAGGCAGATATTGTTGTACCGGTCCCCGACTCCGGAAATTACGCCGCCCTCGGCTTTGCTCAGGAACTGAAAATTCCTTACGCACACGCCTTCGTCCGCAATCACTACATTGGCCGCACGTTTTTGCAGCCAAGCCAACTCATCCGCGATTTCGACGTGCGAGTGAAATTGAATTTGATCAAGGAAATGGTCGCCGGAAAACGCGTGGTGGTCGTGGATGATTCAATCGTGCGGGGAACAACGGCGCGCGCGCGAGTTGTGACCTTGCGCGAGGCGGGTGCGAAGGAAGTCCACATACGGGTAAGCTGTCCTCCACACCGCTTTGCTTGTCATTACGGCATCGATTTTCCCGATCCGGAAAAATTGATCGCCAATCAGATGTCGATGGAAGAAATCTGCAAATACCTGGGTGTGGACAGCCTTGGTTATCTCGATATCGAGGGCATGGTGCGGGCGACCGGAAAGCCATTGAATAGCTTTTGTCTGGCGTGTTTTACGGGCGATTACCCCTTGCCCGTCGATCCTGCGCTCGACAAGTTCATCATGGAAAAACGCGAACAACGCGCGAGAGCGCTCGCCGATCAAGAAGCACATCCGACGTTGTTTGCGGATCTCAAGTAACAAACACGCGTGTCGTTCCGAGCGTAGCGAGGAACCTCACAGAAGCAGAACAGGCACGCGTGCAATCCCCGGTGCTCCTCACGTCCAACGTAATTTGAGAGATCTTCGCATTCGCTCAGGATGACACCGCAAAAAAAGGCGTACGCGCGTGCGGGCGTAGATATCGATCTTGGCAATCGCCTGAAACGGCACATTCAATTACTCGTCAAGCGAACGCACGGCGTACAAGTACTTGGAAAAATCGGCGGCTTTAGCGGTTTATTTGCGCCGAACTTTCGCGGAATGCACGAACCGGTCCTCGTCGCGAGCATCGATGGTGTTGGGACGAAATTGAAAATCGCGTTTGCAATGAATAAGCACGACACCGTCGGCGGCGATCTGGTGAACCACTGCGTGAACGACATCGCTGTGCTGGGGGCACAACCGCTTTTCTTTCTCGATTACATCGGTTGCGGGAAACTTGAGCCGCGCATCTTTCATCAACTGTTGCGCGGTCTTTCTCGCGCATGCCGATCCGCCGGTTGTGCCTTGATTGGAGGCGAGACAGCGCAAATGCCCAGGATGTATCGCAAAGGCGAATACGATCTCGCTGGTTGCATCGTCGGCGTCGTTGACCGCGCCAAGATCATCGATGGCAGCAACATTAAACCGGGCGATGCTATTCTCGGTCTCGGGTCAAACGGTTTGCACACGAACGGTTATTCGCTCGCGCGTAAAATTCTGTTGGAGACGATGGGGTTGAAAATTGGCTCATATCCACCTGGATGGAACATTACTGTTGGAGAAGAACTTTTGCGCCTGCACAAGAATTATCAGCCGCTGCTGGCGAGAGTCCCGAGCGGGGTCATCAAAGGCCTGGCGCACATCACCGGTGGCGGTTTAATCGACAATCTGCCACGCATTTTGCCTAACAATTGCAATGCCGTGATCGATACAAAGAGTTGGCGCGTCCCACGCATTTTCCAAACGCTACAGCAAAAGGGAAATGTCGATGCTGAGGAGATGTATCAGGTTTTCAACATGGGCATCGGCATGGTTGCGATTGTGTCGGAGCACGATGCAAAGCGGACGATGTCGATCCTACGCGGAAAGCAAATCGGCCGTCTTGAACGGGGCGCTGGCA
>Ga0209470_1000554_pt1 | contig 29244 bp, 31 predicted proteins | sample GraSoiAngelo_125_FD_185882 | JGI IMG/M metagenome (GOLD analysis project Ga0209470, IMG submission 185882) | Grasslands soil microbial communities from the Angelo Coastal Reserve, California, USA - 14_0927_05_40cm (SPAdes) (version 2) | ecosystem: Environmental > Terrestrial > Soil > Grasslands ... | reverse complement strand
CCGATGAGATCGTCGGCCATATGCAGGGGGATCGCGCGCGAGTACACGAGGTAGCCGAGGTTCTCGAACTTCACGAACGTCTCGATGAGCGCCTGCTCGAGCTCGGGCCCGAGCGCATGGATCGCCTCCGCCGGCGCGGCGTCGGGCAGCTCGAAGATCTTGCGGACCGATCGCGAGAAGAGCTCCGGTGGCTGTGTCGTCTTCATGAGCGTGAGCGCGGTCTCCTGACGCCGCTGCCGCACGAAGGCCACGAACTGGTACGCGGCGAAGACGAATCCCCCGACCACCGTGGCCGTCGAGATCAAGGCGAAGGCGATCTGCAGCTCGGCTGGCATCGCGTCCCTCCCGCGTTTCCAGGATGATGCGCCGATGCCACGCGTCGCGGCGAGAGACGTCGAGCTCTACTACGAGTCGCTCGGCGAAGGCACGCCGATGGTGCTCCAGGCGCACGACCACACGCCCTGGCTCTTCTGCCAAGCGCCGGTGTTCTCGCTGCGGTACCGCTTCCTCACCTACGACCGCCGCGGGACCGGCCGCTCCTCCAGCCCGCCCGGCGACTGGACCGCCGCCGATCTCGCGAACGACCTCGCTGGACTGCTCGACGCGCTCGACATCGACAAGGCGATCGTCGGCGGCTCGAGCCTCGGCGGCGTGGTCACGGCACAGTTCGCCGTCGACCATCCGGGACGAGCGCTCGCGCTCGTGATCGGACACACCGTCCCTTACGTCGACGCGGAAGGACGCGCGTGGCTGGAAGAGGAGATCGCGACGGCGCGCGCGGGCCGGCCGCCGATCGTGCGCCAACCGCGGTCCGGCCCCGATGAGAAGGAGGGGCCGCTCACGACGGATCCCGAGTTCGCCGCCTCGGCGTGGGGGAAGATGATCGCCGCCACCGGCACCGGCCTCGGGCGCACTGGCGACGAGCGCGCCCGCGCGATCGCGGTGCTGCGCGACTGGGACCAGCGCCCGAGAAAAGTCGACCTCGCGAAGATCCAGGTGCCGACGCTCCTCATCGTCGGCGAGCACGAGCCGCGTTCGACCATCGAAGGCTCGCGCGAGTGGGCGTCGTGGATCCCCGGCGCCGAGCTGCTGGTCCTGCCGGGCGCGCACCACGCCGCGCCGCGCGAGGCCGCGCCGGCCTGGAACGCGGCGGTGCAGGGTTTCCTCGATCGGCACGGCCTGGGTGGACAATCGAGGCGATGACGATCGCGGCCCGCGCCGTCCGCGCTCCCCGAGGCACCACGCTCGCGTGCCGCGGGTGGCCACAGGAGGCCGCGTTCCGGATGATCCAGAACAACCTCGATCCGGAGGTGGCGGAGAAGCCGGACGAGCTCATCGTCTACGGCGGGACCGGCCGCGCCGCGCGCTCGTGGAAGGCGTTCGACCGCATCCTCGCGACGCTTCGCCGCCTCGGGAACGACGAGACGCTGCTGGTGCAGTCGGGCAAGCCAGTTGGCGTGTTCCGTACACACGAGTGGGCGCCGCGCGTGCTCATCGCGAACGCGCTGCTCGTGCCGAAGTGGGCGACGTGGGAGAAGTTCCGCGAGCTCGAGGCCGCGGGTCTGACGATGTACGGGCAGATGACCGCGGGATCGTGGATCTACATCGGGACGCAGGGGATCCTGCAAGGGACATATGAGACGTTCGCGGCGGTCGCGCGCAGGCACTTCGGCGGCACGCTCGCGGGTCGCCTCGTCGTCAGCGCCGGGCTCGGCGGCATGGGCGGCGCGCAGCCGCTCGCGATCACGATGAACGAAGGTGTGGGCCTCATCGTCGAGGTCGACCAGTCACGCGCCGAGCGGCGCCGCCGCCAGGGTTTCCTCGACGAGATCGCGCCGACCCTCGACGACGCGCTCGCGCTCGCGCAGCGGTCGCTCCGCGACCGGACGCCACGCAGCATCGCGCTCGTCGCCAACGCCGCCGACGTGCTGCCCGAGCTCGTGCGCCGCGGCGTGCACGTCGCCGTCGTCACGGATCAGACGAGCGCCCACGACCCGCTCGACGGGTATGTGCCGGCCGGCGTGGAGGACCCCGCGGGGCTGCGCGCGCGCGATCCGGAGGGCTACGTTCGGCGGTCGCGCGAGTCGATCGCGCGACACTGCGAGGCGATCGTGGCGCTCGCGAGGAGCGGCGCCGTCGCGTTCGACTACGGGAACAACCTGCGTGGCGAGGCGAAAGAGGCGGGCTTCGCGGACGCTTTCAGCTATCCGGGCTTCGTTCCCGAATACATCCGTCCGCTCTTCGCCGAGGGTCGCGGACCCTTTCGCTGGGTCGCGCTCTCCGGCGACGCGGCGGACATCCATCGCACCGACCGCCTCGTGCTCGAGCTCTTTCCCGAGAACGAGACGCTGGCGCGCTGGATCCGCCTGGCGCAGGGCCGCGTGCCGTTCCAGGGTCTTCCCGCGCGGGTGTGCTGGCTCGGTTACGGCGAGCGCGCGCTGTTCGGCGAGCGGATCGACGAGCTCGTCGAGCGTGGCGACCTCCGAGCGCCGATCGTCATCGGCCGCGACCACCTCGACTCGGGCTCCGTCGCCTCGCCGTACCGCGAGACCGAGGGTATGAAGGACGGCAGCGACGCGATCGCGGACTGGCCGATCCTCAACGCGCTCGTAAATGCATCGGCCGGCGCGACATGGGTATCGGTGCATCACGGCGGTGGCGTCGGCATCGGCAACTCGATCCACGCCGGGATGGTCGCGGTCGCAGACGGAACTGCTCTCGGTCGCGAGAAGCTTCGTCGCGTCCTCACGACCGACCCGGGAACCGGCGTGATGCGTCACGCCGACGCCGGATACGACGAGGCGATCGACTTCGCGAAGCGCAGCGGGATCGACCTCCCCAGCAGCTAGGTCCGTGGTGATCGGCGACGTCGCGGTGCACGACGCGGGACGCAAAGGCAAGGGCGTCTTCGCGCTACGCGACTTCCGAAAAGGCGAGTTCATCTTCCGGCGGCGGCACGGAAAGGTCGTCACGGTGTCGCAGATACGGAGCCTGTCCGCTGAGGACCGCCGTCACCTGTGCGAGCTCGATCGCAAGAAGAGCGCCGTCCTCTTGCCGCCGGGGTGTTTCCTCAATCACTCCTGCGAGCCGAACGCGATGCGGAGCGGCGTCAAGGTGTTCGCATGGCGCGCGATCCGCCGCGGCGACGAGATCACGATCGACTATCGACTCAACGCGTTCAGTGGGGAGCGCTCATCGTGCGCGTGCGGCAGCGCGAGCTGCACGGGAACGACCACGCTCAACTTCTTCTCACTCGATCGGCCGACCCAGCGCCGCTACCTGCCGTACGCGCCCCAGGTCATCCGGCGCGAATACCGGGCACGAAAGAGCGACGCCGGCGTGAAGCGCACCACACCGGCATCGCTCCGAGGATCCGATCAGCCGACGCGCTCGGCCAGCAGCTCCGCAAGACGCTCGTAGGTCTCACGCGCCCCGAGTTCCATGCCGGTCGCGATCACAGCGTCACGCTCCTGCTTTGAATTGAAGACGCCGCGATCCCGCAGCTCGGTCACGCCGCCGTGCTCGATGAGCGTGATCTCGACGAAGCCTTCACCCGGCTCCATGTCCCCGAAGAGGAAGGTGTAGACGAGCTTCTCGGGTCGCTTGACCTCGCGGTACGTGCCGTGGAAGTCGACGACCTCGCCGCCCGACGTGCGGGTGATGTATTGCCACTCGCCGCCGGGACGGACGTCCATCTTCTTGACCTCGGTCACGTCCCGAGCGAAGCCCCACCACCTGGGAATGAGGTCCGGATCGGTGAGTGTGTCCCACACGACTTCGCGCGGCGCCTCGAACTTGCGCGTCATGAGGATCTCGCGATCCGACGGCAGGGTGAGCGTGGTCTCGTACTTCGTCTTAGTGGCCATGATCTTTCTCCCGTTCTTTCTTTGCCTTCCGCTCGCTAATCAGGTCCTCCAACCGATCCATCCGGTCGCTCACCCTGCGCCGGAAAGTCTCGAGCCAGGTGTCGAGCTCGTTGAACGGCTCCGACCGCAGCTGGTAGATGCGCTGCTGCGCGACCGGACGCACGTCGACCAGGCCGGCGTCGCTGAGCACGCGGAGGTGCTTCGACACCTGCGGTTGACGCAGTCGGAGGCGTTTCGCGATCTCCCCTACCGGGCGCGGCTTGTCGCGGAGCAGCTCGACGATGCGGAGGCGATTCGGTTCGGCCAGGGCCGTCAGCGTGGCGTTCATGGCGTCATATATATCCCAATGAGAATATACCTGTCAAGGCATATTCAAGAACTGATACCTAGTGCGGCTCTCCGGCGGGCTCCGGCAGGAACGACGGACGGGACACGAAGTCGACGCGGCGGTGCGTCTCGTCGCAGTACGGCTTCTTCCCCGAGTGGCCGCAGCGGCAGAGCTTCACCGTGCGCCCTTCCTCGACGTGGATCTCGTTACCGTCCGCGTCGGCGATCGTGATCGGACCCGTGACGATGTACGGGCCGTTCGGTTCCATCCGAACCTGTGCCTTAGTCATCTCGCGACCGGCCCCGTCGGGAATGGATGGCTTCGTCAACCCGCGTTCTCTCCGTGATATCGACCCTTGTAGCCCTCGGCGGTCGGCGACGACAACCGGAAGAACACGAGCTGCAGCACGCGAGCGCCACGCTGCAGGCGGTAGCCGCGCGCGTTCAGGACGGAGAGCAGCCCCTCGCCGCGCCCGGAGTAGCCGGCGTCCCATACCGCCGTGTGGATGGCGACACCCGAGCGCAACAGCGTCGAGCGCGGACGCGCGAGCGCCATGATGTCCGTCGGCAGATTCACCTTCTCCTGATAGGTGATGACGTAGGCGCCGCGGTGCAGGTCCCACCAGCCGTCCTTGTCGACCGGCACGTCCTCGCGGGCGGCGGGCTCGCGCACGTTGTCCGACGCTCCCAGGACTCCCGGCGACGTCAGACGCTGCACGCGGTCGACGCGGAGATCGATGCCATTGGGCTGCAGCTGCAGCGGCTGGTCGAGACCCTCCACGAGCGGCGGCTCGCTCGCGAGGGCCGCGCGCAGCTCTTCACGCGACAGAACGGACATCGCCAGGAGTTTAGGTGCGAGCGAGGGTCCCTCATCCGCGACGTACGATTCGCCCGCATGCCCGAACCAAAGCTCGTATCCGCCTCGAAGACGACCATGTCGCAGACGATGCTCCCGTCGGATGCGAACCCGTACGGGAACGTGCATGGCGGCGAGATCATGAAGCTCATCGACGCCTGCGCCGGCGCGGCGGCCACGCGCCACGCGCGTGCGCGCGTGGTGACCGCGCGCATCGATGAGCTCTCATTCCTCGCGCCGGTCTACGTCGGCCACCTCGTCACCGCCTCCGCCTCGGTGAACCACGTGGGCAAGTCGAGCATGGAGGTAGGCGTCCGCGTCGATTCCGAGGACCTTCTCACCGGAAAGGCCGCGCATGTGGCCTCCGCGTACCTGGTATTCGTGGCGATCGACGAGCACGGCCGGCCCGTGTCGCTTCCTCCCTTGCTCGCCGAAACGAACGATGAGCGCCGCCGGATGAAGGCTGCGGAGCAGCGGCGCGCGCTCCGGTTGAAACGGCCGCGCACCTCTTAGACTCCGCCCGCTGGGAGGCTGAGATGAGAGGCTCAATGCGCACCTTCGCACCGCTCGTCGCGCTCGTGCTCGTCGCCGCGGCCTGCGCCGCGCCGCGGCAATCGACGCCGACGCAGACCGCGACCGCGGCAGGAACGGCGGCGGCATCGGCGACGCCCGACTTCACCGGACGAACGCTCAACATCGTGACCGGCGGCACCGGCGGCGTGTACATCGTCTACGGCGCGGGTCTCGCCGACATGCTGACCAAGAGGATGAAGGTCGCGGCGAGTGCGCAGTCGACCCCGGCATCCGTCGACAACATGAAGCTCATCCGCGACGGCAAGGCCGATCTCGCGTTCACGCTCGCCGATACCGCCTTCGACGCGATCAGCGGGAAGAACCGCTTCGCGCCTCCGGAAGGCAAGGTCGACGCGAAGACCATCGCGGTCATGTACTCGAATTACATGCACCTCGTAGCGAAGGCGAGCGGCGGCATCAACACGGTCACGGACCTGAAGGGCAAGCGCGTCTCGATCGGCGCGGCCGGATCCGGTACGGAGACCAAGGCGATCCGGATCCTCGAGGCCTACGGCCTGAACGCGACAACGGACATCAATCCGCAGCGGCTCGCGGCGCAGGACTCCGCGGACGCGCTGCGCGACAGCAAGCTCGACGCGTTCTTCTTCGACGGCGGTCTGCCGACCAGCGCCGTGGCCGACCTCGCAAACTCCACCCCGATCAAGCTGATCGACCAATCGGACGCGATCGCGAAGATGAACTCGAAATACGGCAACTTCTACTTCCCGGCCAAGATCCCGAAAGGGACGTACAAGAACGACGCCGATGTGGTGACTGCCGGTGTCGCGAACCTCCTCGTCGTGCCGTCGTCGTTCGACGCGGCCTTCGTGAAGGCGATCCTCACCGCGATGTTCGACTATCAGGCCGATCTGGCGCTCGTGCACCCTGAGGCGAAGAACCTGAAGCTCGACACGGCGACGCAGGGCTCGTCGATCGACTTCCACCCGGGAGCCATCGACTTCTATAAGGCGAAGGGCGTCTGGAAGCCGTAGCGGGATGAGGGCGATCGCCCTCGGCGTCGTGATCGTCGCGCTGACGGGGGTGGTGTTGGCCACCCCCGTCGCCGTTCTGCGCATCGACCCGGGAGGTCACCTCTACGCGCTCGCCGATGGCGAGCGTTACGAGTACTCCTACCAGCAATCGATCTATCAGGTGCCGGTCATCGAGGAGCACGTTCGCGAAGGCGACACGCTACGCATCGTCCGCGTGCGGTCGCGCGACCTGAGGGCCGTGGAATACTTCCGCTGGGAGGGCCAGATCCGGCGCGAGGGTGATGAGTTCGTGCAGGATGCGCCGCCCGCGGGCGTCGCGGCGCTCACCATACGGATCACCACCGAGGGCGCGCAGCGCCTTCGCGGCAGCGGCTTCGACATCTCACTCCGAGACGCCTTCGGCGAGAACGTGGTGATCGTGACCCCGGTCTCTGTCCCGCGGGCGCTGACGCTCGTCGGTCACACGTGAGCGAGGTCGTCGTCCGGCCGGACTTCGACGCGGTCCAGAGGGACGAGAAGAACCGCGAGATCATCGAGGAGTTCGAGAGCGAGGCGAAGACTCGGACCCTCAGCGGCTGGTGGGCTCGCTTCGCGACCTCGCTCTCGGTGGCCACGACGCTCTTCGCGCTCTACTACGCGGCGGCGGGCGCGGAGATCCCGTTCACGAGCGTCGTCCTGGTCCCGACGATCAGCGTGTTCGGCGAGACGATCACCACCAAGCAGATCTACGAGATGTTGTTCCTCGCGGCCGTCCTGACCCTGACCTTCATCCTGTACCCGGCTCATCACCGCTTCCACAATCGGGTCAGCCCGATCCTCGATCTGGTCCCCGCCATTGGCGCGATCGCGATCGCGCTGTACGTGCTCCTCAACTTCGAGCAGGTCATCTACCGGGCGAACAGCCCGACACCGACGGACTTCGTGTTCGGGGTCATCGCGATCGTCGTCGTCCTCGAGGCGGCGCGCCGGACGATCGGTTGGCATCTGCCGCTGCTCGGCCTCATCGCGATCGCGTACGCGTACTTCGCGGACTTCATGCCGGGTCCGTTCCGCGGACCGCCCAAGAACCTCGACGACATCGTCGCGAACCAGTACCTCGGCACCGAGGGGATGTTGGGGCAGCCGCTGCTCGTCGCGGCCACGTTCATCATCCTGTTCACGATCTACGGCGCGATCCTGGACTACACCGGCGCGGGCAAGTTCTACGTCGATCTCGCGTTCGCGCTCACCGGCCGCAAGCCGACCGGAGCGGCGCGGACCGTGACGGTCGCCTCCTTCCTCCTCGGCACGGTGTCGGGGTCCGGCGTCGCGACGACCGTCACGCTCGGCGCCATCGCGTACCCGATGCTGAAGAAGGCCGGGCACGATCGCGAATCATCGGGAGCGATCCTGTCTGCCGGAGGGATCGGAGCGGTGATCTCGCCGCCGGTCCTCGGGCCGGCGGCGTTCATCATGGCCGAGCTCCTGCGCATCAGCTATCTCGATGTCGTGATCATGGCGATGATGCCGACGGTCCTCTTCTACCTCGGCATCCTCCTCACGATCGAGATCGACGCCCGTCGCCTCAAGGCGCAGCCGATCGTGCTCGACGCGCCGGGCTTCTGGTGGCTCACGAAACGGTACTGGTATCAGTACTCGTCGCTCTTCGCGATCATCGCGTTCCTCCTCCTCGGGTTCAGCACGATCACCGCGATCTTCTGGTCGATCCTCCTCGCGATCGTCGTGCCGTACCTCCGCAAAGAGACGTCGCTCACGCCGCGAAAGCTCGTCGCGGCCCTGTCCGCCGGCACGCGCCAGGTGCTGTCGGTCGCCGCGACGACGGCGGTGGCGGGCATCGCCGTCGGGATCCTGCTGCAGACCGGCCTCGGTCTGAAGATCTCGAGCCTGATCCTCACGCTCGGCGCGGGGAACCTCGTCCTCACGCTCGTCGTCGCGGGGATCGTGCTGTGGGTGCTCGGCCTGTCGCTTCCGATCACCGCGACCTACCTGGTCGCGGTGCCGACGGTCATCCCGGCCCTCGTGACGCTCGGCGTACCACCGCCCGCCGCGCATATGTTCGTCTTCTACTACGCCGTGCTCAGCGAGGTGTCTCCGCCCGTCGCGCTGTCGCCGTTCGCCGCGGCGGCGATCACCGGCGGCAACCCGTACAAGACGATGATGCTGACCTGGAAGTACGCGCTGCCGTGCTTCCTGGTGCCGTTCATGTTCACGCAGCCGGACGGTCTGGCGCTGCTGTGGCGCGACACCACGGTGCCGGACGCGATCGTCGCGTCTGTGTCGGCGATCATCGGCATCATCGCCGTCATCGCGGGCGTCGGCGGATACCTGCTGCGGCCGACGACCCCGCCGGAACGAGCGCTGCTCGTCGGCGCGGGCCTGCTGCTGCTCCTGCCCGGGACGCTGCAGGACACGGTCGGTCTCGCCGCGTTCGCCCTCGCGCTCGGTCTGCAGTTCGCGCGTCGAGCCCGCGAGCGGTTGGGAGCCGCGCCCGTCTAGAGCACGCGCTCCAGATAGTCGGCCAGGATGTTGAAGGTCCGGATCTTCTGCGCGATGTCCGTGCTGCCGTGACCCTCGTCGCCGAGCTCGACGTACTCGAAGTCTTCGCCCTCTTTTCGGCCGAGCTCGAGCAACCGGTCGCGGAACATGCGCGACTGGTCGACCGGGCAGCGCGGATCGTTCACGCCGTGGACCATCAGCAGCTTGGCCCGCAGCTGGTCCGCGAACTCGATCGCGCTCCGATCGCGCCAGAGCGCGCGGTCCTTCTCGGGATCGCCCATCTGCTCGCGGAAGTAGTACTTGAAGTGCTCCATGCTCTTTTCGTAGAGCTTGTGCAGGTCGCTGATGCCGACCCAGGCGACCGCCGCGCGCCAGATGTCCGGCTTCTTTGTCGCAGCGATGAACGCCATGAATCCGCCGTAGCTCCCACCGAACACGACGAGGCGGTCCCCGTCCACATACGGCAGCGTCTTCAGGTAGTCGGCGGCCGCGGCAATGTCCTCGAGATCCTTGCCGCCCCAGTCCTTGATCGCGGCGTCGCGGTACTCGACCCCGTACCCGGTGCTGCCACGGATGTTCGGCTCGATGACCACGAGTCCGCGGTCGACGAGGAACTGCGCGAAGGGGTCGAAGCCGCGGAACCACTGCGCCGTCGGCCCGCCGTGAACGTGCACGATCGCGGGAAGCCGCTCGCCGGCGGCGAGGTCGCGTGGCGCGTACAGGAGCGCCGGCACGCTTCGTCCGTCGAACGTCTGGTAATAGACATGCTTCGCCTCGACGAAGACGGAGCGGTCGATGGTCCCGTACTCCGCGGCGAGCAGCGTGTCGTACGTATCGGTCGCGAGGTCGTATGCCACGAGGCTGCCCCGTGTCACATCGGAGCTGAAGGTCACAAGCAGCTTGCGGTCCGAGTCGAAGAAGGATGCGCCGACGGCGAACCCGTCGGGCAGCTTGAGCTCGTGCGCGGCGCCGGTCTCGACGTCGTAGACGATCGGACGCACCGATGACTCGAAGTTGCGGATCGCGGCCAAGAGCCGGCCGTCCTTCGAGAAGCGGATCGCGTGCTCCTCGACGTTGTCCTTGCCCAGCCAACGGACCTCACCGGTCGCGAGGTCGAGGATGCCCGCGCGGTCCTGACCGGACGCGTCGCTCGTCACTGCAAGGCGCTTCCCGTCGGGGTGCCAGTCCGCGATGGTGTCCTTCGATCCCTTCTTGACCGACAGGACCTTCCGCGCCGCGGTCCCGTCGGAGCGCACGACATACGAGTCGGCGTTCTTCAGATCGGTGACGTCCTCGTTCGTGGCGTACGCGACGAGCTCGCCGTCCGGGTTCCACAGACCGCCGAACACCGGGAAGGCGTAGTTCGTGAGCGGTGCGTAGTCGGTGCCGTCCGCGCGCATCTTCCAGAGGTTCAGCTGCCCGGGACGGTCGGGTGAGGCCGGGTGCCTCTTGTTGGTGAGGACGGTCAGCCACTGGTCGTCGGGACTGAACTGCCCCACGTACTCCTGCGCCGTCGGGTCGTTCGTGAGCTGCGTCACCGCGCCGGTCTCGACGTCGATGCGGTAGAGGTCGTGCTGTTCGGTGCCGCCGCTGTCCTTCGCGAAGACGATGCTGCGGTCCGCGCGGTCCCACGCGAATCCGGCGCGCAAGGCGCGAGGCACTTCACCGTGACTCACCTGCCGCGTTTCCCGCGTCGCGAGATCCATGACGTGGAGCTCCATACGGCCGGTCTTGTCCCAGTAGAAGGCAACGCGATCGCCTTTCCACGAGACCGCCGGTAGGTAGAACGATGGAAGCCTGCTTAGCTCCTCGAGCGGTATGCGCGGCTGCCGGCCGGTGACGATCGCCATCGTGTGCCCTCCCCTGCGAACTAACGGCGGTGGCAGCGAGTGTCGCACAGACGGCGTCCGGCGCTCCCTTGTTAGGCCGTCGCTCCAGCGCGCTCGAGACCGACGGCCTTTCGTGCGTCGGCGAGCGTGAGCTGCCACAGGGCGGAAGACCACGCCGGCCGGAAGCCGAGCTGCGTGTTGATGGCGAGCATCTGCGCGTTCGTGTTCGCGTTGCCGGTGCGAATGAAGCGCGCATTCGTTCGCTGGTCCAGGATGCGGTCCAGCATCACGGCCTTCATCCAGAGACCGATCCGGTGCCCGCGGTGCGAGTCGATGACAGCGGTGCCCTGCTGCCAGATGAGATGCGGGACGCGCGGGTCGTAGCTGACCTCGGTGAAGCCGGCGCCCGCGCCGCTCGCCTCGTGCACCGCGAGGATCAACCATCGCTCGATGCCGGCTTGCTTCTGCCAGGTCTCGCGGTCGCGGATCTGCTGCTCGCTCAGCTCCCAGTCATCCATACGCAGGTCGCCGCGCGGCGCATCGTTCATGCCGGACGCCGATTCGATGTACGGCGCGATGAGCTCCGCGGGCACTGGACCGTCGATCCGCTCGAGCCGATATCCGGCTGGCGCGATGTCAGCCCATTCGCGCACCTTCGCGCGATCGACGGTCATGAGGTCCAGTTGATTTGTCTTCATCTCGAGGCCCGGCGTCGCGCCGATCGCCCGCCCGAACTTCGCGCCGGCGGGAACGCGGTCAGTGACCTGGCCCATGAACACGATGTCGTCGCCCTGATCGGCAACGGCCTGCACCGCACGACGCAGCAGCGCGCGGCCCAGGCCGCGACCCCGATGCCCCTGTCCGACGGCGATCTCGCACCAGCGCAGGTGCTGATTCCCGGGCTCGTTCTTCTGCCAGCCGACGAAGCTGAAGCCGGCGACCGCGCCACGGGCGTCGCGCGCACCGAACAGCGCGTGCCACTCACCGGGCGCCTGGGCGAGCATTCGCGCCTCGATCGCCTCGGGCGCCATCAGCGGATCCTCGGGCACGCGTTCGTGGCTGATCGATTGCTGGAAGAGAGCCGCCTCGCGCAGCTGGGCCCGCGACACCTTCGTCGCCTCGAACGCCTCGATACGGTATCCCTGGGGATCGGTCACGATCGGAAAAGAGTACCGGTGCGCGAGTCCGGCACCATCACACGCGATACGTTCGGGCTCAGCCCCCAGCCATGACCGGCTGGAAGACCAAGATCGTGCGCCCGGCGGATCTCTCGCGCAGCACCTTGATCGTCTCGCCGAAACGCCGCAGGAAGGCAAGCTCGAGCTGCCGGTCGTCCCAGGTCGAGGCATCCCAGGACATGGCCTCGCTGGACATGAAACGGAGCACGAACTCCCGCAGGGCAGCATCCGATACGCCGATACCGAGATATCGGAACTCGGTGCCGTCGGGCATCTCCCAAGTGACCACTGCTCTCCTGCCGGGAACGTAGGCCCGTGTCCCCCGACCTGGCATCCCCCGTACAGGGGAGCGGAGTCCCTCCCCCTTGAGGTTTCACCCGGACGGGTGATGCTTTGCTCGTGCGCGATGTGAGCGGCTGGCTACCAGGCGTAATCCTGATCGTGATCGGCGTGACGCTGTTCGCCATCCAGTGGCTGGACCTCGACGCCGACGTCATCGTCCTCGTTATTGGACTTGTCTTCGCTGGTGCGTACTCCGCGACGCGTCGCTACGGGCTGCTCATCCCCGCCGGCATTCTGACCGGCCTCGGTGCGGGCATCCTGCTCGAAGACTTCGGCGCTACGCGCGAGCCGGTGGCGCTCGGCCTCGGCCTCGGATTCCTCGCGATCTACGGCGTCGACCTGATCGCGCTCCGTTCGCCGGAGCGCGCGCGCTGGTGGCCGCTGATCCCGGGGGCGATCCTCACGGTCATCGCCGGCGCCGGCGGTGCGTTCGGTGACGAAGGAGGACGCGCGCTGCAGCAGGGCTGGCCGGTCGTCCTCATCGTCATCGGAGGGTGGCTGCTCCTTCGCCGTCGGGTCTCGTTCTGACCGAGCCGACAGTCGCGCGTCTGGTCGGCGAGCGTCTGCGCGCCGCGGGCGTGCGTTACGTCACCGGTCATCCAGGCGGTGAGGTCGTCGATCTCATCGAGGGCTTCCGCCAGGCAGGGCTCGAGTTCGTCCTCACGCGGCACGAGACATCCGCGGCGTTCATGGCCGAGGCGATGGCGAGCGCGAGCGGTGTCCCGGGCGTGTGCATCGCGACGCTCGGCCCCGGCGCGACGAATCTCGTGACGGGAGTCGCGCAGGCGTATCTCGATCGCGCGCCGCTCATCGCGTTCACCGGTCAGCTTCGCGCCGACCGTGTCGAGATCACGACGCATCAGAAGCTCGACCTGCGCGCGCTCTTCGCTCCGATCACGAAATGGCAGGCGCGCCTCACGCCCTCGAACGCCGCGGACGTCATCGATCGCGCGCTGCGCGAATCGCTGCGGCCGCGACGCGGACCGGTCTATATCGAGGTACCGAGCGACGTTCCACGTCTCGCTGCGGTGGCGGCGTCTCGCGTGGTGTCGCACGGCGCCGGCGTTCTGGGCGGCGCGTCGGTCGATCGCATCGCGGCCGGTCGAGCTGCGCAGCTCCTCCGCGAGAGCCGGCGGCCGGTGATCCTCGCGGGTATGGACGCGAACGAGGATGACACCGCGGACGCGCTGCGGAACCTGGCGGAGGAGTGGGCTATCCCGGTGATGGTCAGCCCCAAGGCGAAGGGCGTGTTCCGTGAGGATCATCCGCTCTTTCTCGGGACGATCGAGATGCTCGGCACCGCCAGGCTCTATGAGTACATCGACGGTTCCGACCTCGTCCTGATGATCGGATTCGACCCGGTCGAGTTCGACCGCGACTGGGCCGCCGCGGCGAGCGTGATCCACCTCGGTCCGCTGCCGAACGACGATCGCATCTACCACAGCGCCGCGGAGATCGTCGGCCCGGTGCGCGAAGGGATCGACGTCCTTCGCTCGCTCGCCGGCAAGCCCACGCCGAAGCGCTCGCCAAAAGACGTGCGCGTCTTTCGCGAGTCGTTCCGCGCGTTCGTGACGCCGAAGCGCGACCGGCTCATGTCGCAGCAGGTACTGACGGAGCTGCGCGCCGCGCTACCGGAGGACGCGCTCGTGACCTGCGACGTGGGCTACAACAAGGCCGTCACCGGTCAGTGCCTGGCCATGTACCAGCCGAAGACGTTCTTCATGTCGAACGGCCTTTCGTCGATGGGCTATGGGCTCGCGGCCGCGCTCGGGCTGAAGCTGCTGCACCGCGACCGGGAGGTGGCGTGCGTCCTCGGCGACGGCGGCTTCGCGATGGTGATGGCCGAGCTCGAAACGGCGGTGCGCGAGAAGCTCGGCGTCACCGTCATCGTCCTCGCCGACGACGCGCTGTCGCAGATCAAGGCCAGCCAGGAGCGAAAGGGCTATCCCGTGATCGGGACCACATTCGGCGGCCTCGACTACGTGGCGCTCGCGCAGGGCTTCGGTATCACCGGCCGCGAGGTGCGAACGGTCGCTGAGTGCCGCGACGCGCTGCGCACCAGGTCGACCGACAGGCCGACCCTCATCGCGGCACGTGTGGATCCGTCCGCGTATGACCTCGGGTGAGCTCTAGTTCGGCCGCTCCCGTCCGTACGGCAGCCCCGTTTCCGCGTCCTCGTCGTCGACATCGAGGATTTCGTCGAGGTCGAGGACCGTGCCGCCGCCGGACGGCGTCCGCTCCGTGTCGAGATCGCCGATCGTGACCTCTTCAGTGGTGAACCGGCCCCATCCGCGTCGTAGCACGCGGAGACGAGTGACCCGCGGGCGGAACGGCGCGCTCCGTCGGATGATCACGCCTGCTTGAGACGCTCCTTGTAGTAGGTCCGGACCTTCTGCACCTTGGGGCGCGCGTTGAAGAGGATGTACGGGCTCAGCGGATTGCGCTCCGCGTAGTCCTGGTGGTACGCCTCGGCCTCGAAGAAACGGTCGAGGGGTTTGACCTCGGTGACGATGGGTCGATCAAAGACCTTCGCGGCGTCGAGCTGCTTGATGTAGGCCTCCGCGACACGGCGCTGCTCGTCGTCAGCGTAAAAGATCACCGAGCGGTACTGCCGACCCACGTCTGGACCCTGCCGATCGCGCGTCGTCGGGTCGTGGGCGATCGAGAAGAACACTTTCAGGATCTGCCCGAAGCTCATCTTCGCCGGATCGAAGCGCACTTCGACGGCTTCCGCGTGATCGGTCCGGCCGCTCGACACTGTTTCGTAGTCGGCCACATCGGCGGAGCCGCCGGCGTACCCCGAGGTCACGGCGGTCACGCCGTCGAGCTGCTTGTAGACGGCCTCGACGCACCAGAAGCATCCGCCCGCGAGGACGGCGGCACCCTCCGCGCTCGCGGAGCGCACGATGTCGGTGGCCGGATCGGGGAAGTTCTCGGGCGAGACCATCGCTAATGGAGCGCGAGGTACGGCGCGAGGAAAGCCCGCGCGGCTTCGGTATCGACACGGGTGTTCACGCTGGTCGAGTAGAGCGGCACATCGCCGCTCGAGACGACCGAGATGATCACCGGTCCGCTTGGGGTGTCGACGAACGTCGGGCCGCCCGAGTCGCCGTAGCCGGTGCCGGAGAGACCGCGGCTCAGGTTCTGGTCGAGATGGATCATGTCCGGATTGAGCGCGTGGAAGCCCGAGATCGTCCACTTGCGGATACCGTCGAACGGGAACTTCGGACCCTGGCTCTGGACGACCACCTTCTCGGAGGTCCCGTATCCCACGTTGAGATAGTCGGTCGTGTTGATGACACCGGCGTCACGCAGCGCGTCCAGGAAACCGACGGGGGCGATCCGCGCCGGGGCGATCCCTGCGACCGGCTGGTCCAGCAGGATCAACGAGAAGTCCGAGTGGTACGGCTGCTTGTAGTCGGGGTTGTGGACGATCGTCCCGTGATACGGAGTGTCGAAGATGTTGTGAGCGGCGTCTGTCCCGAAATTCGGGTCGAACGTCACCCACGTTGTGGTGAAGCCCTGCGACAGCGCGTAAGCCGTGCAGTGGCTCGCCGTGAGGAACACGCGCGGAGTGACGAGCGTGCCGCTGCAGATGATGCGCAGGCTGCTGTCCGTGAGGCGCGGCAAGAGGAACGCGCCGACGTTGGGATGAGCGTTTCCGTCGGGATGCGCGTCGCCGGTCTGACCCAGGGCGATACCGCCGGTGGTGAGCAGCAGGCATGCGACGATCGCGGCGACAGCGAAGAGCTTCTTCAAGATGGACCTCCCCCGTGATGTGCCGCGCGGATTCTAGGTGACTCGCGCTATTCGACGAAAAGATCGTCGGGGTAGCAGTACCGCCAGCTCTCACCCTTCTCGAATGAACGAATGACCGGATGCGTCGTCGCGCGATAGTGCTTTGTGGCGTGCCGGTTCGGCGAATCGTCACAGCATCCGACGTGGCCGCACGCCAGACACAGGCGCAGATGCACCCAGCGATCACCGGTCTTGAGGCACTCTTCACAGCCACGCGGCGTGTTCGGTGCGTGATCCTTGGCCGCCCGCAGATGTGTGCAGAGCTGCACCTCGCCGGTCACCTCTCCGACGATACGCCTCGCGCGCTCATATCCTCCAGCCGTGACGAGCACGCGGGGCGCGACGCTGGAGTTCCGCGACGTCTCCAAGCGTTACGGCGGACAGCTGGCCGTCGACCAGCTTTCGTTCAAGGTCCCGGCCGGACGGATCTGCATCCTCGTTGGCCCCAGCGGCTCGGGTAAGACGACCTCGCTGAAGATGGTCAACCGGCTCATCGAGCCGACCGCCGGATCCATCTTGATCGACGGGCGCGACGTGCTTCGCGAGGAGCCGACCGCGCTGCGGCGGCGCATCGGCTACGTGATCCAGCAGGTCGGGCTCTTCCCGCATCAGACCATCGCGGAGAACGTCGGCACGGTGCCGCGGCTCCTTGGGTGGCCGAAGGCGCGCATCGCCGCCCGGACCGAGCAGCTGCTCGCGCTTGTCGGCCTCGAGCCGTCGCGGTTCGCGGGGCGCTACCCGGCGCAGCTCTCCGGCGGCGAGCGCCAGCGTGTCGGCGTCGCGCGAGCTCTCGCCGCGGAGCCCCCGGTGATGCTCATGGACGAGCCGTTCGGCGCGGTCGACCCGATCGTCCGCGATCGTCTCCAGAACGAGTTCCTTCGTATCCAGCGCGACCAAGGGACGACCGTACTGTTCGTGACGCACGACATCGACGAGGCGATCAAGCTTGGAGATCGCGTCGCGGTCATGCGCGGCGGGAAGCTCGTGCAGTACGCCCCGCCCGGCGAGCTCCTCGCGCACCCGGTGAACGCCTTCGTCGCGGAGTTCGTGGGCTCCGATCGCGGGCTGAAGCGCCTTGCGCTTCTCACCGTCGGCGGGATGGACCTCGACACCAACGTCGCGCGAGCTGCCGTGTCGCCGAACGCGCCGATCCTGTCTCCAGCGAGCACCCTACGCGAGGCGCTCATACGCATGCTCGCGAGCGAAGCGCAGGTCGGCGTCGTGCTGGACGGACAGCGCTACCTGGGCCTGCTCACGCTCTCGAAGATCGGGAAGATGATCCGGAGCGACGCGTGACGGAGGGAGAGCCGCTCATCCGCTGGGATTGGATCGCGAGCCACCTCGATGAGTTCGCGTTCCGTCTCGGCGAGCACGTCGAGCTCACGGTCATCGCGGTCAGCGTCGGCTTCATCATCGCGTTCGGGCTCTCGCTCCTGATCCTCCGCGCGCCACGCACAGAAGCGCCGATCACCTGGGTGACCGGGACGCTCTATACGATCCCGAGCCTCGCGCTGTTCGCGCTCCTCATCCCATATACGGGACTCACGGTCCTGACCGCGGAGATCGGTCTCGTGAGCTACACGCTGCTCATCCTTCTCCGCAACATCGTGCGCGGCATCCGCGGCGTGCCGGCCGAGGTCCGAGAGGCGGCCGTCGGTATGGGCTATTCCCCGCGCGAGATCCTGTGGCGCATCGAGCTGCCGCTGGCCCTCGCCGTCATCATCGCCGGCGTCCGGCTCGCGACGATCAGCACGATCGGCCTCGTGACCGTCACGTCGCTCATCGGACAAGGCGGCTTCGGCTTTCTCATCCTGATCGGGATCCAGCGTTTCTTCACGACCGAGCTCATCGTCGGCGCGGTGCTGTCGGTCGCGCTCGCGATCGTGGCCGATGCGCTGCTGGTCCTGCTTCAGCGCCGGCTCACGCCCTGGACGCGCGCGACATGACGCTTCTTGGCGACGTCGCGAGGTGGTTCGCCGATCCCGCCCACTATCAAGGCAGCGACGCGGTGCAGACCCGTCTCCTCGAGCACGCCGCCGTCTCGGGCCTCGCCGTCCTGACAGGCCTGCTCGTCGCGCTGCCCATCGGCCTGTATCTCGGGCACACCGGCCGCTTCGGCTTCATCGCGGTGAACGTCGCGAACATCGGCCGCGCGATCCCGTCGCTCGCCGCGATCGCACTCGCCATCCCGATCGCGGGCACGCTGCTCGGCGTGCAGAACGGCCTGGGCTTCTGGCCGACCTTCCTCGCTCTCATTCCGCTCGCGATCCCGCCGATCCTCACCAACGCCTACGTCGCGGTCCGCGGCGTCGACCGCGACGTGATCGAGGCCGGCCGTGGTATGGGCCTCGGCGAAGCAGCGGTGCTTCGCGTGATCGAGCTGCCGCTCGCGCTTCCGCTGATCCTCGCGGGGATCCGGACCGCGGCGGTCAACGTCGTGGCCACCGCGACGCTCGGGGCGCTGGTCGCCTTCGGCGGTCTCGGCCGGTACATCGTGGACGGGCTCGCGCTCCAGGAGTACGACCGCTTGTTCGCCGGAGCCCTGCTGGTCGCGCTTCTGGCCATCGCCGTGGAAGTCGCCTTCGGTACATTCGAGCGCGCCGCGGTCTCCCCGGGCATACGTGTCCAACAGGGCGCGTTGTGAGGAGGTAGCCCGCGCGGCGGGCGATACTGCCAGCAGGGCCGAGAGAAATGCGCTGCGGCCCGGAAGGAGTCCCCCAGTTGAAGCGAGCGATTCGCCTAGCGATCCCATTCATCGTGGCGGCACTTGTCGCGAGCGCCTGCGGCGGTGCCGGCACCGGCGGAACGAAACCAGCCATCACGATCGGCTCAACGAACTTCAGCGAGCAGCTCGTGCTCGGCGAGCTCTACAGCCAGATCCTCGAGACCAACGGGTACGCGGTCACGCGCAAGTTCAACCTCGGCGCCCGCGAGATCGTCTTCCCCGCGCTCCAGAGCGGGCAGATCGACCTGGAGGCGGACTATCTCGCCACGCTCCTCGCGTTCGTCGATAAGACAGCGACCGGCTCGACCGATCCGAAGCTGACCTTCTCGACACTGCAAAAGGCCCTGACGTCGAGGGCCGTCACCGTTCTCGACTACGCGCCCGCCGTCGACCAGAACGGTTTTGTCGTGACCAAAGCGACCGCGGACAAGCTCAAGCTCGCGAAGCTCTCCGACCTTGCGCCGGTCGGGAACCAGCTCGTCCTCGGTGGCCCGGCGGAGTGCCCGAACCGCGAGTTCTGCGCGCTCGGTCTCAAGAGCAAGTACGGCATCACCTTCAAGGACTTCAAGGCGCTCGACACCGGCGGTCCGCTCACGGTGCAGGCGCTCGTCGGCGGACAGATCGACGTCGGGCTGCTCTTCACCAGCGACGCGACGATCGCCGTGCGAGGCTTCGTGCTCCTCGAAGACGACAAGCAGCTCCAGCTGTCGGACAACGTCGCGCCGGTGGTGCGCAACGACTACCTCACCAAGGCGGGCGACGACTTCAAGAAGCTCATCAACTCCATCGCGCCGAAGCTCACGACCGCCGAGCTCACCGGTATGAACAAGCTCGTCGAGGTCGACAAGCAGGACCCGAAGGATGTCGCCAAGGCGTGGCTGAAGAAGGTCGGTCTCATCAAATAAGCGAGTGGATCGCTCTCGGCGGCGCCCTCGAGCGGGGCGCCGCCGTCACGTCGTGGGGTGATGGCGGAGAGTGCGAGCTCTTCGCCATCCACGACGACGGCGAGCTTCGCGATCGCTACTGGGACGGTCAGCATTGGCACGAATGGAAGTCGCTGGGCGGTACCTTCACCGGCCAGCCCGCGGCCGCGGCCAGGGATGCGGACCGCATCGACGTCTTCGCCTTCGACCGCGAGGGACGCCTGAGTCATCGCTGGTGGGACGGAACGCTCTGGGTCCCGTGGGAGATCGTCGAGGGCGCACCGCGCGGTCACAGCGTGAGCTGCACGTGGAGCGGCCAGCGTCTCGACGTCTTCGTGAGCCAGGGCGGCGGCGCCCTCTGGTACAAAGCGCTGCCGTGACCGAGGGCCTGTTCGATTTCGTGATCATCGGTGCCGGCGCCTCGGGTGAGGCGGCGGCGCACTACGCGCGTGCGCGCGGCGCGTCGGTCGCGATCGTCGACCGCGATCTGTTCGGCGGGTCGTGTCCGTTCTGGGCCTGCATGCCGTCGAAGACGCTGCTGCACGCGGCGGAGGTGCGCGCGCACGGCGGCGACTACCCATGGCCGAAAGCCTCGGACCGCCGCGACTACATGATCGTTCGCGAGCACCGCGACTACCCCGACGACAGCGATCACGTGAGGTCGCTCGAGCGCGCGGGCGCGACCGCCGTACGCGGGACCGCGCGTCTGGCCGGACCTGGTCGCGTCATCGTGACGCACGAGGGCACGACGCACGACCTCGAGACGAAGAACGTGATCATCGCCGTCGGATCCGTCGGAAAGGTGCCACCGATCGACGGGCTCGCGCCGGCCGGGTACTGGACCAACGTCGAGGCGACGTCGACCCGCACGCTCCCGCGTAGCATCGTCGTCCTGGGCGCGGGCCCGTCCGGCGTCGAGATCGCGCAGTACTTCGCCCGGTTCGACGTGCGCACCACGATCGTCGCGCCGCGCCAAGTGAATCCGACGGATCACCCACGCAACTCCCGGCTGCTTGCCGAAACGCTGCGCCGTTCGGGTGTCGATGTGCGCACCGGCGTTCGGGCGCAGCGCGTGCGCCCGAGGGCCGGTCCGGATGGAGAGCATGTCGTCGACCTCTCGGACGGGTCGAGCGTCTCGGCTGCGGTGATCCAACTGTCCGTCGGGCGCACGTCGGCAGCGGCGCTCGGGACGCTCGGCCTCGAGACCATCGGCATTTCGTACGACGGAGCCGACACGCTGACCGTCGGCGACGACCTTCGCGTCGCGGACAATGTGTATGCGATCGGCGACGCGATCGGTCACGAGCTCAGCACGCACCTCGGGCACTATGAAGGCGAGATGGCCGTGCGCATCGCGCTCGGCGAGGCGGTGCGCGCGGACTTCAGGGCGATCCCGCGTGTCGTCTACACCGATCCGGAAGCCGCGGCGGTCGGGCTGCGCCTAGACCAGGCGCTTCAGCGCGGGATCGACGCGTTCGAAGACACGATCGATCTCACCCGAACGTCGAAGGGGTACATCGTCGAGGCGGACATGGGTCACGTCACGATCGTCGTCGATCGCGCGAACAAGATCGTCGTCGGCGCCTTCATCGGCGGTGTCGGCGCGGGTGAGGCGATCCACCAAGCCGTGCTCGCGGTGAAGCTGCGCACGCCGATCGACACGCTCGCGCAGACCGTGAACGCCTTTCCCACGACCTCGCGTGAGCTTGGCGGACGTTTTGCCTCAGCGGCGTTGAAGCTGCGCTGACAACCGCCCCAGCACGGCATCCAGACTGCGCGTCGGCGACCCACCAGTGATGCGCACCACTTTGCTGTGGTGGCGCTCCGCCGCCGCCACGAGGGCCGCGCGCGTCCATTGCTCTCCGACATCTTCGGGTGTCCTCGCGTAGCGCTGCCGCACCGACCGTAGGAATCGGTACAGCCGCCGGTAACCCGAGAACGCGTTCGTCCCGGCAAGATCTGCCCGAATGTGCCGGCGGACGATGCGCAGCGCGGCCATCGCGAACGGCACGTCGCACCACACGATGAGGTCACTGGACTCGGCGACAAGATCGATGAACACGGGCTCGGCGCCCTCGACGATCCAGCCTTCACGCGCGAGGTGCTCGGCGAGAAGCGCCTTTCTCGCGGCGAGCATCGCCTCCGATGGGTGGCCCGCGGCGTCGCGTTCGAGCCGCACGCCTCCCGGCAACCCTCGCCAGTCGAGATGCTCGTCGAGATGGAGGACCGCCATCCCGAACCGGTCGGCGAGAGCCTCGGCAAGGGTCGTCTTACCGCTTCCGGGTCCACCGACGATGTAGATCCGCGGGGCCACGCGCGTCGGCTAGAGGATCGGCGCGAGCACCGCGGTCAGCTGCGCGCGATGCTCCGCGGTCTCGAAATCGAGCAGCGGGTTCATCGGCAAGAGGTGTTCGGTGACGGCGTTGTTCTTGCGGACGTACACCGCGGGATAGATCTCGGCTTTGGGATTCGCCTCCACCGCGACCGCGACCCCGTCGGGTCCTTCGCCGTCGACGAACAGCTGGAGCGGGACGATACCGTCGTCGACGATGCCGCGCGCCCCGTCCATGAGAAGCGAACGAGCGAGATACGACTTCTGATGCCAGAGCTCCGGGGCGCGCGTCAGCTCGGACAGCAGGTAGTCCAGCACGTCGTCGCGCCTCAGCGTCGGTCGGGCCGGGTCGATGCCGAAGTACGCGCGCGCGATGTGGCGCGCGAGGATGCGTGCGTTGTAGCGATGGCCGTGCACGGCGCCCGAGCTGCTCGGGATCCCGTTCTTCTTGAGCCCCGCCGCGCCCCGCGTCGCCGTTCCGGCGAAATACACGTGGGGCACGCTGATGCTCTCGAAGAGCGGGGTCTGCGAGGGGATCTTCTCGCGGCCGGAGCTCACGACGCCGAGCTCCGGGAGATCGCCGAGCGGCGGCTGGAAGCCGGTGGTCGCGATGACGTCGTCGGCCTCGAATACCAGCGAACCTCCGCCGTCGCTGCGCGTGGTCTTGACGCGGAACAGATCGCCGCTCCGCGACACGTCGTCGATGGAGGCGTTCATGATCACCACTCCGCCGCCGAGAATGTGGTCCTCATACGGCTGGACGTAGCGCGCGCGCACGCCGACGAGCGAGTTCGTCACGACCGAGAGCTGTGTCGGGCGGGGCGACGCCAGCACGATCTGGCGCGCCCAGGGAAGGAAACCGTTCGCGAGCTCGAACGCCGACGTCTCCTTTCCGATGATGAACACGCGCTTTCCCGCGTACGTCTCGGGCGCGCGCGTCTCCGCGTAGTGCGGCACGTGCTCGATCCCTGGGATCTGGGGCTTCCAGGGCTCGGCCAGTCCGAACGCGAACACGACGACGCGCGCGCGGTAGTCGCCGGCCGTCGTCCGGAGGCGGAAGCCCTCGCCGTCGCGAGACGTGCCCGTCCACCGGCAGCCGTACCGAACGCGGATCCCAGTCTCCCGCGCGAACGTCGCGATGTTCTGCTCCATCTCGGTCCGCGACGGGAAATACGACGTCCCGTCCATGAGTCGCGGCTGGATCGCGCGGTGCTGGTCGTCGTCCGGGATGAGTGAGTTCCAGTCGTACCGCTCGTAGAAGCGCGTGCCGCGCTCGAACGGCGCGAACGGCTTGGTCCACGACAGAAGGCGCTGGAAGAACGGCCACCGTCGGAACATCCCGCCGGGCGCCGGATCGGCGGATATGACCGCGTGAGGAACGCCGAGGTGCGTGAGCGAATACGACAGCTGAAGGCCGCCCGGGCCACTGCCGACGACCACAACGGGGTATTCGCCGGGAGGGAAGGGCTCCTCGGCTAGCTCCGCCAGCGCGTTGCCGTCCGTAGCTTGCGCGCCTCGCTCTGCAGCATGCGGAACATCACCTGCGGGTGTCCGACCATGAACTGCTCGAGCGCGGGGCCGGGGATGATCGCGCAGTGGAGCTCGCGGCCCGCGACGATGTCCGCGACGGGTGGATCACCGAGGAGGGCGGAGATCTCGCCGAAGAAATCCCCGCGGCCCAGCTTTCCGTATTCCTTCCCGTCCACGCGGATCGCCGCTTCGCCCGCGAGGATGATGTAGAACCCCGAACCCGAGAGACCCTGTCGCAAGATGCGCTCCCCCGCCGCGAAGCGGCGCTCGTCGACGATGTGCGCGACCGACTCGAGTTCAGCGGCACTGAGATCGGCGAACAGCGAGAGGCTGGAAAGCGTGTCGGCGAGCTCGCCGCGTGTCGTAGCCATGTCGCACATGTCTAGGCCCGCCGCGGTCGGTTGGCAACTCGACGGGCGCGAGCGGACAATCGCCCGATGAACTACCGGGGTCTACCGAGCGGCACGCTGACCTTCCTATTCACGGACATCGAGGGCTCGACCAAGCTGCTGAACGCGCTCGGCACCGACCGGTATCACGAGGTGCTCGCGACGCACACGAAGACGCTCCGGGCCGCGTTCGCGGAGGGCACCGAGGTGCGGATCGAGGGCGACGCGCTCTTCGTGGTCTTTGACAGCGCGTCGAAGGCGATCCGCGCCGCGGCCGCGGCGCAGCGCGCACTCGCCGCGACGCGCTTCCCGCACGACGCCGTCGTCCGCGTCCGCATGGGCATGCATACCGGCGACGGAGTTCCTGCCAGCAAAGAGGCGGGCGCGGACTACGTCGGCATCGACGTGCACCGTGCCGCGCGTATCGCCAACGTCGCCCACGGCGGGCAGGTCCTCCTTTCCGGTGCGACGGCGATGCTGGCCGGGCATGACCTCGGCGACGGTACGACCCTGCGCGATCTGGGCGAACATCGCCTCAAGGACCTCGCGCTCGCGGAGCGCATCCACCAGCTCGTCATCGAGGGACTGCCGAACGACTTTCCGCCGCTCCGAAGCCTGGATCGCATCCCGAACAATCTGCCGGAGCAGGTCACGACCTTCATCGGGCGGGACGGCGACATCCTCCAAGGACTTCGCCTCCTCGATCGAACGCGCCTCCTGACCCTCACGGGGCCGGGAGGGACCGGAAAGACGCGCCTCTCGCTGCAGCTCGCGGCCGAAGCGGCGACGGGCTTCCCCGACGGCGCTTTCTGGGTCCCGCTCGCTCCGATCTCCGACCCGGAGCTCGTACCTTCGACGGTCGCGCACGCGCTGGGTGTGCAGGTCGGTGGCAAGGAGGATCCGCTCCAGCGCGTTCTCGAGCACGTGCGTGGAAAGCGGATGCTGCTGGTCCTCGACAACTTCGAGCAGATCCTCGCGGCGGCGCCTTCGGTCTCCGCCCTGCTCGCGAGCGGGCCTGACCTCAAGGTCATCACGTCCAGTCGCGCGCCGCTCCGCATCTCGGGCGAGCAGGAGTTCCCCGTTCCCCCGCTCGAGCTCCCCGATCCGGAGCGCCTCCCCTCGCTCGAGGTGCTCGCCCAGTCGGACGCGGTGAAACTGTTCATCGAGCGAGCGCGCGCGGTGAAACCCGACTTCATGGTCACGCCGGAGAACGCCACAGCCGTAGCGGAGATCTGCGTGCGGCTGGATGGCCTGCCGCTTGCGATCGAGCTGGCCTCCGCGCGTGTGAAGCTGCTCTCGCCCCAAGCGATGCTGCCCCGTCTCCGGAAAGGTCTCGACCTCCTCGCGAGCACGTCACCGGACCGCACCGATCGTCAGCGCACGCTCCGCGGCGCGATCGCGTGGAGCTACGACCTTCTCGACGACGGGCTGCGACGCTTCTTCGCGCGCGGAGCCGTATTCGTCGCGGGCGCGACGCTCGAACAGCTCGAGTTCGTGTGCGGACCCGCGAGCGAGATCGGCGGCGACGTTCTGGACCGCGCGTCGGAGCTGCTCGACAGCAGCCTCATCCGACAGCTCGAAGCGGCAGGCGAGCCACGCTTCCGGATGCTCGTGACCATCCGAGAGTTCGCGATCGAGAAGCTCGCGGCCAGCGGCGAAGACGCCGTGATCCGCGATCGCCACCTCGCGGCTTATCTGGCCCTGGCGGAACGCGCGTCGCCGGAGCTGCAAGGCAACGAACAGCGACGTTGGCTCGACCGAGTTGAGCTCGAGCACGACAACATGCGTGCGGCGCTCGAACACGCCATTGGCGCAAAAAGAGTCGACGCCGCGTCCCGGATGGTCTTCGCCGTCTGGCGCTTCTGGCAGGTGCGCGGCTATCTGCGCGAAGGCCTGCTCTGGTGCGAGCGTGTGCTCGCGCTTCCAGGTGCCGACCTGACGTCGCGGCTGCATGCGCTCGAAGCCGCCGGCGGACTCGCGTATTGGTTGGCGGAGATGGGAGCGACGGAGCGCTACTACGGCGAGGCGTACGAGATCGCCGGATCTCTTGGCGCGGAAGCCGAGCGCGCGAAGAGTGCCTACAACCTCTCCTTCGTCGACATGTTCTCGGGCGCCCCTGAACACCCGAAGGCCCTCGCGCTCTTGGAAGAGGCCATCACCATCTTCCGCAGGCTCGGCGACCGAGCGAGCATCGGACGGACTGCCTGGGCTCTCGGCTCGATCTACATCGAGGGACCGAACAGAACACACGCGGACCACGTGAAGGGCAAGCAATTCGCGCACGAGGCTCTGGCCGAGCATCGCGCGCTTGGAAATCGCTTTGACATCGCATGGGACCTGTACGCCACCGGGCTGGCTGCGCTCAAGCTCAGCGAGCTCGATGATGCCGAGCGCGACTGGCGAGAAGCGCTCCAGATGTTCATCGACGCGGGCGACTCGAGCGGGATCGTCCTTCAACTGAGCAACTTCGCCGAGCTGGCCAAGGCCCGCGGCGACATCGAGCAGCATGACACGCTCGTCGGCGCGTGGACGGCACTGTCGCAGCGCACCGGTGTTGGTCTTGCGACGCTCTGGGGCACGACCGAAGGCCGGGCGGTGGCGTCGGACGTCCCACCCGAACGCCAAGCCGCGTTCAAGCGCGGCTTCGCGATGACGACCGACGAGGCCATCGCCTACGCGCTCACCGGGCAGCCCGCAAAGACCACGTGAAAGGTGGCTGACGAGCTCCTCGATCTTCTCGACTACCGCCGCCGCGTGAGAGACCTCTACGGGGAAGTTCGTGCGCTCCGAGAACGCGACGCGCGCGCGGCCCACCAGCGATGGCGCGCCGTGCGCGACGAGCTATTTCGTTCGCATCCGCAGTCCGCGCTTCCGCCCGAAGGTCGTGCCGCGTTCCGCGGACTTCCGTACCGCGACTACGACCCGGCCTTCGCGTTCACCGCGGTCGTACGTCCGCTTCCGCGCGAGCGCTATGACGTCGACACGAGTACCGGTGGCGTGATCCGGTTCGTGCGCTTTGGCGCGGTCGACCTTCCGATCGGCACGCTCGAGGTCCTGTGGCTCGACGAGTACAGCGGCGGCGTGTTCCTCCCGTTCCGCGACGCAACGTCAGGGAGGACGACATACGGCGGCGGCCGCTATCTCCTCGACACGGCGAAGGGCGCCGATCTGGGATCGATCGGCGACGCGCTCATCCTGGATTTCAACTTCGCGTACCACCCCTCGTGCGTGTACGACGCCAGGTGGGTCTGCCCGCTCGCGCCGCTGGCGAATCGGCTGACCGCCGCGGTCGAGGCCGGAGAGCTCGTCTGACCCGCGCCGAGCGGTGGACGCTGTTCGCGGCGATCCTCGCGTCGGGGATCGTGTTCCTCGACTCCACCATGGTGAACGTCGCGCTACCGCGCATCGGCCGCGAGCTGCCTTCATCTGTCTTCGGCGTGCTCGAGGGACAGTCGTATGTCTACAACGCTTACCTGCTGACGCTCTCGGCGCTGCTCGTGCTTGCCGGCGCGCTCACGGACTACTTCGGCCGCAGGCGGATGTTCGTCATCGGCCTCGCTGGATTCCTCGTGACGAGCCTGCTCTGCGGTGTGGCGCCGTCGATGGAGCTGCTCATCGCCTTCCGCGTACTTCAGGGCGCTGCGGGTGCCCTGTTGGTCCCAGGATCGCTCGCGCTCCTGACCGCGACGTTCACCGGCGAGGCCGAGGGTCGCGCGTTCGGTGTCTGGGCCGGCGCGTCGCTGGCGCCAACGATCCTCGGGCCATTCGTCGGCGGCGTCCTTGTCGACACGCTCTCGTGGCGCGCGGCGTTCCTCATCAACGTGCCGCTCTGCGTTATTGCGCTGTGGGCGGCGCTCACCTTCGTGCGCGAGAGCCGGGACGATACGGCGACGGGCTCGTTCGACTGGCTCGGAGCCGGCGTGGTCGCGCTCTCCGTCGGTGGCCTCTCGTTTGGGACGATCTACAGCCAGCAACGAGAGTGGCGCGATCCGCTTGGGATCGTCGTTCTGGCGCTCGGCGCGTTCGCGACGGTCGCGCTGCCGTTCCTCATGCTCCTGCGTCGCGACCCGCTGATCCCTCCGTCGCTATTCCGCTCGCGCAACTTCACGGTGACCAACATCTCGACCTTGCTCATCTACGGTGCGATCTACGTCGTCGGTTACTTCTTCACGCTATTCGTGCAGAGCACCGTCGGGTTCAGCGCCGCGGCGTCCGGCCTCGCGTCCATCCCACAGGGGATCTTCGTCGTGCTCCTCAGCTCGCGATTCGGGGCGCTCGCCGGCCGTCACGGACCGCGTCGCCTCATGGCCCTCGGACCGGCAGTGATGTGTCTCGGCCTTCTGTGGTACGTGCGGGTCCCGCCGAACACGACCCCATGGCTGTTCGCGTTCGACGACACGCGCACGTACCTGCCACCGCTCAGCTACGCCATCGACCTGCTGCCGGGCAGCCTTCTGTACGGCCTCGGTCTCGCGATGATGGTGGCGCCGCTCACGACGGCGCTGATGACCAGCGTGCCCGTCCACAGCGCTGGCGTCGCGTCCGCGGTGAACAACGCGATCTCACGCGTCGGGCCCCAGCTCGCGGGGGCGCTCATCTTCGTCGCGATCACCGCGAGCTTCTACGCCGGGTTGGCCGCGCGCGTGCCAAGCGTCGACGTCAACGATCCGTACATCCGGCGCACGATCTCGCCGCTCAACGTCGAGCGCTCGGCGTCACCCACACCGGAGGACGTCGCGCGCATCGGAGCCGAGCGCGAGGCGTCCACCGATGCGTTCCATCTCGCGATGCTGATCGCCGCGGCGCTGCTGGCCGCCGGCGCGGTCACGAATGCGGTCGGCATCGTCGACGACGTCGCGAAGAAGGCCGCCGCCCCGCAGGGCTAGGGTTTCGTGAGAACGATCGCGTTCGGGAGCAGCCTGCCGGGTCCGACGGTGTACGCGCCGCCGATGTACATCGCCGCGGTGCCGCCGCCGTCGAGGTTGAGCGCGTCCTTCGCGCCGAGGGCCGCCATCACAAAGGCGGACTCGGTAACCGTCGCGCCCGTCACGATCGCGAGATACACGTAGGTGCCGTCGACGCCGATGG
>Ga0209470_1000553_pt1 | contig 29255 bp, 27 predicted proteins | sample GraSoiAngelo_125_FD_185882 | JGI IMG/M metagenome (GOLD analysis project Ga0209470, IMG submission 185882) | Grasslands soil microbial communities from the Angelo Coastal Reserve, California, USA - 14_0927_05_40cm (SPAdes) (version 2) | ecosystem: Environmental > Terrestrial > Soil > Grasslands ... | reverse complement strand
GGTGATGGGGCATCTTCATCCTGTCGTGGTCTTCAAAGATCCTCTTGGATTCCGCATCACCCGACAGGCATGGGTCCGAGCCAAGAGTAGTGGACAGAAGCTTGCTGAAGGAGTCTTGAAGCATGAGTCGGTCAAATGGGAAGGCGATTCGATCGAAGAGTACAGGAAAAAGTTCGGTGTATCGGTTGTTGATGCTGACTGCATCATTATGCCTAGCTTCAACGATTACCTTGGAGGGCAGCCGATCAATCGCAGCTTCAAGGAGGGCTGGGCCGATCTCTACCGGGAGTACATGGGACCAGTGCTGAGATCAGGAGCGGTTGATTTCGAGAATGGTGAAGCCTATCTGTTCGATGGAACCTATTTAGGTAGAATTCAGGATCTTAGAAAGCTAGACCAGGAAACTGGTTAGTTCTTCTCGTCGCGTGGCGCCATATTCGCGAGCATCGTTCTGAGATCGGTGCCATTCAACTTTGCAATGTCCCGCAGAAGATCATAGTAGGACCTGACGTGCCGCTTGCCATCTCTCGCGTGATAGAAACTAAAGTTCGCGTACATTGTAGGAACAATCTCATGGTTGTACATTGGATACTGAGTTTCAGCGAGTCCCAGTTCTCCGAGCTGTTGTGAGATGACTCCTTCCTTGAGATCCCCGGCCTTCCTGCTCTTCCGTTTGCGCAGCCGAGCTTTGAGACGATTGCCCTCCATCCGGCAGTCGGCGCTGCAGTATTTCTCGCTGAACCAGCCGAGGAACGTCCGCTTGCAGACGAGGCATGTCTTGAGAATCTTTTTGTCGGTTGTTTCCAACGATTCTTCCTTGCCGGTTGGGATTTGTAGCTCCCTTGTCTACGTCGTACTGGTATAAAATCTGGTCGCATCTACACCGCAAGACGTAGTGGCCCGAAGGATTGTCCTTGCCATGTTTTTTCCCGGCTCTAGTCATAGTAAGAGCTAAAGCGATACTTGTCGACTCTGGGTTTCGAGGGGCTGTCGGCTAGCCAGGTCTAGAAGGCTTATCATGAAAAGCCCGGACTGGCCGCGTGGCTTGGGAGCCATTATCCGTGGCCGCGAACCCACGAAATCGCCGGTTCAAATCCGGCCAGCCCCACCATAGCCCCGCCGGACCTAGTTCAAATCCTCGGGCCTACGACTCATAACTGACCTTTGTGAACCCATTGCAACCATTCGCCATGAGGATTACAATAGGCTAGAACTTCCTCCTCCCTGTTACCATTACGAATTCGGCCGAGTTCAAGCAGAGGTTGCTCTTTTCCGCGCCACCATTCGAAGGAAATTTCGAAGAGATTTCTCCCTCGCGAAAGCTCTGCGATTTGCGACGAGAGCCGGTTTCGCAGTTCTTGAGGAAACTGGTATAGAGTATGACTGTGAAAGAGGCAGATTGTTGAATCGTCCGGCAATTCTGGCAATACGTCGGGCAACACGTCAAGGACATCTCCCGCAATTACGTGGGGAGGATTCTGCTTGGCTAGTCCGATCGCCTGTTGCAACAGTTCCGCTCTTATAGTGTGCTCAGGCCAGACCAGACTTCGTAGCCACAGCAACTCTGCTGGATCGCTGACATCCATCGGATTGAGATCTATTCCCACTCGAGATTCAACATGGGGGAAAACTTGGGGAATCCGCGGTTTTTGCTGTCCTCGCAGAGTGCAAGGGATCTGAACGGGAGAGTCAGCGTTCCCGTACTTTCCGCCCGGGCCGTAGTCATATCCATATCTGTCCCACAGAAGATTCAGTCCAGCACTCGCACCGATGTCCACGACAGACAGTGCTCGCTCCGATTCTCGAGCTACTAGTACAAAGGCGGGCAGCAGACATGCGCAACGCTGAACCTCATTCGTCTGGACCCTCTTAGTAGATATCAGATGGCGAATGTTGTCTTTATTTTCCAGACAGAACGAACGAAAATACGTGTAAGGATCACCATTACCGCTGGGGGGATGAGACACACTCGGAAAGAAGGAGGACAGGTAATGATGAGTTGTTCCTTGAAGAAGCCGAAAATGAACAGCTGCAAAGAGCAGATTTGGGACGAGCTCTCCCTTCAGAGAGTGTGAAGCGAGGGATAGGATCTCATGATCCTCGACAATTCTGGCGGCCAGCTGTTGGTATAGAGGAGAAGAGCCTGGATAGACTTTTTCCGAGAAGTACTTGAATTGGTTTGATAGATTTTCTAGCTGACCTTGCAAGACGCGGGAAGCCAAAGGTACCGTCCTGTTTAGCCGTCCTTTCTAAAAGACATTACACGCAATAATGAGACATTCCTATTTTGCCCCAGAACCAGCTCTGGTATGGACCCGTCAGCTCCACAATATTGAACGTCCGAGTTTTCCCGGTATGTCCTTATACCTAGGTGAGGGATCCAATTCGAGATCACCTTGTTGGAGCTAGCTGCACGCGAGCGTATAACGAAAGACGCGGATAGTTCAGCTGTCGAATGGCTTCTCCAATCCGAAGATCCGTCAGTACGCTACTTCACACTAACCGACATTCTGGACAAGCAAAAGGATTCCCCGGAAGTTGAGAAGACGCGGAAACTCATTCATAGCGGACCGAAGGTCTGCACCTTGATTGACGGCCAACAGTCTGACGGTGGTTTCGGCGTACATCCGTATCAGAAATGGACGGGGGCTCACTGGCGTCTCGTGTCTCTCGTCGAATTGGGAATACCTCAGGGGTTTCGCCCAGCGGTCAGAGCGACCAACCTCGTACTAAACTGGCTGCTCGGCGAGGCTCATGTCCGCAATGTTCCACAAATCGACGGGCGGTATCGAAGATGCGCGTCCCAAGAAGGCAACGCCCTAGCTGTCTGCAGCCGTCTAGGAATCGCCCAAGACCCTCGCGTGAGACGGATCGCAGAGTCATTAGTGGAGTGGCAGTGGCCCGATGGAGGATGGAACTGCGACCGGAGAGAAGAGGCGAATCACTCCTCATTCAACGAGAGCCTATCTACACTCTGGGGACTAGTCGAATACTATCACGCCACAGATGACAAGCGGGTAGCAGAGTCTGCGGAGAAGGCGGCTGAATTCTTTCTAAGGCATCGCCTCTTCCGTTCTTGCCGAACAGGCGAGGTACGCCAGCCCGAAACTTTTCACTCGAAAGTTCATAGGTCGATTCACTCGTTCACCGAGCTCCACTATCCATTGTACTGGCACTACGACATTCTCCAAGCACTCACAATCCTGCATCGAGCAGGAAAGCTAGCAGACCCCCGTGCAGAGGAGGCAATTGACCTTGTCGAGTCGAAACGTGGAGAAGATGGTCGATGGAGGCCTGAGGGCTACTACTGGAGCCTGAAACGGAAGACACGAGCAAAACTTGCTGTTTCAAACGTTGAAATTGTAAACTGGGGGCGCGGTGGACCCAACGAGTTCGTAACCCTTAACGCCCTTCGGGTCCTGAAGGATGCAGGGCGCTTTCGTTCTGCCTAGAGCATTCGGGCGACGCTCTGGAAGTATTTCACGCCCTTCTTACCATTCGTTGCGTGATCCAATGCCTGGTCCACAGCATCTTTCGGACTTGAGGCTGAAATGACCTTCACCGTTTTCCTGTCATCAAGGAAAGTGTCCGCGATCTTGTCCGCGGTCCCGCCGGTTCCTGTCAACGCCACGATAGGCTTTCCTTTCTGATACGCCACACACGCCTCAATAAAAGTTCCAGCACCACCACCCACGACTATGGCGGCGTCTGCTGAGTATGCTGTGATGAAGTTTCTGGCAAACCCGATCCCGGTGGGGATGATAATGTCGCAATACGGATTCGCGTAACTCATATCCTCGTTAGGAATTATTCCGACAACCATTCCACCCTTCTCTTTCGCGCCTCTTCCTGCGGCCTCCATCACTCCGCCCAGCCCACCGGTCACCGTTATCGCGCTCCGAGCTGCTATCTGCGCACCTACTTCCTTCGCAGCATCGTAGGTGGCCTGCGGACAGTGATCCCCGTCTGAACCGATGACTAGGACTTGGATTAGTCGCTTGTAGTTAGACTGCGCAGTTCTCGATGCCACTCCCCTAAACAAAGCCAAACATCACGACTGAAACGAGTGAAGGGCCCTCTCATGCGTCGGGGCCATAATGAGGCTAATGTAACCGCTCTTCAAGTGGACAAGGTTTTAATCAGAACCCAGCCCGCCGACTCCCAAATTCGCGTTTACATGATGCTTCATGTCAAGCTTCAAGCCCGGAAAGATTGAGCGCGTCGCAGGCCCCGTGATCGTTGCGGGTGATATGCTCGGGGCCCAGATGTATGAGGTCGTCCGGGTCGGGGATCAAGGCCTAATCGGAGAAATCATAAAGATCGAACAAGACCGCGCGACCGTCCAGGTCTACGAGGAGACCGCCGGCATACGACCGGGCGAGAAAGTAGAGCGATCTGGTAAACCTCTATCGGTCGAGTTCGGACCTGGAATTACTGGCCAGATCTACGACGGAATCCAGCGGCCCCTCACGATCCTTTTCGAAAAAACGGGACCTTTCATCCGGCGAGGACTGACCCTCCCACCCATCGACAAGGGCAAGAAATGGCACTTCGTCCCGACCCTCAAAGCGCAGGCGACTGTCACTGCAGGCGACATCATCGGTCACGTCAAGGAGACTAGCCTCATCACTCAGCAGATAATGATACCACCCAACCTCTCCGGCAGAATAACCTCCATCGTCAAGGAAAGCGACTACACCGTCGGCGAACCGGTTGGCGAGCTAGACTCGCCCGGTGGCTCCGTCCCCCTGTTCATGCTGAACACTTGGCCAGTGCGAACAGCCAGAGGCTTCAAGCGAAAACTTCCGAGCAACACGCCTCTGCTAACCGGCCAGCGTATTATCGACTTCTTCTTCCCGATCGCAAAGGGCGGCACCGCAACCATCCCTGGCGCCTTCGGGACCGGCAAAACAATGGCGCAACAGCAGCTCGCGAAATGGGCAGACGCATCCGTCATCGTCTACGTGGGATGCGGTGAGAGAGGGAACGAGATGGCGGAAGTGCTGGAGACGTTTCCGAAACTTGTGGACCCTCGGAGCGGTGAGCCGATCATGAACCGGACGGTACTAATTGCGAACACCTCCAACATGCCTATCGCAGCGCGAGAGGCAAGCGTCTACACTGGGATCACGATAGCCGAATATTATCGGGACATGGGCTATGATGTGGCTTTGATGGCTGACTCGACCAGCAGATGGGCTGAGGCCATGCGAGAAATATCCGGTCGATTAGAGGAGATGCCCGGCGAAGAAGGCTACCCGGCTTATCTCGCCTCTAAACTGGCAGAATTCTATGAGCGTTCGGGAAGAGTCGAGGTTCTAGGATCTGATACCCGCGTCGGATCCATCTCTATCGTCGGCGCAGTCTCTCCACCCGGCGGGGATTTCTCGGAGCCTGTCACTCAGAATACGTTGAGAATTGCAAAGGTCTTCTGGTCTCTCGACACCGACCTAGCGTCGCGACGCCACTTCCCTGCTATCAACTGGCTGACCAGCTACTCCTTGTACACGGATATTCTGGACGATTGGTATCGGAAAGAAATCGGTCCCGAGTGGACTATGATGAGGAAGGAGGCCATGAACCTGTTGCAGAGGGATGACGAGCTTCGAGAGATCGTAATGCTTGTCGGACCCGATGCGCTCTCAGAGAGCCAGCGAGTAATTCTAGAGACAGCTAGGATGATCAAGGAGGACTTTCTCATGCAAGCCGCATACAATCCAGCCGACACATATTGTGACAAGATCAAGATTGACCTGATGATCAAGCTGATTCTCGACTATCACAAGATCATGCAGAAAGCTGTTGACGAGAACATTCCACTACAGAAGATTCTAGATCTTCCGGTAAAGATAGAGATCGACAGGATGCGACTGACGGCCGCCGACAATTTCCCTAGCTTCGCCGAACACATCGAGGAAGAAATGAATAAGGAATTCAAATCGGTCGGAGGAAAGTAGTCGATGGCACTCGCAGGTCTAGAATACACAACAATCAAAGAAATCTCGGGACCGCTACTGTTCGTCGAATCTGTCAGGGGAGTAGGATATGGCGAACTCGCCCGAATAAGGACCCCTAGCGGCGAAGAGAGAAGGGGCCAGGTCCTCGAAATAGGTGGAGGAGTCGCAGTTGTACAAGTCTTCGAAGGAACAACGGGCCTCGATGTGGGGAAGACCCGGGTTAGGTTCACCGGTGAAACTGTCAAGCTACCGGTATCCAACGATATGCTTGGAAGAATCTTCGATGGCAGCGGGCGTCCCATCGACGGCGGACCGAGAATAATACCTGATGATTATCTTGACGTCAACGGCAACCCCATCAACCCGTTCGCGAGGGAGTATCCGCGGGAGTTCATCCAGACCGGCATCTCAACTATCGACGGCATGAATACTCTCGTCCGAGGCCAGAAGCTCCCCCTATTCTCGGCGTCCGGTTTACCTCACAATGCGGTCGCGGCCCAGATAGCTCGGCAAGCAAAGGTTGTAGGCTCAGATGAACCATTCACGACGATATTTGCCGCGATGGGCATTACAGCGGACGAGCTTCGCTTCTTCCGGGACGATTTCGAGAAGCAAGGCGCGTTCGACCACGTCACGATGTTCGTCAATCTTGCTGACGACCCGGCTATCGAACGAATACTAACACCAAGACTAGCTCTTACGGCCGCCGAGTACTTCGCGATTAAGCAAGGGAATCACGTGTTGGTCATTCTTACAGACATGACCAACTACGCTGAATCGTTGAGAGAGATATCCGCGGCGCGAGAAGAGGTCCCAGGACGAAGAGGCTACCCCGGCTACATGTACACCGACCTTGCAACCATCTACGAGCGGGCCGGCAGATTGCATGGGACGAAGGGCTCGATTACTCAGATGCCTATCTTGACGATGCCCGGAGACGACAAGACGCATCCTGTTCCTGATCTAACAGGCTACATTACAGAGGGCCAACTCATGGTTGACCGTTCACTCCACCGGAAGGGCATCTATCCACCGATAGACCCCGCGCCCTCGCTCTCGCGACTAATGAAAGAGGGAATTGGTAAGGGCAAGACCCGAGAGGACCATAGAGAGGTTTCTGATCAACTCTACTACGCTTTCGCCGAAGGACGATCCTTCCGTGACCTAGTAGCAGTCGTCGGTGAAGAGGCACTATCTGCACGTGACAAGCTCTACCTGCAGTTCGCTGAAGAATTCGAACGGAAATTCATCAACCAAGGCCTATACGAGAACCGAGATATCGACATGACCCTCGATCTTGGCTGGAACCTCCTCAGCGTTTTACCAGAGACAGAGTTGAAGAGGATAGACCCCGCGACAATCAAGAAGTGGCTTCCGAAGAATCGCGGGAAGAACAACTAGAAAATGCCCGATATTCTGCCCGGTGCCCGTCCTACCCGGATGGAGCTGATTGCTCTCCGAAAGAGACGGAACATCGCTCAGAGAGGTCAGGACCTTCTCCGAGAGAAGTTGGACGCGTTGATGATCGAGTTCTTCCAGTTTGCTCGGGAAATCACGGCGTTGAGGGCTAAGACTCAGGATATTCTGAATAGGACGTATCTGCGATTTGCTGAGGCTCAGATGTTGATGGGCTCGACGCGGCTGGAGGAGACCTCTTTAACGGCTCAGGACCGGTTTGATGTTGATGCGTCGACGAGGAACGTTATCGGGGTCTCGATTCCGGACGTGGAGGTTCAGCTGAGAGCATTGGAGGGCTACCCCTACTCCATGATTGGGACATCGGCGAAGCTGGACGAGGCGGTGGCGTTGATGACTGAGGCGGTGAAGAATGTTGTGGAACTGTCTGCGGCAGAGGAGGCTATTCGGAGGCTGGCTGAAGCGATTGCGGCGACAAAGAGGCGGGTCAACAGCTTGGAGTATATCGTCATTCCAAGGATTCTGAACACGATACGCTACATCGAAATGAGTCTACAGGAGAGGGCGAGGGAGGACTTTTTCCGGCTGAAACGGATCAAGACACGGCTGGAAGAGGAGAAGGAAGAGGAATTGATTGCTTTGCCGGCCGTGAGCTAGAGACACGGTTTAGTGTACTGAGCTCCATTCATTGTTGCAAGTGTCGCATCGGAAACTCTTCGTCTTTCCCGTACGTCCTTCGCGGGTGGAGAGTTGGATGTTCGTCGAGCCGCACTTGGGACAGATAGTATGATAGAGATTCGTCTTCAACGTATCCACGATATAGCAGGATTTTGAATGGTCATTCCAGAACATGCAGAGATCACGGACGCAGACGGAAGCCATGAGGGGACAGATCATCTGGTTGAACTTGCTCGTCGCGGCGCGTAGAATGCGCCTGAACGTAGGGTCCCGCATATCGAGGAAAGGTTCTATCGTGGCTTCGACTGAAGCATCGAGCTTAGCTTCGTCTTGAGCCTCGTCTGCTGCCATCGTTTAGAGCCTCCTCTAACCAGCATCCTCAAACTAACCTATCCGAATAGCTAAGGGTGGTGTCCCCCAAAGCAACAGCTAGAAGGCACAGACCCCTTTGTCAGTAAGAGAATATGTTCGTCCGCGTGCTCAGTAGTTTTTTAGGGGGCTGAACACCCCATTCATTGATAGGCGCTTCTATACAGTGCGAGTTCAGCTCGTAGGCTTCGAACCTGACCTGGAAAGAGTATGCGCGGCCGCCATGCGGTCCTGCTACTCGCCCCACCCGGGCTACCAGTTGTTCGCTCACACCTCACCCGACAAGGCATTGGAGGGAGAGAAGGTCTTCGACGAGGAACGGATAACAGGGCTATTGAGACGATCCCTCGAACTGGGACACTACGATATTCTTGAACACAACAGCATCACGTGGCTCGTGGATGCTAGCGAGAAAGACATTCTCTCCCTCCTAGACTCATCGAAGTTCTTCGAGACAAGCCGCGTCGACGAGGAGAAATGGATCGTGACCACCAATCTCAGGGTCCTGGTGGAACTCGCTCGAGCCCAGAGCCCGCCACCTCTTAGCAGGGAACTCGTAGCCACGCTAATCACAGCAGCACCAAACATAGCCTCCACGTTGGCTGCGACGGTCAAGAGTTGAACGGTATGCCGACCAAGGTCATCCTGTTCAGCTACACCAACTATCCAAGCCTCATCTCCAATCTCGAGAAGGAAGGTGTCAAAATGGGGCAGAACGATCTATTACGACATGGAAGCTTCACATTCGACCTACAGGGCGTCAGCAGAGCCGCAAGCCACCAGATCGTACGTCATAGAATTGCCAGTTTCTCTCAACAATCACAACGCTATGTGAAGATAACCCGGAGCTACGGATATCTGAAACCGTCAGGAATCCCCGAAGATCTGAAAATTCCTGTCGAGATACACGGACAAAAACTTGACCTGAACTTTTCTGATGTGATGGACCTGACCCGTCAGGCTGAAGAAGGATTGGTCGCCAAAGGAATCAAAGCGGAAGACAGCAGATATGTCCGTCCCAACGCGGCCACGACGAACATTGTGATGAGCATGAGTCCCAGACAACTAATCCATTTCTTCAATCTACGATGCGCCCCTGACGCTCAGTGGGAGATTCGAGACCTTGCATGGTCAATGTACGCCGCTGTTAGCCTCGTTGCCCCGAAGGTGTTCGGTCCGCTCCCGGCCGCTGATGAAAGCGACTACATCAAGAAACGGGTTTCAATTGTCAACGATCTCGTCCAGAAACAAGCTATAATGTTCGAGAAGACCACTCCGGGAGAACTCTTCCGACTAGAACTCCAACCCTATCTTGACTTTGCGCATCCAGTTGATGGTTTTGTAAGAAAATACTGAATTTCGCGAAATACTTCCTCACAAGTCTGAGGTGTGTCCGCGTCGAGTGTAGAATTGGATTGTTAGCTGTGTTGTTTGGGCCAGATCTTCTTCGTGCTGATCAGGAACCTCCCCGCAAATGTTACTAGGATACTGTCAAAATTCGAAAGCAGTGGTGTGATAGAGAGAAACGTCGTAAATCCCCATAATATGGGCAGTCGTAGGAGAAGGTCCGCAGAGGCGATAGAGTTGAAGAAAGTGAATCTTCGGATAAGTCCAGTCGCCCTCACTCTTCCCCTAAAGACCAGAGCGTCGTTCATGAGGAAGTTGACCAAGACCGCCGCTTGACTGCTGATGATCGCGTACACAAGGTAGGAAGAGCCTCCCAGAAAGCCTGCGAGTAGGCCAGTCAGTGCTGTGATCTGGGTCAGAACATACATGATGTATACGTTGAGGAATAGCCCCAATCCCCCTACGAATCCGAACTTGAAAATGAGCCACGCGGCAGGTCTCCACCTCCTCGGTTTGACTACATGAGGAGGATACATCCCGAAACCGGATGAGAATCGCGTGTCGCGGATTGCCGCGCGGTACAGGGCAGCCTGCGAGTACCGTCTCTGGCCCAGAACTTCGGTTAGTGGATTACGAAGGCGGTCCTCTAATGTCAACGGCTACCCCGGGCAGTTAGAGCTAGTGGACTTGACCATCATATAACCGATACCCCGACGGTCGACCGCCACGAGCAAACTCGCGTGGAACGATCGAAGATGCCCTTGCGTTTGAGAATTCTGGAGGACTCGGTATCTGTCTGTTAGGTTGCCAGAACTGGAATCTCTGGTAGCGGAGGACTGGTTCCTGTTAGTTGTTCGAAGTCTTTTCTTGCCTTTTCCATCTTGGGATAGATGACTTCTCTGAAACCTGTGACTGCGAACTCGTTAGGTCGGTAGGGGTCGTTGATGACGCGTAAGGCTCGTAGAGCGAGTTCATAGTTCGTGGGCGCGGTCTGCAGGAAGAATCCGATAACTTGGTCGTTGTACCAGTCGCGGAATCCGAGTTCTTTCTTATGCCATCCCCAGCGTGTGAGAATACCACGGGTGAACTTGGCGTGTTTGAAGATGTTCATGAGCCAGTTGTGAGCGAGCCACTGGGGCAGGTTAAACCTCAGCTGTCTTCCGAAAACTTCGAACTCGGGACGGTTGATATGCTCGTAGGTGATCCTGTCCCCGTTCTCCTCGTCGACATTGTAACGGACCTTGTCCCTCTCCAGCTTCTCATCGTCGGTCAGAAGAAGAGGTGTGTAGATCTCGTCTTTGATGAGGCTGACCTTGGCAAGGTTCAATATCGCCGCTTTAGTGGCCGCGTAGTTCTTCTCGGGCCGGTCAACCGCAAATACCTCCAAGACCCGGTCCACGTATCTATTCGCGTAGTCCAGGCCTCCCCACATGATCATATCGTAGACCCGTCGTGCGAGGTTTCGGTTCGTCTCCTCGTCCAGATTCATCTTTGCGATAGTGTCTTCCACCATGGTCCGATACTCTTCGGCGCTATGTTCACCCCTCCACCACATCCAGTAGGAGTGAGCTATCGTGTCGGATTTCCGAGCTAAGAGTTCCATGTATGATTCTTTCGCGCCGAACAGTCGGAGTATCTTGTCGTCGGCTACTATGTTCTTGAATTCCAAGTATTCGGGTTCCGCTGCGAATTTTCGTCCCAGCTCGAAGGCCTCTGTGTTTCTTGCGCGCTGGCTGGGGCTGACTGTCTCCATTATTGCGTCGAGGAGGTTTTTCTCGCTGACGGGTATGAGACCTCTCTGGAAGGCCATTCCGAGGAGGATGATGTTCGTGAAGAGTTTGTTTCCGTAGAAGAGTTCTGAGATCTCCCCGATTCTTCCGCTGAGATAGTCGTCGGAGTTGGTGTGCTTCCGAATATTATCTTCCACGTCGGTTGGGTAGTTCATCATTCCTGCGAGCATCGGAATGGTTGGGATGACGCTGCTGTTGACGACGGCGGTTGTTCGTGCTCGGCTGGCGTAGACTAGGCTTCGCTCTGCTTCGAGCATGTCGAGGCCGAGAAGCAGGTCGGCTTTACCGTTAGGAACGATGGTGCTGATTTTGGCGTTGCCTTTAGCGTAGTTGATGTGGGCAGAGACTGCCCCGTTTCTGATGGCAAGACCCTTTTTGTCGTTGAACTTGACCGTGTAGCCTTCCTTCGTCCCTGCTCTTGCAAGAGTCGACGATAGAACTCCGACTCCCATTCCTCCGACTCCACTGATGAACGCGCTCCATGTATCAGTGAACTCGTGTCGGGCTGGCGGCGGAATATCGTCCAGAGGTATTTTCTTGACGCGGGGTATTGGGGGCCTGTTTCTTGTGACGATTACCTTCTCGAAGGAAGGACAGGCCATTATCTTCGTGCAGTAAGTGTCAGAGACGCAGGTGGACTGGTCGATTCCGATCTTCTCTCCATAATCAGTGTCGATTATTGTTAGTCCAGGGCAGCCCGTATTCTTAGTGCACTCTCGGCAGTTTTCGCAGACTTCTTGGGATATGTTGATGAAAGTTTCTCGCGGGATGTATCCTTGTTTGTCGATGATCTTGTTTCTCTCTGCACGCTTTCTCTTGTGAAAAGTTATGCCGCATTCTTTGTCGGCGATGACCACCTTGGTGCCGGGCATGCCGAAGGCCTTGTCGAGTTCTTTCATGTACTTCTCCCGGTTGGACGGGGGCATCTTCCGGACGTAGATCTGGTCTTGTCCCATCGCCCGGACAATGCTTTCGATGTCTTGGGCGGTGGTCTTGTCGCCCATGATGTTATGCCCAGACTCGGGAGTTGGTTGGTGTCCGGTCATGGCCGTGTTCTTGTTTTCGAGGATGATGTAGAGAATGTCCTGGCCTTCTTTGATGCTGTTGGATATGGCGGTCATGCCTCTCCAGAAGAAAGTCGAATCACCCATCAGTGCGTATTGCTTGTTGGTGACGAATGGGTCCATCCCACTGCCCGCCGCACCGCCTAGCGACATCGCGGTCAGGTTGTGCATCTCGCCGAATGGTGGAAGGAAGCTCATCGAGTAGCATCCAATGTCCCCGTGAGCGAAAATGTCCTTGTGCTCAGGCTGATCCCTCATCGAGTGCACCGCGCTGAGCGTCTCTCTATGCGGGCAACCGGCGCAGAAGCCAGGTGATCTTGGTGGAACTAATACTCCGTAGGCTTTGATCTCAGAGAGAAGATCCAGTTCGCTGTGAATCTTCTTCTCATCGTATTTTGCAGAAGGGTCGCCTAATTCGAGAATCAGGCCCCCGAGTCTTTCGATGACCATGGAGGGTGTTAGTCCGCTCTCTTCAGGGAAGCCGTCCTCGTCTTTGGGGAATATCTTGCCCCAGACGCTAGGTTCCTTCTTGATCTTTCCGTCTTGGACGAGGTCTGTAAGAATTGTTTTGATCTGGTCCTCGATGATGGGACCTTTCTCTTCGACGACAACGATGCTGTTGACCAGCTTTGAGAACTCTTCGACTACACTGGGATCTAACGGGAATGTGACTGAAAGTTTGAGGATGGGAAATTGTTCGTCACAGCCAAGTTCCCAGAGGGCTTGTTCCAGGTAGCTGTATGAGATTCCTGCGGCAACGAAGCCGATGTTGTGCTTCTTACCGTTTGAGTAGAGGGTTTTGTTTAGGTGATTCTGTCGGACATATTCGTGGACTCTCGGAAAGCGGTCACGAATGATCTCCTTCTCCAAGTCCCAAGTATTGGGTGGAATGCTGACTTTTCGCTTGATATCGACTTTCGAAATGTCGATCGTGATCGGATGCTTGAAGCTGATCTCAGGAGACTTGTTCTCGTAAATCTGTACGTTTCCGCCGCCCTCAGCAAGATAGGTGGTGATGAGGTATCCAACGACTAAGTTCGAGTAAGCTGAGAGCTTGAGTGCTTCTCCGATCCAGTCTTTGATCTCTTGGGGGTTGCTGGGTTCGATTATGGGCATCTTGAGATGCTCCATCAGTGCGCGACTGTCACCCGCCACCTGAGTACTGGAGGCGTGGGGGTCGTCGCCGCAGACGACGACTGCTCCTCCTTTCTTGCCGCTCAAGCCGTACTTGTCACTGTAGTTGATTATGTTGATCGGGTCGGCCGCGACGTTTAGTCCGACGCTCTTCATGACGGCTATGGCGTTGACGCCTACGTCCATTGCGCCGTTGAGGGCGGCTGCACCCTGGGCCTCGTCGTTGGTCATTTCGCCCCAGAGTCCAACCTCGCGGAGAATGTCCGCGTTCTCTTCTAGAATTGTGAAGATTTCGGCTACGGGTGAGCCGGGGTAGCCGGCCATGAGGCCGACCTGACTTTCCAGTGCGCCTTTGACTATTAGCTCGTTGCCGTTGAAGGCGTCGATACCGGACTGTTGGACAAACCGCTTGTCCGACATCAGATCACGTGGATATCCGTAGAGAATATGTTCGTCACGCTGTAGATAAGCCCGCCGTTCAATTCTATAGTTATCACAGGTCTGTCCTAGTCAAAACTCAACGCTTTGAAGCGGCAGACTTCATCGCTTCCGTAGCTAACGGCAACGATGTCTTGCGAGTGGTCTCACGGTGAGTTATTCCATCTGTACCCGTCCAAAGGAGAAAAGTTTCCGTGTGATAATTCTAGATTCGGAGTGGACCTCGACCGCCACCGCCACTTGTGACCGTTCCAGTCGAAGGTGTAGTCGAGGGGGGATCCGCAACTGCGTCTCCGATTATTACTGCCGGCTGAGGGTATGACCCGTCAAGGCATGTGAAGGTTGCGCTGCCGGGTCCGGCAGGGTCGAGATAGTCGACCTCCAAGTGGCTGTGTGCAAGGATGTTCGTGAATCCGTTTGTGGTGCAGGTCGAGTTGCCCAATGAGACGATGACGAAGACGAAATCGTTTGCTTGGGAAGTCTGAATGTTGGCAGAGCAGGACTGATTGTCATTGGGATAGTTTGGACATTGTCCGATTGCAGGTAGACCTGGTGATGGATCGAAAGGACTGTTAGCGTCTACCCCTGTTAGTGCAAACTCGAATCCGTCGAGAAGTGCTGGAGCGCCTTGGTAGCTACGAAACACCACGGTCGTATTGTCATTTGACAAAACCGTGGGAGCAATCGCGTAATATTCCGCGTTCATCTCGAAACTGGTGCATGAAGGGAAACACCATCCGTTTCCCCCTGTCATACCCTCCATTCGGAGGGTCCAGTTGAGTCCAGCGCTGTCGATTATCTTGATGACCGATGTGCCCCAGAGGGTTAGAGCCATGATCACGGTGTCGTTGAGCTTCGTCGTGCTCAATCCGAAACCAAGACAGGTGAAAGTCAGGTTGACTGATGGACACGTGGGAATCCAGTGAGATTCTCCATCCAAGACGACAGGTGTACTGTCGGCACGCGTAGAGGGAAGAAGAACACTGAGGCCCGATAGGACGATTACGGCGATAGCAAGCCATCCGAGAGCCTGTTTCTTCATGAATTTGCTCCTATTGGCGAGTAATGGTTGAAGGAGGAGGGACGGATATGAACTCAGCGTACACAAGCGAAGAGCTGGATATCAGAAGGATTTGCTGGTACGATGGCGTCCAAGTCTGGCATAAGAACGGGTAACGATTCCGTTCTCGAGATCCTCTTTGATTCTGGACCTTGGTCGTCTCTCTCGCCTCCCATAGCCGGCTCCTCCGGCTGTCTTGATTTCGATAATGTCCCCTTTGTCTAGAACGATCGTAGTTTTCACTGCCAATCTAACCTTCATTGGCTTGCCTCTTTTTTTCTTGTAGAGACTGACTTCTGTTCTCGCACCGGGTCCGCCCCCAAAAAGTCCCTGCGGCCTGTTTCTCCCTCTATCCGCAAGAACTGTGACCGTGATATCATCGGTTAGTGCTTGGTATGATCGTATGATTCCCGTGCCTCCACGGTGGCGTCCACGTCCAGCGCTGTCGGGTCTCAACTCGTATTGTTTGACGACCAACGGGTATGATCGTTCTATTTCTTCGATAGGTGTGTTCATTGTGTTGGTCATGTTAGCCTGGATGCCATCTATCCCGTCCTTCTCGTTTGTAGCCCCGAGACCTACGCCTATGGTTTCGTAGAAAGTCCAGTTTCTGCCCTTGTAGATTCCGCCCATCATGACGTTATTCATCGAGCCGCCCGAGTCGGCAGGGACCTTGTCTGGAATAGCCTCAGAGAATGCGCGGTAGAGGAGGTCGGCGTTACGCTGGCTTGTCTCAAGATTGCCGCCTGCGACAGGATGGGGGAATGTCGGATTGAGAATTGTACCTTCAGGGGCATGGATTGCGATACGTGAGAAGGCTCCGTGGTTTGCGGGGACGTCGTCTCCGGTCAGGGTCCGGGTGACATAGTATACTCCGGAGAGGGTTACGCCGTAGGCTGCGTTGAGAGGATTCGATACTTGGCCATCGGTTCCTGTATAGTCTACTTTCAAGCGTCCATTTGAGAGTGTGATCGTGACTTTGAGCTGAATATTGTGTCCGTCAGGATCTTCTAGATAGTCTTGGGCCTGGTAGGTGCCTGAGGGTATCTTGGCGAGCCTCAACCTCATCATTTGCTCCGTTTTCTTCAGCGACTCTGCGCACGCCTGCTGGAACATTTTCCAGCCATACTTGTTGACGAGTTCTACGACTCTCCTCTCGCCGGTGACGTTGGCTGCCGTCTGTGCTTTGAGATCACCCTTCCTCTCTATTGGAGTGCGGGATTTCGACGTGAGACTTGTTACTGCGCGGTCGACGAACCGGTTTTTCCGGATAACACATACCGGATCGATTACGACACCCTCCTCGAAGAGACTCTTAGCGTGGATGGAGATGCTGCCTGGAACCTTTCCGCCTACGTCTGCGTGATGAGCTTTGTTGGCCGCGTACGCGACGAGTCTATTTGACTGGTAGATGGGCCGGATGACGGTTACGTCGTTGAGATGTGTCCCAGCGATGTATGGGTTGTTCACCACCATCATTGAGGATTCTTCAAGATCAATGCCTTCCCGGTCACAGTACTCAAGAGTCTTGACTAGCCCCCAAGGCAGCGACCCAAGGTGGACCGGTATGTGTTCCGCTTGAGCTAGGAGTCGGCCTTGGTCGTCGAAGATGGCTGCCGAATGGTCCAATCGTTCCCGGATGTTCGGCGAGTATGCAGAGTTTCGAAGTGCTATTCCCATCTCTTCGCTGGCATAGACTAGGGAGTTGCGGATGATCTCGGTTGTCGTTGGGTCCAACTGCATCGTAGAGGAACCACTAGATGATCTGGAGTTGCCTTCTAGTCACGATAAATTGTTTGAACATGGTGTTCAAAACAGTTGGGTTATCTTTGAATGTGCGTGTTGCTACGACGCGTGTTCCTTTGGGAGGTGAAGAGTCTCGAAGAAGATAGTCCTCATCCTGTTAGTTGCCGCGGCTGTGTTACTTCCCACCGTTGCCATTCTCCATGCAACTGAAACTTCCAGCACAGCTACCACGAGTCACGACAGTGAGCATCATGATCAAGATCATCAGGACCAGGATCATGATGATAATGAAGCCTCAGACGACAATTCAGCAGCTCACGTCGAACTCGACGACGCCAACGAGGACGCGACAGATACAGACTAGGCATAACCCAGCGTTCGCGGAATGGCTGGAATGCCCCCGCTTTTCTTGTTTCTAATCTTTCGCGGAAGGGTGGAGCGTGAGGTCAAGGTCTTGGTAGGGGTCGATTTTCCACCTCCAATTCCTTCCGATTATCGTAGTCGAGTCGTATTCTTCGATAATGCAAGGACCTTTGCTGCCTGCACCGGGGAATAGATTTTCTCGATTGTAGACTAGGACCTTCTGCCAGCTTCCTAGAAGCGACACTCTCCTCAATGAGGTAGGAGCGGGTGGCTCTGCGTGTTGCAACTGCTTCTTGGCGAGTTTGGCTTTGGGTATTGTGATATTTGCCCGGATACGGGCGTTTACTGCTTCGACGCTGTCATTTGAGGAGTATCCGTAGAGCTTCTTGTGTTCTCGACCGAGCAATCGTGCTGGGTTGGTGTTCTTCTTGTAGGGGAGGGTTATCTCGTAGGCCTGACCATGGTATCGCAGGTCAACCTGTTCTATGGTGCGGTAGCTTGTGAATCCTTCTTGTTTCATTGATTTTCTTACTTCTTCTCTAAGCTGAGTGAAGGTTGGTTCGATGTTGGTCGCTTCCTGTTTGATTATCGGTTGAGTGAATGTTCTGGAGAGATCTGCTGTGAGGAGGCCGAGCGCCGAAAAGAGTCCAGGGTGTAAGGGTACGATTATTCTCTTGATCTCGAGTTCTTCTGCCAAGTCGCAGGCGTGTACGGGTCCAGCGCCTCCGAACGCAATGAGGGAATACTCTCTTGGGTCTCGGCCGCGTTCGACGCTTACGAGTCTGAGTGCTTTGCTCATGTTGCTGTTGACTATTCGGAGGATCCTATCTGCAGTCTTGTCGATCGAGGTCCCGAGTCTACGGCTTAGCGTTCCGATGGCTCTGATGGAAAGATCATTGTGTAGTTTGAGCTGTCCGCCTAATAGTTTGGAGGAGTTGATTCTTCCTGCGACGATATTCGCGTCTGTTACAGTTGCTTGTGTGCCGCCGTTGCCGTATGCTGCGGGTCCCGGGTCGGCGCCTGCGCTTTCGGGTCCCACTTTGAGGTTTCCCGTCTCGTCTATGTGTGCTATTGTTCCACCTCCGGCGCTTACTTCTGCTAGGTCGATGAAGGGCTGTCTTACCGGGTAGCCGCTGCCCTTGATCGATCTTCCATGGTAGGTTCTTCCTGCGGCTTCGAACTCGTAGGCGAGGTCGGGCCTGCCGCTGACGATCGTGCCGGCCTTGGCTGTCGTCCCACCCATGTCGAACGTAATGGCCTTTGTTAACGAGAGATGTTTGGCGAGATTTCTTGATGATAGGACTCCCGCTGCGGGGCCGGATTCTATTATGGAGATTGGATGTTTAGAGGCTTGGGCAGTTGTGCTGGCTGTTCCGTCAGAGTTCATAACGTAAAGTGATGATTCTATACCGATCTGTTCAAGCTCCTTCCTCAGTCGCTGCAGGTATCGCGATATTGAGGGTGCGAGTGACGCGTTGACAACGGTTGTGCTGGTCCTCTCATACTCCCTGTATTGAGGGTCGATTCTGCTGGAGAGGGCGACATGACCTTTGAAGCCTGAACGTCTCAGGATTTCTTCGGCTCGTATCTCGTCTGCCGGATTGATGTAGGAGTTTAGAAATGAGATCGCAACTGATTCTATTCCTCTCGAAATAATCTCCGCAGAAACCTTCGACAGATCCTTTTCGGCTAGAGGCGCCAGACGAGACCCATTAACGAGTCTCCTTCCTTTCACCGTGAAGCGGTCTTTTCTCTGAACGAGTTGCTTTGGTCTCTCTGTGTTGAGGTTGTAGATTTCGGGTCTTCTCTGCCGTCCTATCTCTAAGACGTCTCTGAACCCCTCATTCGTAATGAGTGCGGTTGCTGCGAGACCACTTTGCGTGAGGAGACTGTTGGTGGCGATAGTTGTCGCGTGTGAAACCAGGGCAAATTGTTCCGTTCTACCTTGATATTTCCCTAGGGCTTTGACTATTGCAAGTTCAGGACGTTTGAGATCTGTGGGGGCTTTGATAACCTCAGGGCTCTTCCTCGACTCCTCGTCAAAGATCACGACGTCTGTGAATGTCCCGCCGACATCGGTGCCTACGAACAGCATTAGAGGAAGCCCCTCAAGCTAAGGATCTTAATCAGGGAGGCCTGTCGTCTCACCAGTCTCAATTGGGATCCCACAAACAGGATTGAAATCAAAAGGGACAAGTTCTTAGGTTGGCTCGTTAGCACAGCGAGCGCTCTTCTCTTTCTCGATTCACCCGGGTTCTCACGTGTTGGGTACAATCAAGAAAATGAGCAGGCTCCTTCAGTAGATATGTCTCCGGTTATTTGAGAGAAATGTCTGATTTAGGGAGCAAGATGGGAGAGGTAGACACCAAGGCTGGTGCGAGCAAGCTTCCTGATTTTGACATTCTTTGGGACTATGAGCATCCAGGCTCGACTGAGGGGAAGTTTCGCGAGCTTCTCCCAGCCGCGATAGACTCGCTCGACATCTCGTATCTCGCAGAGCTTCTGACACAGATCGCAAGGGCGGAAGCTATGCAGAGGAAATTCCAGGAGGCTCAGAAATCCCTTGACCGTGTCGAGAAGGCTTTGCCGAAGGCCGATCAGAGGGTGAGCGTACGATATGTGTTGGAGCGAGGAAGAGTTCTCAGTCTGTCAGGGAAACCACGAGAGGCTCAACCACGTCTCCGAGAAGCATTCAATCTTGCACTGATGCTGAAGATGGACCTGCATGCTATCGACGCGGCTCGCATGATGGCTGTCGCGGAGCCCGAGAAAGCATTGGAGTGGAACATGAAAGCGTTGGATCTTGCCGAAAAGTCGGCGGATGCGGGAGCGAACAAGGCGAAGGGGCCCCTCTACAGTAGCATCGGTTGGAACCACTTCGAGGGGAAAGAGTACCAGGAAGCGTTGTTCATGTTCCAGAAGGCACTGCAATATACCGATCAGCTCGGTGATCCGCTTAAGATCAGAACGGCGAAATGGTCTGTTGCTAAGGTTCTCCGAGTCATAGAGCACACTGAGGAGGCTCTGGAAATGCAGAGAAAACTCTTCGAAGAGTATCAAGGAGAAGGAAAAAGGAATGGGTATGTCTATGAGGAGATCGCCGAATGCTTACTAGTCATGGGACAGGCACAGGAGGCTGAAGGATGGTTCGCTGCCGCCTACACAGAACTTTCAAAGGACCCACGGATAGCCCGCGATCAAAACCGACTCAATCGGCTCAAAGAGCTAGGAGCAGTCGGCAAGCCAAGACCCACTCCCGCCTAGGAAGTGAGATTCTTGACCGAGTCGCCGGTCGAAGAGATCGTCCAAGGCCTGCTGGCAACTCTCTCTTGGTTTTGCTTTCCATTTGGAATTAGTCGCGTGAGGACATGTTCTATACGCTATCCATAAACGAAAGTGCTACAAGTGCGACCTGAGATCATACTAAGGATATGTCCAAGGAGATAGTCAACGACCAGTGTTGGCCAGCTCAACCTATTACGTCAGGCTATAGCTAAGCTTCAGTAACTTGACAGCGGCCAATATCCACCCGTCGATGAAATTTTGCCTTAGCGAACCTTCACTTCGTGTGTTTTCGCCGTGAACCCGTTCCTCTTGTGCGAGCCATCGCAGAACGGCATCAGAGTCGAACCTCCACACCGGCACCAAGCCTGAACAACCTTCCCCTCGACTATTACCAAATTGGGACCATTCTCGGTCGACCTTATCACAACATCAGACATGCTAACCCCATCCCTCTCTTCCAACGTTGTCACGTTAGCTTCTCGACCCGTGTTAGGACTATGATCTGCTCTCCGTGTATGAGATTGTTCTTGTCGAACTTGCCGACCACGCGGAGAATTGCGCCTATCACGAGGTCTTCTGCGCCTCCCATGACCAGACGGCTCGCTGCAGTCCATTCAATCTCGATTCGTTGCGATGTTTCTCTAAGGACCCTGGAGGCTCCCGTAGTGTCAGGCTCGACGAATCTCCCACCCAGGACGTGTTCTCGCGGTAGATCCGTAACCGACAGAAACAGGTCTACGTCAGTGTTCGGTGCGATGGTCTCCAGCTGTTTCAAAGTAGACACTTCGACAAATGTCCGCTTTGGAGGCGCCTGAGGTTGGGTTGTGCTCTTTTTCTCTGAACCAGTTGCCTGTGGCAAAGTTGTTGTTGCTGCAGGGGATTCGCGTGGCCTTAGGGATCTGTCCTGATCGTACCTCATACCAAATTGTAAGGCTGTTTGTGCTTTGGCTAGCTCTTCACCTAGGTAGCCTGCGTGGCTGAGCTGCGTGACTAGTCCGTCACGGAGTAGGCCGAGCAGCATGGAGGTTGCTCCTCTTCCGCGCATCTCATGAGCGGGCGTGTGGTTAGGGAGGTAGTGTCGTAGGATGATCTCCTTCTGTTCAGGATCTATGCTGATCACGAAGTATCCCTTAGGATCATACAACAGGGGCTCACGTTGACCCCCGGGCCGAATGCTCGTGAAGCGCTCTCCGACTGCCGATGTAGATGTTAGGGTCTTGTCCGTTTTGAAAGTTCCCGGGTTGCGGGCGGAGAGACTTTTGACGCGTTCCTCAAGGGCCTGAAGATCCTCTTCACCTGTCCAGTCGAGAACCTCGACCTGCTTGCGGAATTGATCAATTTGCTCGGGAGTGATCGTCGGTAGAACCGGGTCGTAGCCCGTCGATCCGATGATCCGCTTTGCATCATCGACCCCTTGTTCTGCGAGCGCTATGAGGGACTGTCCTGGTTGGAAGAGAGCTGAGTCTTTTCCACAGAGGAGAAGGAAGCGGATCGATGGATTCGTTGTGATATTGAGTATGATTCGAGCAATTCCAAGATTGGCGGTATAGACCATGCCGGCGATCGCGACTCCGGGAAGTCCCGCGAGGGGGCCCATCAACCGTTCCGATGTAAGAGCACAGACGGCAACTGGTGCCTTCGGATTGCCAACCTGGTACGTGCCCGCGACAACCGGCCACGACGCGCCTGTCGAGCTCATAACCAAGTGACATGCGTAGTCAATATAAGAACGGGAAAGATACCAATAGTATACTAGGCGCGAGAAAATGCTCGCCGCGAAAGATACGAAACAAAAGACAAGGATCTCACGAGGGTCCAAACAGTGCCCAGTTGGAATAGATCTGGCAACGCTTGGAAGAAAGTGGGCTATTCACATTCTCAGAAGCATAGGAGTAGAACACATCGACCGTTTCAACCGGATTCTCCGGAGTCTCCCTGGGCTGACCGCGCGCGTCCTCATCATGAGGCTGAACGAGCTTGGGGAGAGTGGTCTCATCACGCCCGTTATCATTCAAGAGAGACCGAAACTCGTCCGCTGGATCCTCACGGAGAAAGGGGAAGATACGCTTCCGATACTCGAAGGCTATTTTTCCTTCACGACGAAATGGCATCCAGGTGCGACATTGAAGAATCATCGTAGGGATCCCATGAAACGACCCAGTCTTCCAGAACTTGTCGAACAACGCAAGCAAGCAATAGTTGGTTGAGGGTCTAAGACTGAATACTCTCAATCGATTCGGATAATAGCCGCCGTTTTCCTCGGGCGAGGACTCAGCTTCTTGGTTGGACCGCTTTGAGTTCTTTTGTGAGTTGGTTGACTGTGGTGATGCGTGCGAAGCGGCGTCGTAGAGCGTATTCTGTGCGTTCGCGGATGGCATCGACTCCGAGTTCTTCGCCTGGCTTGTCCCAGTTTGGGATTGGAAAAGTCATCGTTGCTTCGGTGACAAAGTCTACCGCGTAGCCTAAGTCGGCTGCGATCCTCGCGGTGGTCTCGCAGCACTGCTCCATCTGTATGCCTGCGATGCTGATGCGTCTCACGCCCTTTTCGATTAGATATGGTTGCAGTGTTGTGCTTGTGAAACAGTTTCTTGTGTTCTTGACCATCACAGGTTCATCGGCCCGAGGCAGGAGAAAGTCCATCAGTTTGAATGATGGGCTGTCTCTGGCAAAACCGTCATCCTTGTCAATGTGTAAGAAGAACACGACTGGTAGGTGGGCGGTCCGGTACGCTTCGACAAGCTGGGTGACGTTCTTTTCGAAAGCGGGGTTGCTCCGTCGTTCCCAGCGAGGGCCAACCTTGAACGAGTCCTGTGCATCAATCACCAATAACGCTGACTGCGAAACAGGGACCTTGTTGGAGTCCAGCATGGTCTCTTCATCAAAGCATCTTCAGTTCAACATTGCGGTTGGGACTCCCGGTTTCTCTCGTCGTAGACCGCCAATTTCGACACCTTGCTGCCTCTACTATTGGTTCGCTCGTGGTGAATATCGCTCTTGTCCTGAAGGGTCTTTTGGTTCAAGGTCAACGTTGAATTTTGGCGAGAACCCTTCAAACCTAAATATTCGACCAGGAAAAACAAGATGGAGAAAATAGCGTTGAAGATCCTCCGAAAGAAAATCGGCACTATCCTAGCGATAATGGGTCTGGGTTTGTTCTTTGCTAACTTAGGAATCATGTTTGTTCCGATTCTCGCGTCATTGTTTGTGGTTATGTTAATGCTTGACGGGGGGCTGATGTTTCTTGCCATTGGGGCAGTAGTCGTCTCAGAGTTGCGAGAACGTTTTGACCTTTAGCGGTTTGCAACGTTCAAAATCCTCGTACGCGAATCGATTTCCACCTACCGCGCATTTTGCGTAAATAGGAAAATCTGATATTAGAGAAAGCAGCGTGTCGCACCGTCATGAAGCCGGTTCGGATAGTTGCGAACTTAGTCGGAATGATGCTGTTCGTCCAAGTAATTCTCGGAGGCAGCACTACTGTCCTAGGCTTCCCCGTCATATATCACCTGGTCTGGGGAGTCCTATCCTTCGCCGTACTCATAGTTGCAACTGTTCTGGCCGCGAGAGAATATGGTTCCAAATCCACACTGTTCAAGGTGGGAATCGCTTCCATCGTCGACTTCGTCGTTCAAGGCGTTCTTGGATTGAGTGCTCTATCTCTAGGATCAGATACCCTTGTAGTAGTTCATCTCACGAACGGGTTTCTGCTTGCTGTCTTCGTTACGTATCTGATCAGTTTCGCCGACAGCGCAGACAAGGCATCGACAGCGCTCCATCCACAGCCCTCAACCGTATCTCCGGGAGCCATGCGAGCTCTTCCCCAGAGTCAATAGGACTCAGTCTTCTTCGATCTACACCCGCTCCGATTTTTCAGCGTTTGCTTTCCAGGTCACCCCACCAGGCTCGAAAGTTTTCTACCGTCTCCTTTGGCGCGTCTTCAAAGGTGAAATGTTTGACGCCTGGAAGAAGATGCGTGCTATGGCGAGGAATTTCTTCTGCCCACCGTTCAGGCCATTTCTGACGGGTCATAGGATCACGATCTCCAAACTGGATGAGCACTGCTTTGTCATGGAATGCTGGAAGGGCTCGATCGAGCTCTAGCTGGGTCTCTGGATCAAGGAAGCTGCGGAAGAGTTTGAGGGGCCGGTTTCGCGCGTTTCGATCCCTAAACGGCCCGGCGTAGTTTGTCCGCTCTGTCTTCGATAGAGATCGCGTGCCTAGGGCCATTGACGATCCCATAGATCTTGACAGTAGGTTGGCGTATCGATTAATTGCTTGGAACACGGCTCCTGTAACTAGCCAGAGGGGTCTAGAGACTCCAGGGTATCGTTTCAGCGACCAGCCAAACGTTCCACCTACAACTAGACCAATGACTCGTTCGGGTTGTTGGGCGAGGGCGAGGATTGCCGTCGGGCCCCCTCCGTCATTCATCCAGAGAACGATGTGTCTGAGGTCAAGCGTTTTGACGAATTTTTCGAGAACCCGCCCCTGTTCCATTAGCGTGAAGCTATAGCCGTGGGCGGCCTCTGACAGACCGTACCCGGGAAGATCTGGAGCGACGCATCGAAACTCGCTCCTTAGATGCTCGATCTGGTAGCGATAGGTAAAGCTCCATCCAGGCCCCGGATGAACGAACAGGAGGACTGGCTTGTCGGCGGAGCCTTCGTCAACGTAGTGTATTCGATGCCCGTCGAGGAGCATCCATTTATGCTGAAACGGATAATTTTCTCGGTCGACCCAATTAGGAACGTCATCGCCGATGTTGGACATGTCGACTTTCAGATCCTCTGCTGTGAGTCGGATTGGCGCATTTCGAAGACTGGATGTCTTCTAGCTTCCTCTACAAAATCGCTTAGCGGAGCGCCGGGCTCTACTTTGAAGTGAGGCCCCAAGATTAGCTCTGCAAAACGGTTCCTCAGGAAGGGCGCGACTGCTTCCTTAAGGATCGGTGCAGCTTCTTCAGCTGTCAGTTCTACCGCGAAGATCCGGGTCTTTTGAAAGCCTCGGCGGATTGTTGCTTGTCCAGCGGCTCGTAGATTGCGTACCCAGTTGACGTTTCCAAATGTAGAGAACAAGTAGCTTCGCCCATTGTGTTTGAACAATCCTACTGGGTTTCTGCGGGATTTGCCCGTCACCCGTCCTTTCACGGTGAGGAGCCCTACTGGACCCATTGGGACACTGAGTCGGAGGAAGCTTCGAATTACGTGGTTGAATAGGGGGACGACCCTCGGAACATGAGCTACTGCGATTTTCTGCGATGTTTCAGGTTTGACTTCGGTACTGGATCTCATGCCCCTCACATGGTCGCGATCGGATTTAGTCGTGTGTTAGCTCTGCCTTTCGATTCAGGGAATCTTACTGAAAAATCAAGACGCCCGACTTTTCAGGTAGTTGAAGGAAAAAAACGGGGAAGCCTAACTCGAGAGTTAGGCTGTTCTCTTACGGGTCCGCGTGGAATTGCACTGAATACGTTCCTGTTGTGGTGGTGGGACCTGTTGCAGTGAACTGGAACAGTCCCTGAGCGTGAACGCCCGATAGTCCAGTGGTGCCTTGTCTGACGATGAAGTCGCCGAAACCTGTGCCTCCGATTCCGTTGCTCTCGCCCGTGATAACGAGGGTCCCGGCTACGCCATTTGCGGTTCCCGTAAAGATTCCAGTATCGTGAGCATTGAAGGTGCCGTCGGGGTGGATTACTTCGGATCCTTGAGCGGTTCGGGTTCCTGTGAGGAATCCTGAGAGGGTCGCGATCTCAGTGACGGTAAGGATCGTGTTGCCGTCTGAGCTTGTAATGCTCAGAACTGTAAAGGATGCGGTAAAGGTTCCAGTCACAGTGGTGGGCGTAGTTGCGTGAGCGAATGAGATTGAGAGCAAGGGAAGTGCCAATAGAGCGAGTAATGCGGCTTTCATTTTTCTCGTGGAAGGGGACTCTTGAGAGTCGATTTAGTTCTGTGTTAGGTGACGCTTTCGATTTAGGGAGCTTTTTCTATGAATAATCCAGCCGCCTAGCTGTGGACTCGAAGGATTTCCAGTTACTAGCTGCGCTTCACGAAAATGCGCGGCAGAGCTACAGGGCGCTCGGAAATCGAGTCTCACTCTCTGCACCAGCGGTACGCGACCGACTGCAGACTCTTGAAAAGAGAGGCATCATCCAGGGCTACTGGGTTACTCCAGACCCGACCATCTTCGACCGTCAAGACCTACTGGTCTTCTACCAGGACGAGCGGACCCGTGAGGAGGCGGTGAAGGCTCTCTCAGTTAGAGACGTGGCCTTTGTCGCCTGGAAAGTCGATGGAGGCTTGACTGTACAGCTCTGGCCTCGAAACCAGAAGGAGTCAGTTGAGGAACTTACCAGGGCATTGGGTGCGCCGTCTGGACAAGCTCTTGCCGAGCATCCCCCTCATCCTCCTCTCTCGCTTGCGGACTGGCGAATCATCGATGTGCTAATTGACGATCCGAGGATCGAGCTAGAGCGATTGTGCAAGTCTACAGGTTTGAGTCCGAAAACGGTCCGGAAACACCTGTCAGGCATGATTCGAGAAGAGGAGATTTACATCACCCCAAGGCTAGGGACCTTGTCAGGGTCCGGCGAACTAGTCTACCATCTCATGGTTGATGGCAAAGTAGCCTTCAGCGAACTGCGACACGTGCTTGGCGACACAGTCTTGGTGAACGAGACAAAAGAACCACCGATGAAATATCTTCTATGCAGGGCTCATGATCTCGCAGACGTGACCAGTAGGACCGCTCAGACAAGTAAGCTTCCGGGGGTAAGATCTGTCAGAGTCACGTTGAACCGAGAGATACTGGTCGCAACCGAATTCGTTCACTCGCTAGTTCGGGCAAGAATCGTGGCATCGGATAGCATACGATAGAATCATGCAGTTGACCAGAGTGTTCAGTCCAGGACTAGTAGGCTCATCTTAGAACTCCGTTGTCATCGATGAGGAAGAGATCGCTGTCCAACATGGGCGTTTTCTCTCTCCGCTATCTTCTCTGAAACGTGTTCCTCCTACTCGTCGTCAGTCTCCTCCTCGGGTTCCTCGTCGTCGTCTTCCTCCTCGTCCTCTCTCCCGTTAGCTTCGTCATCCTTTGAACTCATTCTTTGACTCGCCATCTCTCCATTTCTCATCCGGCCAGGGTGTCCTCTGGCTCTGTATCGGATGAGCTCTTCAGTCCCTTCTGCCATTCGTTAGCCCTTTCGACCAGTCTGGTGAGGAAGACTTCATCCTCTCGAGAGAGTTGTTCGTCGTGTTCCACTTTTCTTTTGATCTTTTGGAGCTTAGTCTCTTCTTCAAGCGGGATCTTCGAGTCTTCTATGATCCTGATTAGTATGTGGGGTCTAATCCTTTCCGATATTTCCTTGCTCTTCTGCATCCTCAGCCTTCTCCCAAGACCCTGCCATTTATGATGCTAATTCTGCTCCCTTCAATGCACGAAGAGCGTTCAGCGTAATCCATAGGTTAGAGTGTCCTACTTCGCCGAGGCTCCTGTAGATCGCTGGAGTCTCCGCAACATTTCCACCCTTAGTGTAGACGTCGGCTGGATCAAGCTTCTCGTCCCTGACCTGGCCCCACTTGCCTGTTGCCGGGTCTTTCACAAAGTTCCGTCTCAGAGCGCGGACATACGACGCCTCCAATGGCCACGTCCCATCAGCAAGCCTTTTCGACAATAACAACTGACGCGCATCACTCGTCCTCTCATCCCCAGCGTACCCCAGCTTGGACAACACTCTCAACCCGTGCAGAATATCGTAGAAGTAGAACATTGGGAAATGCAACAAGGTCCACTCAGGTCGGACAACCTTTCCTGTCTTGTCACTCTTGTAGAGTCGATGGATCAGCATGAACTCTGCGGCCCGTTCCACCGCCTCGCGTCCACCTCGAGGCCATTTTTGCCGGTCGAGAGCTGCGAAAGCCCACAAGGGCTCGATCGTCGACATGAAGGAACTATGATGAACCGCCTCTCCGTTCCTGTAATCCTCAGTCTCGCAGTTCCAGCCACCATCGTCGCGTTGATACTTGACTAACCACTCAAACATTTCACGAACCCGGCGATCGTCGCCGTATCCAAACGCTGCAAGTGTCCGCGCCATGTTTCCAGTTACGCATGGCTCCCAGACTGCGCGCCAGCCTCGTAGGTCGTCGTCAGGATATTTCGGCTGAGGCCAAGGCCGATCCTGTGCATCCATGACTTTCAAGAAATATTCGCATGCTTTCCGGATCGAAGAATGCGAGGCAGGCACACCAATCTCCGCTAGCAATATCAACGGCCAAACGGTCGCCGTCCATTTCGGCCAGTAGACGTCTTCTCCGGATCCCCAGTATCCGTCAGGGTGTTGTTCCCTCAGATATTCAGCTACGGGGGTCCAAGATGCGATGTGCTCTCGAGCCTGCATGACTTCGTCGTCAGTTTCTGGCTTGCCAAGAATGTCCTTGAGGGTCCAGTACCGAACCGCAGGGTTCTTGCTGTCCAACAACCACTGCACGGCCTTGTGCTGCGTCGCAACTTCGACAACGGATGTCAACTAGTAAACCTCAGATATCAAGCGACACTTGTACCTGGTTGATTAAGTGTGACCCTTCCTCCCACGCGGTGTGACTGGGCGACC
>Ga0209470_1000551_pt1 | contig 29298 bp, 29 predicted proteins | sample GraSoiAngelo_125_FD_185882 | JGI IMG/M metagenome (GOLD analysis project Ga0209470, IMG submission 185882) | Grasslands soil microbial communities from the Angelo Coastal Reserve, California, USA - 14_0927_05_40cm (SPAdes) (version 2) | ecosystem: Environmental > Terrestrial > Soil > Grasslands ... | reverse complement strand
AAGTTTGACGCTCGCGCACAAAGCTCGGGTGGTGGAGTGGCAGACACGTACGTTTGAGGGGCGTATGCCGAAAGGCATGCGGGTTCAAGTCCCGCCCCGAGCACTTCTTTATTGCCAAGGTGCACCGGCTTCTCGTGAGATGATGGCAAGCTAATCGCCGGAGGCGCGAACAGAGCTCCGAAAAGCGGCGCGAGGACGCCCACGCACCCCCAAAGCTTCGCGAAACAGAAAGCACGCGCCCTTAATTTCGCACGCAGTGCTTTTGGAGTGCGATGCGTCTTCGCATCGCTTTTCCAACGCGTCCTAGACAACGCCTGTTACCTTTGTCAGCAATTAGACCTTTTCGTGCTGTTTCTCTTCCGATAGTCTTCGCTGCAATATGGACGCCCTTTATCTTGTCGGCATCGCGGTGCTGGCGCTGTTTGCGTTTGTGCTGGCGGTTGTTCTTTTCAACTTTTTTGGCCTTTGGCTCCGGGCGCGAATCGCAAATGCGCCGGTGAGTCTAGGTAAAATGGTCGGGATGCGGCTGCGCAAAGTGCCAGTTGGTCTGATTGTGGACAATCGCATCACCGCAGTGAAAGCCGGTATTGACGTTCGGAGCGATCCACTGGAAGCGCACTACCTTGCGGGCGGTGACGTGAGCCATGTGGTCCTCGCTTTAATCGCCGCTGATAAGGCAGGCATCTCGCTCGATTTCAACCGGGCGTGCGCCATCGACCTGGCAACGAAAGGTACCGGCAAGACTGTTTTGGAAGCGGTGAGGACGAGTATTAATCCAAAGGTCATTGATGCACCCAACCCGACAATGGGCCGTACGACCATCGACGGTGTCGCACAGGACGGAATCGGGGTGAAAGTCAAAGCGCGGGTCACAGTGCGTTCGCATCTCGATCGATTCGTCGGTGGCGCGACTGAGGAAACGATTATCGCCCGCGTCGGCGAAGGAATTGTCAGCGCAATTGGCTCTGCGCATTCCTACAAGGAAGTGCTGGAGAATCCCGATCGCATTTCCAAGACCGTTCTGGCCAAAGGCCTCGACAGTAATACGGCCTTTGAAATTCTTTCAATCGACATCGCCGATGTGGACGTTGGCGATAACATCGGCGCGAAATTGCAGACCGAACAAGCCGAAGCAGACAAACGCGTCGCGCAAGCGAAGGCCGAGGTGCGCCGGGCGGCCGCAGTGGCCGTCGAGCAGGAAATGCGCGCCAAGACGCAGGAAATGCGCGCCAAAGTGGTCGAGGCTGAAGCGCTCGTCCCGCAGGCGATGGCAGATGCATTTCGCTCGGGAAACCTCGGGATTATGGATTACGTCCGAATGAAGAATGTTCAGGCTGACACCTCGATGCGTGAGTCAATCGCCGGCGGAGACAAGCCGCGGACGGACGGAACGTGATTCATTGAAGCGTTTAAAGCGCTAAATTGTTGTTAAAGGAATTGTCATTCTGAGAGAAGCGAAGAATCTCTGATCAATTCTTCCGCCAAACCATAAGACCACAATCTGAGATGTTTCGCTTCGCTCAACATGACAACGATAGGATTGCCTGCTCCACCGCTTCAACGATATAACGACTTGACGACGATGTAACCAATGCTCGCTGTTCATCTCGAAAATCTGCTTTTCCTTTTGCTTCTCGTCGTTGCCGGGTTGTTCCAGCTGCTAGGGAGAGCGGCCCGCAAGGCAAGTGCAGATGAGACGAAGCGAACGTCAGAACCTCCGCCTCGAACGATGAAGCCAATTCCGCGTGCACCCGTAGAGTCGGACGAACAACGGGTCCGCAAATTTCTGGAAGCTCTTGGGCAGCCGCCCGCATCCCGGCCGCCACCGCCGGTTGCGCAGCGTCCAACTTATCGCAAGCCACTCGTGCTTCCGCACGTGCCACCGCTCGGGTCGCCCCTGCCCCCACTGGTAACGCGACCGCCGGATTTACGCAGCGAATTTGAAGTTCATCGTGAACCGATTCCCATTCCCGCCGAGCAGCCGCGCGCTGCTCAGCGTTCGACAGAACCGGTATTTCAAGTGCATGAATCAGCAGCATCGCCTTCACCAAGCTCGGCTGAACCTGCCGCGACGACACACGAAATCAGAACACAACCGCAAGTTGTTGTACCGCGCCGTGCAGTTGTCACCGCGACCTTGCTCCGATCAAAATCGAGTCTGCGCGACGCGATCGTTATTCGCGAAATTCTAGGGCCACCGCGCGGTTTGCGAATGCAAATGGATTTCGGCGACGCGATTTCGTGATCCAATGGTTCAACGCTTTAACGCTTCAACACTTCAACGTGCCCGGCAACGTCTTCAACCAATTTCTGCAAAGTTTTATGGAACGGAGGCGACCAAAACAGCTTCTGAATCCGAACCGAAGTTTTTTGATCCTTTCTCGGTTTCTCCTCGGAAGGAAGTGAAAAACCGTGGACATCTACGTCTACATGCAGGGCCAACGACGCGGGCCTTACGATAAGGCGCAACTACAAGAAATGTGGAACCGCGGCCAACTTCCCAAGGACGCGTTGTATTGGCACGACGGTATGTCCCAGTGGGCGGTGATCGCGGATCCGTTCGTGAACGCGAAGATGGCGCCTCCTTTGCCTGTAGACACCGGCAACGCCGAACCGATGACGTTCCCCCCCCATCGTAAATGCGGATTAAATCGGCGGCGCCTGCCGCCCGACTGCTTTCAGTGATCGAGCGCGGGAAAGGGAGGTCAGCCGAAACGCGCTTCATCCTTTTTGCTTTCGCAGTTTTCTTCCGGCGACAAGAGCGAGAACTGCTCGGCGCAATTTCTCGCGGTCTGCTGGATTGTCCATTTCCAGTTTAAGGTTCATCGCCTCCGCCACGGTTTTAGCGTAAGCAACGCCCTGCTGCTCGACCAATCGCTCCCAGCGTTCATCGGCCATAACCTCGATAAGATTGGAGACGGAGCGGTTCTCTAAAGAGGCCATTTGTTCAAGTTTGTTCCGTTGCTCCTCACGCACCGTCAGGTTGAGCTTCGGTTTGTTCTTGTTCTTTTTGGATTTTGCCATTCGCACGTAAATCGCGCCTCCGATCTCAAGCGGACGGGGGACCCGAAGTTCAATAAAAGTTTTTACACCTCGTTCTTCATAGCCGATCACGCAGGCTGAAAAATATACGCTAAAAAGCGTCGGCGCAAATATGTTCTTGACATCCGCTATATCTACGTATAAACGGCGCATTCCATGCATCGCAGCCGGGAGCAATCATGCTCCACAAGACAAACCAAACAAGACGACCAAACAACAAACCGAAAGCAAACATGAAAAGACAAATAGGAATCCTGACACTGGTGCCGGTTGGATGGCTGACCGGCTGCGGGTCCAATGAGCAATACTGGCAGCAACGCACGGCGGCAGTCAACGCCCTCCCGCCGAATCAGCGCGCAGCCGCGATGATTGAGCTAATGCAGGAACATCGCGCCGAGCAGCTATTGCAGGAGCAACGCAACGCTGCCGCGTTGGTATACATGGGTCAGGGCTTACAGAATGCGGGTGCTATTTATGCGGCGCGTTCTTACACCGACCCTTACACATTCCAGAACCTACAGGCAGCGCGCCCGAGCACTCTCGGTACGCCGCTGAATCCGGTTCAAGTGCAGCTCAGGCCATAAGCTGGCTTGGCGAGCAAGTCGCTGGAACTTCCTTTGACATCGTGGTGTGGAACCTTTACGCCAGCGCCGCGCAGGCGACCGGCTCGAAGAAGCGCGGTCAAAAACACCCGACGGAAATGAGTTCTCAGTGACGAGAAGTCACGGAAGGCCAAACAACTTTTCCCCCAGAACTACGTTCCCCCCAGGAATCCCCATGCTGATGGCAAAAAAATCAACAACCAGCTGAAAGTTTTTCCAGAACTTCACCTCCAAATTTCCCGAGAGGAATGGTGAGAGATGGAAATATCAATCCAAATCGAAGGTTTCCCCGAGCGACCACTATTGCGGCCGCCCGAAATACAACTACGCACGTCTTGGATCGCCAATGGAATGGGTACCCCCGGACAAAACCAAAACCCCCCAAACAAAAAGAAAACACAAAATGAAAACAAAAACTAAACTAATGGCGGCGGAAAACCCGCTTGGTTCATTGGGTCTGACCGCGCGCGAGACGGAGGTTCTGACTTGGATCGCACAAGATAAAACGAACTATGAGATCGGCGTGATCCTCAGCGCATGCACCGGGACGATCTGCAAGCATGTCGAACGCATCCTGCGCAAACCTTACGTCGAAAATCGTACCGCCGCCGCTGCCATGGCCCTTGCGGCATTGGGCCAACACAAAAATATGAGCGATCTGGTGCGATAATGTGGCTTCTGTTTGTTATTGTGAGCGAAGCCCCTTCGACTCGCTTCGCTCGCTCAGGGTAAACTCCGCGGAGTCGAGGAATCCGATTAACTACTTTAAATCGTGAATTACGCAGATTTCATTCATGTCATTTCGAGGGAGCCGCCTGCCAAGCCGTAGGCCGGCATCTGCCGGACGAAGGTCTGGAGGAATCTCTCGTCGCCTTGTCAACCGCCGATTATGCGGAAGACGCAGGTTCGTGCGCCAGCCAAGTTACCGCAGCACAGCAGCTTCTTTATTCCGGCCTTCGAGCTCGAGCACCATCCGTTTAATGTGCTTGTAATCCTGAGGACGAGCGCATCAACGAGTTGACCGATGAAGCTGTGCAAGACGCGCTGCACAAACTTGGGTCGCTGTCCGCTCCGAGAATCGTGATTGAGTTTGCTCACGAAGTGCTCGAACAACGTTGTGTTCGCCCAAACATCGTCTGTGAAAGCTCCGAGGCAGGGTTACAATCTGTGCAGCCATGTCACTCTTGTTTACGTTCATTGTGGCTTCGGGTTAAGACGGTGCTCGGCCGTGCTGACATCTTAAGGAATGATCTTTGGGAATTTCGCGGGCCTCACCCGCGCAGCCGACACGGCTGCCGCTACAGTATCTCCGAGCCGAATTCACCGTCACTGACATGGGTGCGGATTTTCATTTTAGGACGGACTGCTGCGATTGTGCGGATAATTTTTCCGCGCTCGGTCATTGTGATGCTATAGCCGCGGCGCAGCGTCGCGTCTGGCCCCAGGACGCGCAAGATTCCTTCTATGCGCTGAAAGCGTTGCCGTGCGTTCTCGATCATTCGCGGCGGCGAGGCAAGCAGGCGGCGACTTAGGTCGACCAAACGATGGCGACGCATCACGAGTTCGCGCGCGGGACTGCGCGCTTGTAATGCGGCCGCGATGTGGAGGAGCCCGCGCTTGTAACTGTCGATCTTGTACGCGAGACACCGGTGCAAAGTTTCACGTGCATGATCCAGTCTTTGTTGCGCGTCGCGCATCCGGTTGAGCAACTCGCGCCCGAGCGCGCGCGTGCAGTTGTCCATGTGCCGGCGAAGATCGACAACGTCCGGCACAATTAACTCCGCAGCGGCGCTCGGAGTTGGCGCGCGCAAATCTGCGGCGAAATCGCAGATGGTAAAATCAATCTCGTGACCGACCGCTGACACAACTGGCACCGCGGAATGAAATATTGCGCGTGCCACAATTTCTTCGTTGAACTCCCATAAGTCTTCGATACTTCCGCCGCCGCGGGCGACAACGATCAGATCGAGAGGCGCAAATGCATCGTTAGGTACAGAAAGTTCGCGAATCGCAACGGCAATCTCCTGCGCGGCGCCCATTCCCTGCACGCGCACCGGATTGATCAAAACTTGCAGCCACGGTGCGCGACGGCGAAGCACGTTCAGCATATCGCGAATCGCTGCGCCGCTCGGCGACGTTATTATCCCGATTCGCCGTGGGGATTTCGGCAACGCCCGTTTGCGTTCGGGGGCGAACAATCCTTCCGCCTCGAGCTTGCGCTTAAGCGCTTCGAATTTTGCCTGGAGCAAGCCAAGTCCGCGCGTCTGCAGAATTTGGACGCTCAGCTGGTACTGTCCGCGCGCTTCGAAAACGGTAACGTTGCCGTAAACCTGCACCTGCGCGCCGTCGGCCAGGGGCACGCGCAGTGATGGCATGGCACTACGAAAAATGACGCAGCCAATCTGCGCCCGTGAATCCTTGAGCGTAAAATATTGGTTGCCGTTCGGGTGCGACCTGTAATTTGAAATTTCCCCCTCGACCCAAACCGCGCCGAATTTCGTCTCCAGCGCCGCACGGATACTTCGGGTCAGCTCGGAGACGGAGAGAATCTTTGAGGTTTGCGGAAAGAAGTCGCCGGTTAGCTGCATTACGGAAACGTTGGCCGCTCTACGTCAACGTTCAAGCATCACACTGATATCAGATGGTAATTGTCATCTGGATCTGCCAGCTTTTCATAGGATCGAAGACCGCCCAGATCCCACGAAAGACTTGCGGGCAGCACTGATTACTGCCAGTGGCTTTAGGGGACGCCGTCAGAAAAAGTTTAACCATTCACAGGCGCTCTTGAGAATTGTAAACTTCATTGAAGACTTCTCGCCCCCGCGTCAGTTAGCTGCATTTCGGGCATTTGAAGCGACCGTTGAAGATTGGAGGCATCACAACTGGCGACCCAGCTTTTACGGTCCTAATTAGATTCTAAGTTGATGTCCGCAGCCAGGCCAATCATGCCCTGATTCGCGTTTACGATGAAGCTGGCAACGTGACCGAGACGCACAAGCACACTGGCGATTTCAAAGAGTCGTGAGCAATCATGTTTGAGATGTCGAGACTTTCACGTAGCCCGGTTCCAGCGCTCTTTGGAAATGATGCGATGGACTCTCAAATACTCCGAGCGTGAGCCAACCCCGAGCGTGAACCGATATTGAAGCACTGGCCATCATCAAGAATCACACCGCCAATCTCACAGCTTTTATGCAACGCGAAAACGCTCGGTTGCCGAGCTGAGTTGAAGAGCGCGGTGATCTTATTTCTTTGCCTAACAGAGCCGTTTGAATTGCGCGCGAGCCATGCACAGGCTATTGGATGGGCTACCGTGAAGCCATTTATTCGTTACATCCTAGTTCCAGTTCTATTTGCAACGGGCGGTCTGCTCGCCCGTCAGGCACGCGCGCAAGACATCGTTGTGGGCGAGTTTGCGTCGCTCACCGGCAGCGAAGCAACTTTCGGGGTCAGCTCGAGTAACGGCGTGGAGCTGGCCAAGGAGGAAATCAATAATGCCGGCGGCCTGCTTGGCGGACGAAAGATCAAGGTAATTATGGAGGACGACCAATCCAGACCTGGCCAACCCTCCGCGGCAGTTAAAAAACTGGTCGCTAACGACAAAGCGATTGCGATTGTTGGCGAAATCGCCAGCTCGCGCTCGCTCGAAGCCGCGCCGATTTGCCAAAACGCGAAAATTCCGATGGTTTCGCCAGGATCGACCAATCCTTCTGTCACTGAAAAAGGCGATTACATCTTCCGTGTCTGCTTCATCGACCCGTTCCAAGGGACGGTGATGGCGAAATTCGCGCTCGATAACCTGCATGCGAAAAAGATCGCAATTTTGCAGGATGTGAAGAGCGATTATTCAAAAGGCCTCGCGCAGTTTTTCAGGGAATACTTTACGAGTCATGGCGGACAAATCGTAACCGACCTGTCTTACACCGGCGGTGGCACTGACAAAGATTTTCGGGCGCAGCTTACTAAAATCAAAACCGGGCAGCCGGACGCGATTTTTGTCCCCGGTTATTACACGGAGGCGGGATTGATTGCGAAACAGGCTCGCTCGTTAGGTATTAAAGTCCCGCTGCTCGGTGGCGACGGCTGGGATTCGCCGAAATTGACGGAGATTGGTGGCGCAGCGTTGGACGGCTGTTATTTTTCGACGCATTTCTCGGTACAGGACAAAAACGCGAAGGTGCAGGATTTCGTGAAAAAATATCAGGCGAAATTTCGCGCTGTGCCCGATGGGATGGCGCCGCTGGGTTACGATGCCATGATGATCCTCGGTCAAGCGATCAACACAGCGAGCTCAACTGACGGAACAAAGATTCGCGACGCGCTCGCAAGCGTGAAAGATTATCCCGGAGTTACGGGCAACATCACGATTGACGAAAAGCGGAATGCTAAAAAAGCCGCCGTTGTTCTCGAGGTGAAGGGAAGCAAAACTAACTTCTTCGCGACCGTACCGCCGTGAGGGTTGTTGATTGAATTCGAGAACCTCTACGCGTTAGCCGAGCTACGGGCACGATTCTGAGCGGGTTGCGCAACTCATTGCCGAAACGGTAGCCCTCCCAGAATCTTCTTCGATCAATCATCAACCATCGACTTCCAACTTCTCGTGTCCTCGACCGAATTCATCCAGCAGCTTATCAACGGCCTCTCATTGGGCGCGTTCTATGCGCTCATCGCGCTCGGTTACACGATGGTCTACGGCGTGTTGCGCTTCATCAACTTCGCCCACGGAGATGTCTTCATGATCGGCGCTTTTTGCGGTTACTACCTGAGCCCACGACTGCTGCCACATTTCACGGGATGGCTCACACCGCTTGGACCGGTCACAGTCTTGATCTTGACAATGCTAATCTGCGCCTTGCTCGGCATCACAATCGAAAAACTCGCATATCGTCCTTTGCGCAGCCGGCCAAAGCTCACCGTGCTTATCACCGCGATAGGCGTCTCGTTATTTCTCGAGTACGGGGGCCAATTTGTTTTCGGCGCAGATCCGAAGTCATTTCCCGAATTGATACCAGATCGCGCGCTTGAGGGAACGGGCGCGCTGACAATCACAACGACGCAGTTAGCAGCATTCATCGTCACGGTTATTTTGCTGGTTGCCCTAACTCTCATCGTCAAGCGCACAAGACTTGGAATGGCGATGCGCGCGCTTTCCAATAATCCCACGGCGGCGGCCCTCATGGGCATTAACGTCGACACCGTGATTTCCTTCACGTTCGGTCTCGGGAGCGCGCTGGCGGGCGCGGCCGGAATTTTGTTTGCGCTCAGTTATCCATCAATCGATCCGCTCATGGGACTCTTGCCCGGAATCAAAGCGTTTGTCGCAGCTGTGCTCGGCGGCATCGGAAGCATTCCAGGGGCCGCCATTGGCGGAATTATTCTTGGGGTGGTGGAAACATTTGTCGGTGCTTCGGCTTTTTCGACATATCGCGACGCAATTGCGTTCTCGCTTCTCATTGTGATTTTGCTTGTCCGGCCGGCGGGAATTTTTGGACGTGTGCAGCCTGAAAAGGTCTAAGAAAAACAACACTCGGCCGAGGGGGAATCAATGAACTATCGGCACATCAAGAAGTGGTTGCTCCTCGCCGCCATTATTCTGAGCGGCTTCGCGTCGCATTTTTCCGACGCGATCAACGCGTATTATTTGCAGGTCGTTATCTTCATTGGGATCAATATCATCCTCGCGGTGGGCCTCAATCTCATCAATGGCTATACTGGGCAATTTTCCCTAGGGCATGCTGGCTTCATGGCGATCGGCGCGTATGTCTCGGCGTATCTTTCCAACGAACACAGCGCCGGGTTTTTCCATGCGCTTGGCGGTGCAAGCTTCTTCAGCGTTGCCGCGCTGTTTCTAGGCGTGTTGATCGCCGGCGGGCTTGCCGCCGCCGTTGCCGGCCTGATTGTTGGCGTCCCCTCGTTGCGATTAAAGGGCGATTATCTTGCGATCGTCACCCTCGGTTTCGGCGAAATCATTCGAGTAGTGATTCAAAACACGGACGCGGTGGGTGGCCCGCGTGGCTACGGCGGGATCGCAAGTTATACGACCCTGTTTTGGACCTACTCGATTGTCGCAATCACGATCTACGTTGTTGTGAGTTTGATCGATTCCACCTACGGCCGCGGCTTTCTCACGGTCCGGGATGACGCGGTCGCAGCGGAAGCCGTCGGAATTAATCCTACGCGCTACAAAGTTACCGCGTTCGTGCTCGGTGCTTTTTTTGCAGGCATTGCCGGTGGTCTTTACGCCCACAGCACAACGTACATCAATCCAAGCGGATTCGATTTCCAGCGATCCATCGAGATTGTGATCATGGTCATTCTCGGCGGAATGGGCAGCACAGCCGGTGTGACCTTCGCCGCGATTTTGCTCACATTGCTGCTGGAATATTTGCGTTTTGTTTCGGGTTACCAATGGCTTCCGGAAATCGTCCGGCGCATCGCGGCGAATCGCGTCATCATTTATTCACTCGTCCTGATCGCGCTAATGCTGTTGCGTCCGCAAGGGCTCTTCGGCTGGTTGCCGCGAAGAGGAGTCCCAGTCGGCAGCGCCAGGGTCAAGCGAACAAAATTGCCGCCGCACGCCCCTTAGATCAATATGACGGGCGCGCTTCTTAATCTCCAGCAATGCAGCGTGAGGTTCGGCGGCCTTACCGCAGTCTCTGCGTTCGATTTGCAAATCGGCGCGCAAGATCTGGTCGGAATGATTGGCCCAAATGGCGCCGGTAAGACAACCGTGTTCAATATCATCACCGGAGTCTATCGGCCAACTGATGGTTCGATTACTTTCGAAAACGTGGCAATCGCTGGTCTTAAGCCAAGCAACATCGCCCGCCGCGGCATTGCACGAACGTTTCAGAACATTCGTTTGTTTCCCACGCTAAATGTGTTCGACAACGTTCGTTCGGGATTCAACCAGCGCCTGCGTCACGGGCTCGCACACGCGCTTTGGCGAATGGGCACATTTTACCGCGAAGAAAACGAGGTCGCGCGACAGGTAGACGAGCTCCTGGAAATCTTTGATCTCGGTAAATTTCGCGATGTGCTTTGCGGCAGTCTTTCCTACGGCGATCAGCGACGCTTGGAAATTGTGCGCGCTCTGGCGACGCGGCCGAAGCTTTTGCTGCTGGATGAACCTGCGGCCGGCATGAATCCGCGGGAGAAGGAAGAGTTGATGGAACTAATCCAGTTTGTGAAACAAAAATTCGAGATCGCCGTACTCCTTGTTGAGCACGACATGAAAGTCGTGATGGGGATTTGTCAGCGCGTGACCGTGCTCGATTACGGCATCAAAATCGCGGAGGGGACCCCCGCGGAGGTGCAAAAAAACCCGAAAGTGATCGAAGCGTACCTGGGGGGAGAAAAGAAGAAAGCGTAGGATCGATATGCTAGAGCTGAAGGATCTTGCAGTTAATTACGGATCGATCAACGCACTGCACGACGTTTCGTTGACCGTCGCCAAGGGCGGTATCGTCACCTTGATTGGCGCAAACGGCGCCGGAAAATCGACCACGCTGCGGACGGTTTCGGGATTGCTGAAGACACGGCACGGCAGCATTCGTTACGAAGGGGAGGAGATCAGCCATCTGCCGGCCCATCGGATCGTCCAACGCGGTATTTCACAGGTGCCGGAAGGTCGCATGATTTTCGCTAATCTGACCGTGCGGGAAAATTTGCTGATGGGCGCTTATCTGCGCAAAGATCGAAATAAACTCGGGCACGATTTCGATTCCGTTTTCGAAATTTTCCCGCGGCTAAAAGAGCGCGCGAAGCAAGTTGCCGGAACATTATCAGGCGGGGAACAGCAAATGCTAGCTATCAGCCGCGCGCTCATGAGCAAACCGCGTTGCCTGATGCTGGACGAGCCATCGCTCGGAATTGCGCCGATCCTCGTAAAAACCATCTTCCAAAAAATCGTCGAGATCAATCGATCGCTAGGCATCACGATTCTTCTCGTCGAACAAAACGCTAATCTCGCACTGGAGGTTTCCCATTACGGCTACGTCCTTGAGACCGGCCGAATCATCTTGCATGATAAATGCGACGCGCTCCGCGCAAACGAGAAAGTGAAAAGTGCGTACTTGGGCGGGCACTGAGGCCCCCAGTCCCCGGGGTGGGCGTGCCACAGATTGCAATTTCCAGCACCCGTTCGCCATCACGAAACGGGCGGTCCAGAGGTTCGACTCCCCTCGATCCAAACCGCGCCGAATTTCGTCTCCAGCGCCGGGCGGATATTTCTGGTAAGTTCGGAGACAGTGAAAATCTTTGAGGTCTGCGGGAAGAGATCGCTCGTCGATTGCATAAAAGACATTCAGCGTTCAACGCTTAACGTTCAAACATTCAGGCATAGGACATCAACCCGGATATCGATCGCTGTTGACAGTCTCGCCAGTCCGAAGATGATCGGGCGCTTATGAACATTCGCAGCGTCTCCCGTGTTATCGTTTGTGGGCTGGTCCTCGCTTTTATTGGTCAGGCAGGAGGGGATCAATCTGCCCAACTGAATTCCCACCGAGTGTTTAAGGTTGGCGTGCTTGCGTCGTTAACAGGATCGTGGTCGTCCCTCGGGCAAAATACGGTTGCAGCGCTGCAGATTGGCGAAGAACAACTCGAATCAGAAGCGATTAGCCAACACGGCGGATACCGGTTCCATTTTTTTGTTCGCGACACGCAACTCGATCCGTCACGTGCGCTCGACGCCATCGCGGATCTCGACCGGCGCGGAGTAAAGATTGTCATCGGGCCGCAATCGAGTGCCGAAGTCGCCATGATCAAGCCATACGCGGATGCGCACAATATCCTGGTAATCAGTCAGGGCAGCACGGCCTCTTCGCTTGCTATCGCGGGTGACAACATCTTTCGGTTTTGCCCTAACGATACGCGCGAAGCGGAGGCCATCGTAGCGTTTTTGTGGCATGATGGAATCCGCACCATCGTTCCGCTTTGGCGAAATGACGCTGGTAACAACGGCTTGCACGATTCCGTTCAGTCAGCTTTCCAATTGCAGGGCGGCACGGTGGAACCCGGTTATCAATACGAGGCAACGACCAGCGACTTTTCCGTCGCCACCGGCGCCGTCGCTTCACAGATTGACAATCTAATCGGCGGCGGAACGGATCCGTCCACGATTGGCGTGTATCTTGCCGCCTTCGACGAGGTGGTGGATGTATTTCACAGCGCGCAAGGAAACGCGACGCGCTCAAATACCGCATGGTACGGCAGTGATGGCGTCGCGCTCTCCGCAGCGCTGACAGGCGATTCGACTGCGGCAGCGTTTGCGGCCAGCGTTGGTTATCCCAATCCGATCTTTGGACTCCCTGACGCGCTGCAAAATGAGTGGCAGCCTGTCGCCGACGCGATCCAAGCGCGCACGGGCATCACGCCGGATGCGTTTGCGCTTTCTGCTTACGACGCGCTGTTCGTGGTGCAGCACGCATTGGAAGACGTGGGCGACCTGAGAAATTTCACCAATTTCAAGACGGCATTTGTTAATGAAGCCAACACTTACGAGGGCGTGACTGGATCGACAGCATTCGACGCCGCTGGAGACCGACTGAATCGTGATTTCGATTTTTGGGCCGTGCGGCCACAAAATGGCAGCTACGGCTGGATGCGCATTGGAACTTATAACAACGGCGTCCTCACGCTATTCTGAGGGCCGTCCATATTACAATCCAGCTTGCCGCCGTTGTATCGGTGCTTGCCGCGGCGCGCAGCGAATGAAATAACAAGCGTTCGCCGCGCCCAGACAGGCGTTTGACACAAACGCCTCTACAACTCGGGAGCAAGAGCATGAGTAATGACTTAATGCGAAGCAAACGCGGTCTTCAGCTTGATCGCGTTGTGTTGCTCGGCCGCACCTTTGAAGAGTATCGGCGCTACTTCCTGCTTGAGCCGGATGATCTTATAGGAAAAAGAGTTTTGGATGTGGCGGGCGGGGTCAGTTCATTTTGCGCGGAAGCCAACAAGCTCGGCATGAAGGTGACTTCCTTCGATCCAATCTATTCGCTGCCGCCCGAAGAAATCACTGAGCGTTCCGAGCCGGACCTTGAATCGGTTTATCGGACGATTGGATCTGTGCCGACCTATCGCTGGGGCTATTACAAAAATCCCGAATACATGCGTGAATTGCGCAAACGCGCGTCCACAATCTTTCTCCGGGATTACAAGATCCATCCACAGCATTACGTAGCGGGAGAGTTGCCGAGACTATCGTTCGCAGACGGTGAGTTTGATCTGACTCTGGTATCCTATTTTCTTTTCGCCTACCAGGACCGGTTAGACTACGAGTTCCACCGCGAATCGATCCTTGAAATCATGCGCGTGACACGAGGCGAAGCACGCATTTATCCAACGGTGACATTCGAAGCACAACCAAGCGAGTTTATTGCAAGGCTACGATCGGATCCGGCGCTCCAAACCTTTGTATTCGCAGAAATAAAAACCGATTTTGAGTTTCTGGTGAATTCGAACTCGTTCCTGAAGGTGAGGCACAGTTAGCCGGTGTGGGATATCGCGGCACTCAGGCTGCTGCATATTGTTTGCGGCGCGCGTAGAGCGCATGTGTGTCTTCGCGCCAAAGGCGCCGCATTTAACTCGCAGCCTGGGGCAGCGTCCCAGGTTTCGTGGAGCCCGAAGCCGCTAGCGCTGAAAGCGCGATTCACTTCGTCAGCGTTGGATTGAGTTGCGCTTTCAGCGCCTGTTTGCTGTTGTCAATCGAATCCCTGGGGCGGTGGCCCAGGCTAGAGCTGACATGCGCCTTTGGCGCTAGACGCGTACGAGACCGCGTTACTGGATACAATATAGCTAAGCGTGGCCACATCATTGGCCAAACAACTCAGCTTGCGCGCTGGCCGGCGGTTTCAGTCCGAGCTTGTGATACGCGTTCGCTGTAGCTACCCGGCCTTGGGGCGTGCGTTTGATGTAACCTTCCATTATCAGATACGGCTCGTTCACTTCTTCGATTGTGCCTGCTTCTTCACCGATTGCGACTGCCAGCGAATTCAATCCGACAGGACCACCATTAAATTTGTGGATTAACGTTTCAATGATCCGCTTGTCCCATTGGTCGAACCCGTCTCGATCGATCTCGAGCATCACAAGCGCGCGATCGGCCAGTTCAGCGGTGATTTTTCCTTCGGCTTTCACCTGCACATAATCGCGCACCCAGCGCAAAAGATTGTTTGCTGTGCGCGGCGTGCCGCGTGACCGCGCTGCGATCTCGGCCGCACCCGCGGCATCAATCTCCACGCTGAGTAAATGCGCGCTGCGCATAATAATCTTCTGCATTTCCTCGGCATTGTAATAATCGAGCCGCGCTGTCATGCCAAAACGCGAACGAAGCGGCGCGCTCACCATCCCGGCGCGTGTAGTCGCGCCAATTAATGTGAACTTGGGCAAATTCAGGCGGAGACTTCGTGCTTGCGGTCCCTGGTCGATGATGATGTCGAGCCGATAATCCTCCATTGCCGGATAGAGATATTCCTCGATGGCCGGTTGCAGCCGATGAATTTCATCGATGAATAGCACGGCGCCTTTTTCCAAGCTTGTTAAAAGACCGGCGAGTTCGCCGGCTTTCTCAATCACCGGGCCACTGGTGTTTTTGATGTTCACGCTCATCGCGTTGGCGATGATGTAGGCGAGCGTCGTCTTGCCGAGCCCGGACGGGCCGCTCAAGAGAATGTGTTCCAGAACGTCACCGCGCCTTTTAGCGGCTTCCACCATCAATTCCAGTCGTTCGCGTACTTTTACCTGGCCGTTGAATTCAGTGAAGGCCGGTGGTCGCAGCGAAATTTCGAAAGCGGGGTCTGGTTCCGGCGGTTTCATTCGCGCTTGGCACGAGTTCATAACATTGGAGCGCGGCTTTCGCGCGTGATTATTCCAAATTTTTGGTTAACACCAGCTCCGTGCCGCGCCGTTTGTGTATGTAATCGACTTCATCAAAGGCATTGCGAATGAGATACAGACCAAGGCCACCTGGCTTGATCATATCATGAGAGCGGCCCTTCATTTCATGGGGAAGGACCTGTTCGCCGTAGTCGCGCAGTCGCATGCGCACGCATTTGCGCAGTCCCTCCATTCGCAATGAGATCAGTTGATCGTCGCGCAAACGGTAAGCGTATCGGATAACGTTCGTGCACGCCTCGTCAACGCCGAGCACCATCAGCAGCCGTTCTTTTTCGGAAAACGGATAGCCGTTGAGAAAATCCCGCACGCAGTTCCGCAGCAAAGCAAGATTCGCGGTATGACTGCTGACCTCGACCTTTGTTCTCTTCATCGATACCCCGCAAAAAGGTGAGCAGATTCCGATGCTCATTCAAGCATAGAGCGCTTTGGAGTGCGCGGACACGTCCGCGCTTTCAAAGCGGTCCGGCAGCTGCCGGATTGCTGCACTCCAAAACGTGATGGACACTCGCCGAAACCGCTGTTCAGTTTTGGACCATGTGGCGATCGCTTATCGCGCTTTTACTCTTGAGTGCGCCGCAGGTTTGGGCGCAAGAGAACGCTACTGCTTACGAAGCTCTGCGCGTCGTCGGCACTGAACTCGGTCGCGGCGCTCTGAATCATATCGTGACGATCGCGGGAGTGAAAGGCAACCCGCAGCCCGAGAAATGGAGGATTGTTTTGGAAGATCTACAAGGTCGCGGTGTGCGCGAATTGCAGATTGTTGAGGGAAAGATCGATTCTGATAGCAGACCGGATCGCTCGACAGCGGGTTCGACCGAAGGCGCAACCATCAATCTTTCGCGATTGAACTTGGATTCGAGTGGCGCGTTTGCAGTGGCGAGTCACACAGCGGAAGCCTCGCACACCGGTTTTGCAACAGCAGATTACACATTGCGCACGGATCAGCGCGGCGAACCGATCTGGATCGTTACTCTTCTGAACAGATCGTCGCATCCAGTTGGCACGATATATATCGGTGCGACTCGCGGCACCGTGAAGAGAACCGAAGGAATGTTTGCCGGCGCGACCATGGAGGATGTCGAGAACGATTACGATGGAGGAGAAGGAAGCGGCGTCATAAACGACGTGGAAAAGAAAATCAAGCACGCGTTTCACAAGACACAGGATGAAGCGCGAGGCATGTTCGAGCGAGTGAAACGCTCGTTTTCCGATTTCATCAACCGGGAGTAGCAACACTAAAGTGAACGGCGACTCCAATTCATCGTGGCCGTCTTTGGCTTTCGCAGAGTGGAAAGACACTGCCAGCACTCTGCACATGTGGACGCAGATCGTCGGAAAGATCCGCCTCACGCTGACCCCATGGACGAATCACTCCTGGCACGTCACCCTCTATCTGACTTCACGTGGCCTGACGACTTCGCCGATTCCTCATGGCACATCGACATTCGAAATTCGCTTCGATTTCATTGATCACGAATTGCGCATCCTTAAAAGCGATGGTGCGGCCCGAGTGTTGAAACTGCGCCCGCAGCCGGTGGCGAAGTTTTATCGTGAAGTGATGAATGCGCTAGACGAGATGGAATTGCCCGTAACCATCAACACCATGCCCAACGAGATTGAGAATCCGATCCCGTTTGATCAAGATGAAGAGCACCGTTGCTACGACCGCGAGTACGCGAATCGGTTCTGGCGGGTTCTCGTCCAGAGCGATCGCGTGTTTAAGGAATTCCGGGCACGTTTTTGTGGCAAATGCAGTCCGGTGCATTTTTTCTGGGGCAGCTTTGATCTTGCGGTGACGCGTTTCTCTGGCCGGCCCGCGCCGCCACATCCTGGTGGGGTCCCACATTTGCCGGATGAGATTACGCGCGAGGCTTACTCGCAGGAGGTGAGCAGCCTCGGTTTCTGGCCTGGCAATTCCGCAATGCCCACGCCTGTATTCTATTCCTACGCATATCCCGAACCGCCCGGATTCGCGGAAGCGAAGATTCAGCCGGACGCAGCATTTTATCAGCCCAAGCTGCATGAATTTATCTTGCCGTACGACGCGGTGCGCACCGCTGAAAACCCAGATGAAGCGTTGCTCGAGTTTGCCCAGAGCGCCTACGATGCTGCATCAAAGCTAGCGAAGTGGGACCGCGCTTCACTGGAGGAAAAGAAGCCAGCCTTGCATTCTCAGCGGTAGCATTCGTAATTAAACGCAATGATTTCTCAATGCGCGGCCGAGCTGAACGCCTGGCGCGAAGTCAAAGATGGGTGGCGGCCGCTTTACGGCGATGTTGATCAATTCGGCGTGGCCGTGGAGTGGCACGACTTTCGGACGGCCCGTTCGTTCGATTGGGGAAAAAGTTTTCATCCGTGCAGCCTCGAGTTTTGTTTGAATCTTGAAGGCCACGGGCAGGTCGGGGCGGTTGGCAAAACGAGCAGCGATTACACGCCGGGAAATTGCGGCTACTACGCGATAGGAGACGAGCCGCTGCCTGCGTCGCGGCGCGCGAACGATCATCATCAGTTCGTTACACTCGAATTCTCGAGAAATCATTTGCAAAAACAGTTCGTCCAAAATGAATCTGATCTGGAGCCGGAAATTCGGCGCGTCATTTTCGGGGATAAGGATGAAAACGTGGTTGCGCCTGTGAGGCCGATGTCGATCGAGCAACGGAGGGTAGTTGCAACGCTGGCGGACCCGCCAGTGGCGAAAGCCGCGCAGATTCTCTGGTATCAAGCCAAAGCGCTCGAACTTATGGCGCATTTTCTTTTCGCTCCGAAGAATCCGGAATTGTTCTGCATGCGGCAAAAGCGAGTCGCGCGCGAGCGGGTCGAGCGCGTCAAGCAGGTCCTGGCGCGTGACCTCGCAAATCCTCCCACGCTGGAAATGATCGGTCAGGAAGTCGGTTGCAGTCCATTTTATCTAAGCAGGATTTTTTCCCGCGAAGTCGGTCTGACCATTCCGCAGTATTTGCGCAAGCTGAGGATGGAACGCGCGGCGGAGTTGTTGCGCACGGGACGATACAATGTCACTGAAGCGGCCACAGAAGTCGGATATTCAAGTCTGAGCCATTTCAGCAAAGCCTTTTGCGAGACTATCGGTTGTTGTCCGGTGCTGTATCCGGCGGCCAAAAATGTGATTCTGGATCGCTGATGTCATCCTGAGCGAAGCGAAGGATCTCCCAATTCGGTGTTGATCACGCTAAGTAAGCCGTGGACTCCGGAACAAGTCGTGAGGTCCTCGCCGTCTCTGCGGCTCGGGATGACAGACCTCATAATATTATCCGCGCTATCCGCGTGATCCGCGGTTAGATTTTTATCCAGATGAAAATCACCCGCGCGCTCATCTCCGTCTCCGATAAAACCGGTATTGCCGCGTTCGCACGCGCGCTTGAGCGTCAGGGCGTGGACATCATTTCCACTGGTGGGACTGCGGCCCTGTTGAGGAAGGAAAAAATTCCAGTACGCGAGATCTCGAGCTTCACAGCATTTCCGGAAGTGCTTGAGGGACGTGTGAAAACTTTGCATCCCCGGGTGCACGGCGGTCTGCTTTACAAGCGCGGCAACGCAAAGCACGAAGCCGAAGCACGTGAATGCGGCTTTGAACCAATCGATCTGGTGGTGGTCAATCTTTATCCTTTCGAAGCCACTATTGCGAAGCCAGGGGTCAAGCTGGCTGAAGCAATTGAAAATATCGATATCGGAGGACCATCGATGATTCGCAGCGCGGCGAAGAACTACGAATCCGTGACCGTAGTTGTTGATCCCGCAGATTACGACGCGGTGTTGGAAAACATCCGCGATAACAAGGGAAAAACGACGATGAAACTACGGGAGCGCCTCGCCATTAAAGCCTTTGCGAGGACGTCCGATTATGATCGCGCGATCAGCAGTTTCCTGAACAAAGAGCAGACAACTGACGCCTCGTTTTCGCTTTCGCTTCCGTTGGCGATGCGCTTGCGATACGGAGAAAACCCACACCAAAGCGCCGCTCTTTACGGTGATTTTGACGAATATTTCGAAAAGCTTCATGGCAAGGAACTCTCCTTCAACAACATTCTCGACATTAGCGCGGCCACGAATTTGATTGCCGAATTCGAAGAGCCGACGGTTGCGATCCTGAAGCATACCAATCCGTGTGGAGTCGGCTCGGATTCCGATCTTCGCAAGGCGTGGGACAAGGCGTTTGCTACGGACAAACAAGCGCCGTTCGGCGGGATTATCGTGTGCAATCGTCCCTTGAGCGAGCCGCTTGCGAAAGTAATCGGCGAAATTTTCAGCGAAGTGATTATTGCGCCGGATTTCGAAGGCGAAGCGCGCGCGATCCTACAGAAGAAAAAGAATCTGCGCCTGATTCGATTGAAAACACCTGCGGAAGAAGCGAGACCGGCGACTGATGTGCGCTCGGTCTGTGGCGGCGTGCTGGTTCAGGACGCAGACACTGCAGGCGAGAATACTCAAAAGATCGTCACCAAAAGACGACCAACTAAAACCGAGCTGAAAGCGATGGTGTTTGGATGGCGCGTGGTCAAGCACGTGAAGTCGAATGCCATCGTTTATTCCAAGGCGGACCGGACCCTTGGCGTCGGCGTCGGCCAGATGTCGCGTGTCGACGCGTCGCGAATCGCAATTTGGAAAGCAAAAGAAGCCGGGCTCTCGCTCAAAGGCAGCGCGATCGCGAGCGATGCTTTTTTCCCATTTCCCGATGGTCTGATTGCTGCTGCGGAAGCCGGTGCAACGTGCGCGATTCAACCAGGTGGCTCAGTTCGTGACAAAGAAGTGATTACGGCTGCTAACGAGCGCAAGATGGCGATGATATTCACTGGTATCCGCCATTTTCGGCATTAAGACTGTTCTAAGTGAGACCCGCAGGAGTAAACGGTCGTTTCGCTCATTTCATTGACACCCGGCTTTAGCCGGGTGTAACGACGAGACCCCCGAGCACGAGCCGTTTCAACGGATTTCCTCTCGAATAAAAACCGTTGAAACGGTTTCCGCGTTTGCGTGTAGTTGCACCGGGCTGAAGCCCGGTGTTAATGAATTCCCGACGAATTTCGTGATGCCATGACTCGGCGACATCGATCAGTCGAACCGCCGCATGTTCTGAACATCGAGGATTTGCGACGCGCGGCGAAGCGCCGGCTTCCACGCGTAGTGTTCGATTACATCGACGGGGGCGCCGAAACTGAATGGACACTGCGCGCGAACTGCCGCGCGTTTGAGGCGGTCACATTGCGTCCGCGTGGCGCCATCGCTACACCAGTGTGCGAAATGGCCACTACAGTCCTTGGCACTCCGCTTACCATGCCGGTGATCCTCGCGCCAGTTGGAAGCTGCAGGCTCATGTATCCGCGCGGTGAAGAAGCAGCCGCGCGGGCCGCTGGTAACGCCGGCATTATTTACACGCTGTCGACGCTCTCAGGTTGCCGACTCGAGGATGTTGCAGCCGCTTCGGAAGGCCCCGTCTGGTATCAGCTGTACCTGGTCGGAGGTCGCGACTGTGCTCTCGGAGCTCTTGAACGGGCGCATAAGGCCGGATTTTCAGCTCTAGTTGTGACAATCGATACGCCAGTAGCTGGTTTACGAGAACGCGATCTTCGCAACGGCGCCAAAGAGCTTCTCAGCGGCAAACTACCGGCGATGTTGCCGTTTGTGAATCAGCTACTGACAAAACCCCGATGGCTGGCGGCTTTTTTTGCCGACGGCGGATTGATGAAATTCGAAAACGTAATCATTCCGAACCATGGACCGATGTTGTACGCCGATGTCACCGCCGCTCTCGAACAGTCCGTGGTGACCTGGCAGGATCTGAAATGGATCCGCGAGGCGTGGAGCGGAGCTGTGGTAATAAAAGGAATTCACATAGCAGACGACGCTCGCCGCGCAGTGGATGCCGGAGCCGACGCAGTAGTTGTTTCTAATCATGGTGGACGCCAATTGGACAGCGTCGCGCCGACATTGCGAATCTTGCCTGAAGTTGCGGCAAGCGTGGGCGATCGCATCGAAGTCCTGCTCGATGGCGGCGTCCGCCGTGGCAGTGATGTTGTGAAAGCGCTGTGCCTGGGGGCCCGAGCGGTAATGATCGGACGCGCTTATGCGTACGGGCTGGGTGCAGCCGGTGGCGCGGGTGTCGCGCGTGCAATTGAGATTTTGCGCACCGATCTCATTCGCACGCTCAAATTGCTCGGCTGCGCATCAATCGCAGAGTTGGACCGGTCGTTTATAGATGTCCCGCCGGATTGGCTAAAAAAATAACTACGCGATTCCCTTCAGCTTCGAGAGGCGCCAGAACCAAATACAAAGAATGGCAGCAACGACAAGCGCGACCCAGCTTAGGCCCATTGGAATTGTGTGGCTTCCGACAATGACTGGGGCATGCTTAACCAGTCGCAGGATGTGAAAAATAGCAAAAATACCAAAGATGACGCTTGCGACTCGTAGTCCGGTTGTTGGTGAGTTCATGCACCCATTGTTGCGAGTGCTCTCGATTTGTCAGCAAAAAACTTAGTACGATTCGAGGTCACCCTCTCCTGAGCGATGCGGCTTGAACCACCATCCCAACGACTGCCAGGCCCAAAAATACAATGGTTGCTCCGGCGGGCGGCAGAACGATTGCGTTTTGAATCATATGAGCGCCAATGAATGAGGAGACAACGATGAGCGCCCAATCAAATAAGAACAGTAACAGCATTGCGCCGATGAGTCCGCCGACCACGAAAATGATCGTGGAGTACTGCGAATAGTGAACGAAGAATGCGGCGGCAATCGCACTCGCAAGTTTGCCACCTGCAAGAAAACCAACGATAGCGACCGCGATCTTTTGGAGTAAGAATGCCAACAACGCACCGAGCACGCCCAGCACAAGTGCGATGGCGAGCTCTAGCAGCGGCGATGGTTCCGTGACCAGATGCGGGGCCAGCTCGATCCCCGCCAGGAATCCCACAGCAGCCACACAAAGCCAAAAGAGTCTTCGCCCGAAAAACAGAATCACGATGCCGATCAGCGCGCCGACAACCGGAACAGTGAAATGCGTCGAGTAAGCGCTTTGAGCGGCTATGACTTTAAAAAAACTCATGCGTGTAGAGGCGTTTGTGCCAAACGCCTTTGTATTTGATTTCGGTGCTTGACACAAGCACCGCTACACGCTGTGCTGCTGCGGAACGGGGTGGAGAACGTTTCGCTGTGGAGCAAGATCGACGGCACTCCCTGTTTGTCGCCTTGGATTCACCAGCGTTGTGACGGCGAATTCGCTCAGTCAAATTCTCGCAAGAACCCACGTAACGTCGTCCGGTTTTCTGACTGCACAGCACGTAACAATAAAACATTGTTTGACCGTCAGTCGTTTACATCGGCTTGGTGGATTTGAACGGTGGCCTGTCGCCGCGGCGACCGCTCTACTGTAGCGCATCGAGTAATTCAATCGGGCTGGTGGGATTTGAACCCACGGCCTCCTGGTCCCGAACCAGGCGCTCTACCAAGCTGAGCCACAGCCCGAAATCGATTTATCGACGGAACGTGCCGCGCCGGCGCGGCTCTTACTTCGCGCATTTTGCTGAAGAAGGCAAGGAGCTCAAAACTCAATTCGAGAGAAGCCTAGGGTGCGACGGTTTCCCAGCCGTCGTGGTTAATGCCACGGTGCCCAGGCCGACATTCCTTGGTACTCTTCCTTTATTATCTCGCGCCAGTAGAATCCGCCGTGGCTTCTCGGCCGGATTTGGATATTACGGGTAGGGCACCTGGGTCGGCTGGTGGCAATGTGAATAAATCTTGCCCCCAAAGCGCCCTGAGAAAATCCGCCGATCACACCCTGATCGAAAGTAATTTATGGTGTTATGGACGAAATCCGTTGACAACGAGGTGCTTCACTCGCAAAGTCAACACTCATTTTTACCATGCTCGCCCCGCAACTTGTCCCGTCCGTCCTTACAAATAGCGTGCCGGTCATTCTTCAATTCCCGATCCCGCAGCCGCGGGACCCCGTTCGATCCTTGCGCCATATGACGACTCAACTTCTTAATGAAGCAGCCCAGGTGATCCCAAATCAGCAACTTCTCATTAATGTTGTCTCCAAGCGTGTGCGTCAGCTTGGCTTGGGACATCGCCCGTTGGTGGAAACGACGCCGCGGATGTCGTTGACTGATATTGCGCTCAAGGAAATCATTGCGGGGAAGCTGGCTTACGAGTCGCTCGAGGAATCCTCAGACGGCGCTTAGTTTCTTCTGTAGCGTGCGCTGTCATCAGCGCAATGGAGTTCGGCGTCTGGCGCAGACGCCCTACAAGCCTACTTGGAAATGATACGTCGATTGGATTCTCCGCTGAGGACAGCGGACACTACAACGTTGATGCAGAACACACGCGGCCATGGCGGCTGAATCGATTACCAATCGCAAAGCGCGTCGCGATTACCACATTCTCGACCGCTACGAAGCGGGCATCGAACTGAAAGGCAGCGAAGTTAAATCGATTCGCGTAGGCAAGGCGAATATCGGCGATGCTTTCGCGCGAATCGAAAACGGGGAAGCGTTCCTTTATAACGCCGACATTCAACCGTACGAACGTGCCAGCCACGAAATCCCGCCGGCAAAACGCGTCCGCAAATTGTTGTTACATCGCCAGGAGATCGACAAGCTGTATGGCGAAACACAGGTAAAAGGTCGCGCGCTCGTCGTTCTCAAGCTCTATTGGAAAAATGGCAAAGTAAAAGCTGAGCTCGGGGTGGGCCAGGGCAAAGTCGCCGGTGACAAGCGGGCCGATTTGAAGAAGCGTGCCATCGATCGCGAGACGGCGCGTGAAGTCGCGCGATTTAATCGAAAACACGGCTGATTGTCCCAAGGGTCGTTCCTTGTTCACGGCCGTTTGCCGCGAAGCTTTCGTATCTTGATTGTAGGTGCCTGAAATGAATTTTCGTGTCGTGTTGCCAGCAGTCGCCTTCCTACTGCTCATCTGGGCAATCGTTCGGTTCATTCGCACTGCATCTTATCGTCTGCGCGACAAAGTCGTAGTCATTACCGGCGGATCGCGCGGGCTCGGACTCGTGCTTGCGCGATACGTTTGCGCGCGAGGCGGCAACGTTGCTCTCATTGCGCGCGATCCTGAGGAACTGGCGCGTGCAAAGACCGATCTAGCTCCCCGCGGCGGCAAAGTCCTCACGATTCAATGCGACCTGCTCGATACCGGACAAATTCAGTCGGCTGTTCGGCAAATAATCGATCGCTTTAGCAAGATCGATATCCTGATCAACAACGCCGGCATCATCGAAGTCGGTCCGCTTGAGCATCTGAGACCGGAGGATTTCGACCGCGCCATGCGATTGCATTTTTGGGCGCCTCTCGAATTGATTTCACAGATCGTTCCAGAAATGCGCATCTGGGGTGGGGGACGCATCGTCAATATTTCTTCCATTGGCGGCAAAGTTGCGGTGCCGCATATGGCGTCTTACAGCGCAAGCAAATTTGCGCTGACCGGTTTGTCCGATGCGGTACGGGCGGAACTCGCGCGCGACAACATTCATGTGACGACGGTGGCGCCAGGAATGATGCGCACCGGCTCGCATGTGAATGCAAAATTTAAAGGCAAGCATGACAAGGAATTTGCCTGGTTCGCGGCTTCTGCGGGAGCGCCGCTCCTTTCCATGAACGCCAATCGCGCCGCGAGAAAAATTCTCGCGGCCTGCCGTCGTGGTCAGCCCTCGCTGACACTCACGTTTGCTGCGCGCGCGGCTATTCTTGGGAACGCGTTTTTCCCAGATCTCACCGGTTACGCGATGAAATTTGTAAATCGGCTTCTCCCCGGAGCGGGCGGTGAGGAAGGCAATAAATCGCGAGCTGGCTCGCAACTCCGTCGGTTAACACCAGAACGGCCAACAAAGCTCGCCGATCGAGCGACAGAGGAAAACAACGAAGTCAGCAGCAAGCCGCTCTAGGAATCGCTGTGATTGCCACCAGGATTCAATTGGGCGTTGGACGCCTGCTCGCGATCCTTCGGAGTCGGGCGCCTGCCGCGGCGCCTGCTCGCGAACATTTCGGAGTAGCGTTGCGAAGGCGGGTCGAGCGCTTGCTCGCGACGTGTCGGAGTTGGACGTTTGCAGGCACATGTCGAAGCGTCTTTTCGTTGCAATCGATCTGCCGGACTCAACACGCCAGTTGCTTGCACGTCTTGATCCGCACATTCGCGGCGTGCGCTGGACTGACCTGACTCAGATGCACCTGACGCTCGGTTTCTTCGATGATGTTCCAGACGACGCTTATTCTGCATTGCGCGAAAAGCTCAGCGCGATCCAGTTTGGCGCATTCTTTCTACCCATTGCTGGCGTCGGAGCATTTTCTGCAAAAGGCGCGCCGAAAATTATCTGGATTGGGGTCGGCAAGGCGCACCCGCATCTGTTTCAGATCCACAAACGCGTGCAGGAATCCGCGCTCGCTGCCGGGTTGAAGCCGGATCTGCGTCCGTGGCATCCGCACATTACCATTGCGAGATGCCGGGATGTTTCCGCGCAATCGCTCAGGAAGTTTCTGCAAGCAAATGGCGAACTCGACGCCGGAATGATCCGCGTCGAAGCATTTCATCTTTATTCGAGCAAACTAACTCCCGCCGGTCCAATTCATACGCGCGAACTAACCGTGCATTGCCGCGGCTTGTGACCGTCGAGCGCGAACATTTCCCCTTAATCGGTAGGGCGCGTCACTCCGTGCGCGCCCTTCGCGTGAATTGCAAATTGCACGGTGTGCAGAGGACTGCCCGCCCTACCCACGGGGGGACGGATGATTGGTCAGACGCCCTACAATCCCTTGCTTGAGAGTGGAGCAGCTACGTGCTCGAGCGAGCGTCGCTCCGCCGGCACACCGATCCATGCCTCAATCGCCGCCCCGAAAATCATCAATGCTGCCGCCACCAAATACCCAACGAACAATGTCGTAACCGATCCGGTGCCGATGATCCACCCGAAGAGTATTGGCGCGCCGACGCCGCCAGCCAGCGTTCCGATCGCGTAAAAAATTGCAATTGCCACCGCACGGATTTCCAGCGGAAAAATTTCGCTCACCGTCAGGTACGCTGAGCTTGCTGCCGCCGACGCGATGAAGAAAATAATTGTCCATGCAACGGTTTGTGTTTGTGCGGTGAGCACGCCCGCGTGAAAAAGCCAGCCGGTGAGCGCGAGTAAAATGCCTGCGAGCCCATAGGTAAGAGTAATCATTTTTTTGCGTCCGATTGTGTCGAACAGATGTCCAAGCACCAGTGGGCCCAGCACATTTCCCAACGCGAATGGCAAGAGATAACCACCCACATCTTGTTCAGGCACGCTATAAAACCGCATGAGCACGAGCGCGTAAGTAAAGAAGATCGCATTGTAAAAAAACGCCTGGGTGGACATCAGCACAAAGCCAAGAAATGAACGGCGGCGATGTTCGTGCACGATCGCGCCCCAAATCTCCCGCCACGGAGTATGCGTGCGCGTTCGAATCCGCGTGAGCGCTTCGTTGTAGCCGGGATCGGTGATCCCGGTCGCAGCCCCTCCCATGATTTTTCGTTCCACATCCGCAACAATTTCCTCTGCCTCACGATTACGCCCGTGAATCATCAACCATCGCGGACTCTCCGGAATCCATTGTCGAAAGAAAATCACGATCAGTCCCAGCGTCGCGCCGATTCCAAATGCGCATCGCCACCCGAGCCAGATTGGAATTCGTCGAGGATCGAGCAGAACAAGCGTCGCACCTGCGCCCAAGGCCGCCCCGACCCAATATGAGCCGTTGATTATCAAATCGACGCGGCCGCGGACACGCGCTGGAATTAGTTCGTCAATTGCCGAATTGATGGCCGCATACTCGCCGCCAATCCCAGCGCCCGTAATTGCGCGAAAGAATGCGTAGCTCCAGAAGTTCCAGGAGAAAGCGGACAGCGCCGTTCCGATGAGATAAACCGCAACAGTAATGAAGAACAATTTCTTGCGGCCAAACCGATCGGTCCCGTAGCCGAAGAGCAATGCACCGATTACTGCGCCCGAGAGATACCAGGTGGCGCTCGCGCCGACCTGCGTGTCGGTCAATCCAAGCGTCTCATGGCGCGTTAATATTCCGCCTACTGCTCCAGCCAGCGTGACTTCCAAACCATCTAGAATCCATGTTGCACCGAGCGAAACTACGATCAGCCAATGCCACGAGCTCCACGGCATCCGGTCCAAGCGCGCCGGCACGTACGATTCGATCGTTTCGCCATCTGCCATGCTTCCAGTCTTTCGCGCAAAGAAACGCGCAGCGCAAAATGCGAACCAAGAAGTTGCGCGTGTAGTCACGGCGCTGTGCGCCGTCTTCTCGTCGGCCAGTTTGAAGCTCAGACGCCCACAGGGGCGTGGCTACAAGATCACGCAAGCAGTCTTTCGCGCAAACAAACGCACCGCGCAAAATGCGATGTTGCCGCTTAGTGCGCCGAAAGATTTGCGCGGCGATTTCGAATGTAGCGAAAGTACCGTTCTCGGATGCGCCACTGATATAAAACCAGAGGAACAACGACGGTAAGCTCGAGAAAATGACGCAAAGAGCAATCCAATTCGCCGGCTTTGAAGCCCCGACGAATCAGCAGCAGCGCTAGTACCGTGATCACTGCGGTGAGCCCAAACCCGACGTGCCAGGCAAAGCGCGACCCTAGCAAATAGAGAACGAAGAACACGGCTTTGGTCACAATGATCAGGATCCCGAATTCAGACAGATCACGATGAATGAGATAAGAATCGTAATCGAAAGGCAGAGTAATGACGAAGGCAGCAACGACGACCCCAAGCGGATTCCGTTCTAGCGTGCCACCCATGCTTTGGAATCTAACGAGAACGAAATAACCCACGGCAAGATGTCGTGGCGAACACACTGGGCGCATTTCGAAATGGAGCCGTTGGCCTTCATTGGTTGGTTAATCTCATTTGCTTTTAGCAGCCCTCCAAGCTTTCTCGAATCGCATGGGGAATCGTTTCATAACATTAAATCCGGTCATCACAACGGCCAGTGGTTGGTTAGACCGCTTGGGGCGCAACAACGCGACGAAGTGAAACATAAAGAAGAGTGGTCTCGGGTAAGCGCACTGAAATACCGTCAAACCTAAACTCGTCGTTCCGACAGGAAGCCATGTAGTCCAGATACTCGCGTCGCGACTGCCAGCGCGCGCGCTGATGGGTAAACAGCGACCAAGCGAGAAGCTCGTCATAACCTTCACGAAGTAGTGCGGGGTCCCACAGTCTGATGGTGACAAGCTCGTTAGCGTCTTCGATAGAGCCGTTGTAGTCCATCAGCGCTTCTTCCCAATGATCAGTGAACTGTCCCTTGATGTCTTCAGCGGTGAGCCGGGTGTGACCGGCTGAGTCAGTTTTGGGAAAGAGGATGCCGTATGGATTCTTGTAACCTGCGCTAATTTGCATCCGGAAAATGAGCCCGAAGAGATCGTCAGCTTCGGCGCATCTGGCTCTGAGCTCGATCTGCGGAGGAAGCGTCATGCAATCTAACGAGACAAAGCTCAGGCACCGCTGGCTGGAGCGACCTTTGCTGCACTGGGTGATAACGAAGTCATGTGAAAGCTAGTCATCAGAACGGGCCAGCGGTTGGCTGGAGCGATCGGTTAGACCTCTTGTTCCAATATCGCCAGCTGAGAACAAACGCGAGACTGGCAAAAGCGCAGCTGATGATCGATGTGATGATGAGCGTCGATGTCGGAAGCGTAGTGCCGGTGTACGGAAGCCAAAGGGGACCGGAAAGCGATGCTGCTATGATAAGAGAGAGCAATA
>Ga0209470_1000550_pt1 | contig 29323 bp, 25 predicted proteins | sample GraSoiAngelo_125_FD_185882 | JGI IMG/M metagenome (GOLD analysis project Ga0209470, IMG submission 185882) | Grasslands soil microbial communities from the Angelo Coastal Reserve, California, USA - 14_0927_05_40cm (SPAdes) (version 2) | ecosystem: Environmental > Terrestrial > Soil > Grasslands ... | reverse complement strand
ACCGTGCCAATTCCGCGCAATGTGAATACGCGATCGATAAACAAGCGCGGCTTGCCGAAATCGCGCTGTGGATGCATGGCTGCGAGCTCCGACGCGATCGCACTCTTTAATTTTTCAATTCCGTCGCTGGTCCGGACAGAAGTTGGAACAATCAATGACTCCGCAAACAGAGTCCCGTGAAGTTGAGTTCGAATTTGTTCGGTCGTGCTATCGATTTTCCCCAAATCGCTTTTCGTGAGCGCGATCAGGGCGCGCCTGACACCGAGATACGTCAGGATTTGCAAATGCTCTTCCGTTTGCGGCATCCAGCCGTCATCGGCCGCAACAACAAAAAGCGCGAGATCAATCGAGCCGACACCCGCGATCATGTTTCGGACGAAATCTTCGTGACCTGGAACATCAACGATGCCTGCGTGAATCGTCTCGCCATTCGGTCCGGTCAAATTCAATTCGGCGAAACCGAGCTCAATCGTGATTTGCCTCTTCTTTTCCTCCGGCAAACGATCCGGATCAGTTCCGGTCAGCGCTTTGACGAGTGCGCTTTTGCCGTGATCGACGTGGCCCGCCGTGGCGATGACGAAGTGCCGAGTGCTCACTTCCTGCACACCGCGCTGATTGCTTGGATGACCAGACCATCCTGCTGTGGGAAAATCGTGCGCAGATTGAGTTTGAAGCGATCATTCGCGATGTAACCAATAAGCGGAGGCGTTGACCGACGCAGACGGCCCGCGAACGCGACGACTGAGCAATTGCTCGGAACGATCTCAATCGTGACGGACGACATGCTCGATTTAGGCAATGTGCCACCGCCTGCTTTGGCAGCGCTGCGGCCGATCGCGATTTGCAGCCCCGGGGAGCTTTTGGACAGCTTATCACAGATTGCTGCAGCTCGAGCGCGCAATGCATCTTCGGAAATTTGCAACAGCGCCAACGTCGGGATGTCAGCAGTCTGTTGATTCAACTGAAGATCGACTGTTGTCTGCAACGCGGTGAGACAAAGCTTGTCGCACCGCAACGCGCGAAATAGCGGTTCGGGTTTCAATTCGGCGATCAATCGCTTTTTGCCGGCAATGATTCCTGCTTGCGGGCCCCCGAATAATTTGTCGCCGCTAAAGCAAACAAGATCGACGCCACTTTTCAAAACCTCGGCAGGCGTCGGCTCGTGATCGGCAATTCCAAATGCTTCAGTTGCAACAATAGCGCCGCTGCCCAAGTCCTCGACAAACGGAATGCGCTTCTTTCGCGCAAGCGCGCTGATCTCTTCCGAAGAAGGCGATTCGACAAAGCCGCGCATGAAAAAATTGCTACGATGAACTTTCAGTATCATCGCGGTCGCGGGGCCGATGCCGCGTGCATAATCATCGACCGTGGTTTTATTAGTCGCGCCGACCTCGCGCAGTTTTGCGCCGGTGGCTTCGATGATTTCGCCGATGCGAAATCCGCCGCCGATCTGCACGAGCTCGCCGCGTGAGATCACTACCTCCGGCGCGCCCTCGCCACGGCGAGCACGCTGTGGTCGGGTCCTACTATTTTGTTTTGTGAAATAGTGAACGATTAGGACTAACGCGGCTGCGCAATTGTTTACCACCGTGGCTGCTTCCGCTCCGCAAAGTAGCGCGAGCGCATTCTCGATGTAACTGCCGCGGCGGCCGCGTTCGCCTGTTGCAAGATCGTATTCAAGATTGGAATAGCCCAATCCAATTTCGTTCAGTGCACGAACGGTTTCGCTCGCCAACGGCGCTCGCCCAAAATTCGTATGAATGACGATCCCGGTCCCGTTGATGACCGGTTGAAGCCTGCTGGCGCGAAGTTCGTCGAGTGAGTGGCGGAGATCAGTCACGATGGATTCGAATTCGGGGACATCTCTCCCTGCGCGGATCTGTGAAAGTCTGCGGCGAACAAGATCGACAACGATCGGACGTGGCAAATCGCACTGGCCGAGCGCGTCGAGAATTTTCGAGACGGCGGGGATTTGTCGCCCCGGGGATGATTTTACTCGCCGCTGATGCATATCAATGGGCCGCGGCGCCGTCGCGGCACGATTTTTCCGATTAGCGCGGCTGAAGGTGTGCCCGCTTTTCGCAGGATCATGAGCACGCTTTGAAGATTCGCTTCAGCCACGCACAGCAGCAAACCGCCGCTGGTTTGCGCGTCGGTTAAGAGAATTCGGCGCTGCTCGCCCGTGCTTCCCCAATCGACAGCCACAGTTGTGGCAAACAGATTCTCGCGGCTCCCGCCAGGGATGCAGCCTTGTTCGATCAAGTCGGTGATCTCGTCGCTAATCATTGGCACGGCATCGGGATCGATCTCGGCGGAGACAGCGCTGGCGCGGCAAAGTGAAACCAAATGACCGATCAACCCGTAGCCGGTGACGTCGGTGGCGGCGCGGACCAGACGACGCTCGGCCAGCTCCGCGCCAATCGTGTTGACCTTCGACATAAGGGCGATCACTTTCTTCTGGAGCGCGCGCGAAGCGACTCCGCGTTTAACCCCAGTGGTGGCGATGCCCGTGCCGAGCGGCTTTGTCAGAACGAGCAAATCGCCGGGACGCGCATTTGCATTGGTGGTAACGAGCCGGACATCGACTACTCCCGTGACGGCGAGCCCATAAATTGGTTCGGGATTTCGAATCGAATGGCCGCCGATGATCACGCATCCCACTTCGGCCGCCTTGGCAAGACCGCCGCGCAAAATCGAAGAAATGACTCGTGGACTAACGAGATCGGTTGGAAAGCCGACAATGTTCAGCGCGGTCAGCGGGCGCCCGCCCATGGCGAAAATATCCGAGAGAGAATTGGCCGCGGCGATCTGCCCGTAAGAAAAAGGGTCGTCCACGATGGGCGTAAAGAAATCAACTGTTTGCACAAGAGCGCGATTCCGATCGAGGCGATACACGCCGGCGTCGTCGAAAGTCTTCGAGCTCACGAGCACGTTCCGGTCTAATGAAATGGGAAGCTGCGGCAAAACTTGTCGCAGGGCCTGTTGGCTCAACTTGGAAGCTCACCCAGCACAGGATGAGAGCGAGGTCAGTTTACGGATTTGCTCGCGTGACACCGAAGTTCACCTCCTTTTTTCCATTGTGGATTGCGGACTGCGGATTGCGGATTGTCCATCGGATTCATCGATTACGCCCGGTGCCTGCGTCGCGCAGTCTTAATCGAGGCGACTGTTATTGCGAGCAGTTCATTGGCTTCGGCAAGTAGGCTTTTAAGTTGAGCCCGCCTCAGGAGCTTGTGCGCAATAATCACTTCCATCCAATATGCCGACTCGTCGCACTCCTCCTCCACGACGCCAAGCTTGGAAATAAAGTCTGCTTGTGATCTAGCTCGCGCTGCTGCCCGGTAATTTGCGCCAACTGAAGTGCCAGCGTGAAGTAACTGCCGCCCCAGAATTCTAGCGGTCTCGGTTTTTGGTAACGCCTCTACTGCGCTGATCGCGCGGACTCCAAATTCGAACGTGCGATTCTTAAGTTCCTGTGTTGTCATAGTGACATTCTGCAATTCGCAGTCCGTAATCGCCAATCCGCAATTGGCTAAGGCGGAGAGGATAGGAATCGAACCTACCCCGCCACTTGCGTGGCGACGACGGTTTTGAAGACCGCGAGGGCCACCAGGCACCCTTCACTCTCCAGAAAACAGACAACGCCGAACGCCCAACGTCCAACATCCAACGTCCAACTGTCTGAATTGAGCGTTGAGCGTTGAGTGTTGAGCGTTGAGCGTTTGACAATCTCAACATCCAAGGCCCGATCGCGTTCGCTAGGCCACGTGCTTCAAAAAGGGAACTCGACGCGCTATTTAATTTTTTTGATCGACTTGACGACGTCGTCGAAGTCCGGCCAGTCGCCGGTGTCGAGTTTAGAATGGAGCAGTTTGCCATTAGCGCGAATCTCGAAAGCGCCGCCGCTCGATGGGATTAGCATGAGCGACTTGATGCGCTCGCCAAGCTCAAGAATTTTAGCCGCCAAACTGACGGCTTTCGGCGTATAGTTTCAAACGACGCAGTATTCGATCGAGATCTCGGTCTTCACCGACAAACTCCTTTCCGAGGACGAAGTTATCGATGCGACGAATGGCGGTCAAGACATGCGCAAGAATAGTGGCGCTTGACACAAGCGTCTTTACAACTCAAAAGTGTAGCCGCGGCGGCTCCACACGGAGCGCGGCATCTCGACTTCACCAAACCGCGGAAACAATCGCGGTTTCTCAGCCCTGAAGGGGTGAACCCCCAAGATTCCTAGAAGGCGAAATTCAGGCCGCTGCGGAACATTCCGAAATTATTTCTCGGGCCATCAATTACGCCGAAGCTCAAGTCATTAATCATCGCGACATGTCGCGAGAACCGAAATTCGAGACCTGCCCCGAATTGGCCGAGCACTTTGGTTTCGGCACCGAAGTGTTCGGTCTGCGCATTGACAGCGAATGCGTCCGGCGGTCCTTGCGTGTGAAGGGTGTCCCTTTCGCCACCGCCAAAAATCGCACCCACACCCGCCCATGCGTAGGGCGCAAGACGTGTGCAGGGAATCGGATAGCGCAAGGTAAGCGTTCCTAAAACAGAGCCGATGGTGTGATTGTGATTGATTCTTCGGTGAACAAATATCGGAACCGCCTGGTCCTCGAAGATATCGAACCCAGGCTTGTGAGCGTCCAATGCAAATCCCTCAACACCGAGACCAGCATAGCGACAGAAGAAATATTTTATGTCCCCGCCGCCGCCCCATGCGTGGTCGCCACCGATGTAGCGATCATAGGTGCCAAGGACTGGGCCTCCCTCACTCGTACTTTGCACGATGTCCACCAGCGAAGGATTAGGAGCGAACTCGGTGTTGGTGAATGCATATGTGCCCCAGAGGTTCAGATTCCATTCGCGGTCTCCGTACCATTCAGGACACGGCGGCACGTATGCGACCTGCTTCATTTCTTTTCCCGAATCTTTTCCCGAATGGCTATAGGCCGCGTCGGAGTAGTAACGGAATCGACTTGACACCGGCGCTTCGGCTTCAGCGCGTTCACCACCAAACAGCCACGAAAAGGCAACAAAAACATCAGCCACCGGCGAATCGTGCGTGCAACCAAACAAAGGTGAGATGTCCAGGCGAGTTTGCGTGGTCGGTTTCCACGCGACGGTTGGGCCGATCACGAAGCTGTTGATCGGATCGCCCCGTGTGTCTTTGGTGGTGACGTTCTTATACTCCATCTCCAAGCCGACCTTCAGACGCTCATTGGGCAGCAAAACTGGAGTCATCACAGCTTGGGAGAAGCCCCATTCGCGGCCACGGTCGCCGGTGTTCTCTTTTTCGAAGAACCAGTTCATGGCCCACTCAAAGCGACCACCGAACTCCTGGGCGAGCAGCAAACGAAATTCATACGCATCGGGGACTTTCGGCGGTCCGCCCTCTTCTTCTTCCTCCTCCTCTCCTCCTCCACCTGGAGGAGGTGGAACTTCTTCGTGTCGAATCGTGCCGACGCCGAACTTGTATTCGGCGAACAGTGTTGGATTGAGCGGAATCTTATTCCAATCAGCAAGAGCCCATCGTGCTTCTAAACTCACTGTCTGCACGCCGCCACCGCCATTAAATCGTTCCAACTCTGTTTCGGCCGCGACGTTAAAACGATAGGGCAAACCCATTTCGATCTCTTGAGTGAAAAGATAATCCGGTGGCCCATGGCGGAACCCCTGACCCTCAAAAAGTTCGCCGAAGAAAAACGCCCATGGCGGCAACACGTAGGCATTTACTACGTTGGAAAAGCGGCTGCGCGAAAGTCCTGGTGGCGCACCATACGCGCTGGGTACCTCCTCGCCCGTAACAACGATCTCCTGCTCGGCAGCAACCTGCGCGTCGACTGAACGATTGAGGGCGGGACTAACAAACCAGATGCACGCCACCAAAAGCATGAGGTGCGAAAGAGTTGACCGGAAAAAATGAGTCCTGAGCATAGGAATTGAGGTTAAGGTTTAGTGGAGAGTTTCGACGTCGCGCGCAGATCATTACAAAATTGTAATGATTGGCAAGATAAATCTTTCGCGCTGTAGCTGCGAGCGCTGACCGCGGCGGTACTAATCTTCGCAGTACCTGGAGGGCCGACGTCAACGCCGTCGGCTACAGCTTGCTCGGGAATGTCAGCTTCACGGTTGTGCCGCGACCAATCTCGCTCTCGATGTTGGCGGAGCCGCCGTGAAGATCGACAATCGATTTTACCAGCGCCAGGCCCAGGCCTGCTCCATCGGAGCCGCGCGATGAGTCGGCACGGTAAAACCGATCAAACACACGTGACAAATGCTCGGGAGCTATTCCGCAGCCGTTGTCGCCGACTGCGAGTTCAAATTGACCGTCATTTTCGGAAAGCGTGATGTGAATTGAACCGTGCTCCGGAGTGAAACGCAGCGCATTATCGAGCAAATTTCCGACGGCGCGCTCGAACAAGTCGGGGTCAGCATAGATTTGTCCTTCGCCGCTGCACGTGATTGTAACGTGACGCTCTTCCGCAATTGTTTGATAAAACGCCGCAATTTTCTCCACAGCCGCACGCGCATCGAATCGCTTGCGCGCAATTGGTTCGCGCGCCGCATCCACCCGCGCGACAAAGAGCAAATTGTCCACGATTCGGGACAGCCGTTCGCATTCGCCGACGGTGGACTCGATCGTTTCACGATATTCGGCAGCCGCGCGATCCCGCGTCAGAGCGACCTGTGCTTCGCCAATCATATTGGCAATGGGGGTCCGCAGCTCGTGTGCGAGATCGGCAGAAAATTGAGAGAGCCGCGTAAACGAATCGTCGAGGCGCTTAAGCATGTCGTCGAAGGCAATGGCGAGAGGTTTAAGCTCGCGCGGCCAGTCCGCCGGTGTCACTCGCTCCTTCAGGTGAGTCGGGCCGATGCGCGCAACCGATTGCGTCATTTCTCGCAGCGGCCGCAAGCCTCGTTTGGTAACGATGACGGCGATGAAAGCCGAGGCCAGGACGCTACCGCAGAGGACCATGACGAATAAGACAGCGAAATTTCTTTCGACTCGCTCGTCGCTTGACCGGTCTTGTGCTACCTGAAGAGTGTAAGGCTGGCTGCCGGACTCTTCGTTCAGGCTAACGAGGGAAAACAGTTTCGACCCTTTGCGATAATCCTTTGGGCTGCCAATAATCGACGCTGATTTTTGCGTGTCCGCCGAAGCCTTGGCGGAGGCGGGCGGCGGCGGAAAAATCTCTGGCGGAAGCGATCGATCCATTCCCGGTGTTTCCGCGTAGGTGCGGCCTTGCGAATCGAGCACCCGGGTCCAATAAGCGGTGTGCTCGCCTGCGCTGTGGCCGTTCAGCTCTTCGGCAAAGCGTGTGGGGCCACTCTCCTGGAGATCAGCGCGTAAAGCTGCGATTTTGTCGGCCAGAACCGCTTTGTCTTCGGCAAACGCGTGCCGAATAACGATCGCGTAAAACACGCCAAGCCCGCAGGCGAGCAAGAGCGAGGTCGCCATCGTGAAAAGCAAAATAAGCTGCCACGCGATGGAGCGGGGATTAGTGCTCATCCTCGTTCTCGTCCTCGCACTCGTCCTCGCCAGGTTCTTCTCGAATAATCGAGGACGATGACGACGACGAGGACGAAATATCAAAGCGCTCGATCAATTTCGTCAGCATCGAAGCGATCCGCAGGAGCAGCTGTTTGCCTTTATCGGTGTCTCCGCCGCTGCAAACGCCCTTTGCAACCAGCGCATCCAAACACGCTGCGCATTCAGTCGCCGAACCACGCGCGTCATCGAAAAACTTTGCTCGTGTTCGTCGCTGGCGTCGGCCGTTTCCCTCGGCCGTATTGAGCAAAGCGGAGAGACTGGCTCGATCAAGTTGATCCGAAACTTCTGCAATTCGAGCATCCGTCGATCGCTGCTTGATGTTCACGAGGAGCGCCGTCACCCACGTGACAAAACGAAGCTCTAACTGGTAAACATCAAGTTTTTCGTGATCGAAGTACGTTCTCATCTCCAAAATTCCTACTCATCCTCGTCCGGTTCTTCTCGAATGATCGAGGACGAGGACGACGACGAGGATGAAAAACCATGGAGCGTCGCTTTAGTGCGCTTTGAGAACATAACCAACGCCGCGAATGGTGTCGATTAGCTTGGTCTTAAACGGATCGTCCACTTTCGCGCGCAAGCGGCGGACAACAACATCGACTACGTTCGTGTCAGTTTTGAATCCTATGTCCCACACTTGTTCTGCAATCTCAGCGCGCGATACCACTTCACCGGCTGAGCGAACCAGATGAGCGAGCAGCAGAAATTCTTTCGGCGTAAGATTTAGCGGAATTCTGGAGCGCGTTGCCTTGTGCCGTCGCATGTCAATTTCCAAATCAGCGATTCGCAAATGTTCTGCTTGTCGCTGGGGAGCACGGCGCAATATCGAGCGCACCCGGGCGAGCAATTCCGTAAACGCGAACGGTTTGACGAGATAATCGTCTGCGCCCAGCTCGAGCCCTTTCACGCGGTCGCGCACACTGTCACGCGCGGTGAGAAAGAGAATGGGTGTGCGAACGCCATCGCGCCGGAGCTCCGCGACCAGTTCCCACCCGTCCTTGTAAGGCAGCATGATATCGACGATGAGAACATCGAACTTCGTTGTGCGCGCCAGTTCAGAGCCCGTTTCACCATCGACGGCAACATCGACGGCGAAACCGGCTTCCCGCAGTCCCTTGGCCAGGAACGCCGCCGTTTTTTTTTCGTCTTCGACTACGAGAATCCGCATTGCGGAAAGTGGGATCTCTTCCCGGTCAGCAGCACTATTGTTCCTGGGAAGAAGGCACTGCAATCACAAGGCCGGCAAGCAGAAAGGTAATTGCCGCTGAGAACAAGCAATAACGGCAGTAAGCGTGCAGTACGAACGCCTGTACATACAAAAACCAAAGCGTGGCCAAAAACATCGCGCCGACGATGGTAATGAGAAGTGTTCGCGCGCGGACGTAGCCGAATGCTGCGAATGTGGCGAAGGCAAATACGCTCAAGTACGCCACCGCGCCAAGCAGGGCCACCGGAATTCCAGCCAACTTGGCATACGAACTGCCCAACACCCGGAAACAATCTGGCGATCCTCCGCAACTGAGCGTCTCGCCGGTTAACGCCTGCACACTCAGATACGTTGCGTCCGCCAGTCCTGCCACAGCGACGATCGCGGCAACCGTAAAAAGGATCGTACGAAATCGCGATACAGTCATGGTCGGAATGACGAATGACCCATGACGAAAAACGCGCCGCGCCGGCGTTTTCACTCCGCTTTCGGCATTCCGATTTCGTTTGTCCTCGGTCATTGTTTTCGGCCGCTCCTCCAGATCTTGGCAAAGATCAGGTGCAACTCTCTGGCTTCGAGCCACAGCTCTCGCGCTTCGGATTTCAATTCGGGAACAGCGCGAGCGACCATGCGCAGAAAATGTTTGCTCCCACGCGCTTCTTTCTTGCACGTGCCAATGCACTTTAGAAAATCTTTTTTAGACACTGCATCGTCGGCTTCATCATAATTGACCCCGACGCTTGTTGCTGCCCCGACCAATTGACTGATGATTCGGTCTGTCACTGGCCCGAGCGGAATCTTCTTGGCGAAATCAATGATCGCTTCACCGAATCGCGCCGTTCTTTCCTCCAAATCGTAAACCGGTGTCGTGTCAGGCTCTTCACGAATGAACGGCGCCCGCTCCTCGAACCAAAATGAGTCATCCGATTCGTCGGAACATTCGTGCTTCGTCATTCCTTCGGCATTGAACATTCGACATTCGTCATTGCTGCTAGTCGCATGATTCGCGGGCATATCGGTCATGCCTGCGATTTTCCCGCCAGCGCCGCATCGATCGCGGCGCGAACGCCCTCGGGATTTTTATCTTTAGGGTCGACCGGATGATTATTGATGAAGAAGGTTGGAGTAACGTTTACTCCCAGAGAATCGCCCAGCGCGTGATCTGAATCGACTCGTTCTCTGGCTTTTTCGCTGTCCATGTCCTTTCTGAATTGATCAAGATTGAGCCCGATCGTTCCGGCGTACGATTCGAACAATTCGTGGGTGTTGGGTGCCTTGCTCCAGACTGCTTGTTCTCGATACAGCACGTCGTGCATCTCCCAAAAACGGCCTTGCATCCCGGCCGCTTCTGCGGCTAGCGCGGCGTCACGAGCGTGTTCGTGAAGCGGGAGCGGAAAATTCCGAAACACGATGCGCAGACGCGAGTCATATTCCTTCAGGAGCTCCTCGCCAAAAGAGGCGAAAGTGCTGCAGGGCGGGCACTGAAAATCGCCAAACTCTTCCAGTGTCACCATTGCGTCGGGGTTGCCTCGAATGTGCATTGATTTGGCGCTGCTGTTTCCCGAAACGCTCCTGTTTTCCGAGACTGCCAGGAGTTGTGTACGCTTTGCCCGATAGAGCATTGCTCCGCTCCCAAGCGCGACCAATGCGACCGTAGCAACAATTAAAAAGGGTAAATAGCGTTTCATCGACCGGCGCAGGAGCGAAAAACTTCGGCGCAACGATCGAATCGTCAAGTCATTGCCGGCCTAACCACGAATGAACAGCCGCCTTCGCTAAACCTTCGGCGTGCCGGGCGAATGCAGAGGAAGAAGAAGATTTGCCCGCGAATCACGCGAGTAGACGCGAACAACATTGAGGTTCGCAGAACATAGTGACAGCGAGGATAAAGCGATGCGAGGATGCATCGCACTCCAGAGCACTTCCGTGCGAAATCCAACGAGATGCCCATTCCGTTTCGTCCGTTTCGCGAAAGCTTTGGAGTGCGCGCGCGTCCTCGCGTCGCTTTCGCATACCGCTACTTATTATCGGAATATTAGTAGAAGGTGGGATATTAAATCATTCGCGTTGATTCGCGGGCCGACAATCTTTTGTTTTTGCATTTCGGATTTATTTCGTCATTCGAGCTTCGTCATTGTTGACCGGTACGGAGCGGTGAGACTAGATTTAATAGTGCGATTTCCAAGATTCCCAATTATTTTGGGGCTCCTTGTTATGACTGCTTGCGTTTGCGTCGGGCAAACTCCGTCCGGGGTGGAAACGGGGATTGAAGGAGTAATTACGATTAGTCCGAGTCAGCCCGGACCGATCAGAGCTGATAGTCCCGGTTCAAAGCCTCTCACGAATACGGCTTTCGTAGTGGAAAACCAGAAGGGCCAGGTGGCATCGTTTACGACTGATGACCAGGGTCGCTTTCGTATTCCCCTGCCGCCCGGACACTACAGAGTTTCCATCAAGGGAAAGAGACCCGGGATCGGCCGCTACGGCCCGTTCGAGGTCGATGTTGCGCCGGGCAAAATGACAACGGCCCAGTGGGAGTGCGACTCGGGCATTCGATAGAAGTCATCTCGTAAATAGTTTGATCTCGTTTTTCGCGGGCCGAGGGCGGCCTGGCTCCATCGAGATGCATCGACGACGAACGTTGGAGACAGCCTGCCCTCAGGCTGTTTCGATTTATGAGATGCGTTCTAGTCGCCGAGCGATAGTAAGGCGCCAAGGTCGAATACGCGTTGTGCTCAACAGGTTGGCAAAAAATCCGGCCTTGGCGGCCTGCTTTTTCTCGCGTCCGCGGGAACTCGCGAGTTGCCTCGCGAGTCCCTACTCACGATTCACTAGTCACCGATCACTAATCAGCGTTACTACGGCCGAGGCGGCGGCGTTGGCTTAGGCCTTGGCGTTGGAGTAGGCCTCGGCGTAGCAGTCGCCGTCGGAGTCGGCGTGGCCGTTGCCGTAGCTGTAGCTGTTGGTGTGGCGGTCGGGTGGGACTTCCGCATGGACCGTTGTACACTGCGCGGTCGATGCCGATGTAGTCTGAGTTAGCCCCGCTAAACCCGGCGTTCTCGACAAAGTAGCGGAAGGCAAGTCGCCCCGTGGCGCCAGCAGGCGGGAGACCGCTCAAAGTCACGGTGAACTGGGTCCAGACATTCGGGTAGCCATTTGTCGTGTAGTTCGGATTAATGTTGAGCAGCAGCGTGGTGAAATCACCAACGCTGGTGGCGGTGCTTCCCACATTCGTGCTGGCCCCGTTGGTGCTCATGCGCACTTGGAGTCGGTCTGGGAACATTGGAGTATGCCGTCCGTGTGTAGAAGGTGAGCACGTTGCCGTTCCGCAAGTTCAGAACCGGCGTCAACAACCAGTTACTGATGGTATCCAGGTTCCGGGTATTATTGAAATTGGCGGCAATATAGGCGGTAGGCGCGCCGTCAAACGCCGGGAACACCGCCGAACTGCCTTCGAACCAGTTAGTGGTTCCCAGAGGCTGACTGTTGTTCTGCATGAACCAGCCCATACCAACCAACTGGGTGATGTCGTCGAACCCTTCGTTGATGCTATTTGAGTGCACGTCGGCGACGCTGTCGGGGTTGGTGTTGCTGTCGCTGTAGGTGTCGGGTGCGAACGACCGGTCATCAGGAAAAAATCCAAGCCCCGGCAGGGGGCGTTCGATCAAATATAGCGTTCCCTTCGGGTCTGCTCCCATTGATCACCCATCACTAGTCACTACTCTCCGCCGCCGCCGCGCGCCGCTTTAAACGTGCCGTGTTTCGAGGGTCTCTCTCCGACAAGGGGAGAGAACTCCACCTCGCCTGTGATCAGGTCCGGTGTTTCAAATTTTCCTTTGAAAACCAATGTCGCCGCGTCGCGGCCGACGTTCCCGATCATAAATTCCACCGCGCCCGAGAAAGTGACCGAGTTTCCTTCGCCCCGGCTCCACTTTGCCTCCGAAGGCGTGGCCGATCCCCAAACCTTCGAGCGCGGGTCCTGCAGCTGCAACGTGCCTTTGCCCTCGCCTTGCGCCTCAAACCGCAGGGAGCGGTGTTCCTCATTCGCAAAAGTGATCTCGACGTTCCACGTGCCGATCATGTTCGGAGATTGCGCCTGGGCCAAGATGGAGCAGCATGTGTTCACGATTAGCATCAGAATTAATGCGCGCTTTGCGTTCACGTTTCTTTCTAAGCTATTCAGAATGTCATTCTGAGCGGAGTGAAGAATCCAGCTACTTCCGATGCGCTCTCATCTGCGAAGAATTTCAGAACTTGCCTGCCCTCTCGCATTGAAGCCGATAAATCTTAGTCGTTTGAAGTAGCTGGATGTTTCGCTTCGCTCAACAGTTCTAGTCGTAATTTGGTTTTCGAGCAAGACGCGCTTGGCCGCGCCGCTTGCTGGCTTATCGCCGTTTTTGCCGTAAATTCGGCGACTCTGTGAAAGGTGGTTGCGTCAGTCCGGAACTCAAAGCGGCAGGGTGGATTCCCGGGCGAGCCACTGCCGGAGGCGACGTCCCCGGCTACAGCAAAACCGGTATTCGCAAATCGAAAACCAGCCGGTGGCGCGGCGCGGCGCTGATCCTTCTCAACTTGTTCATGATCGCGCACATCATTCAGTGGCAATCATGGGCAAGACGATCTCACCCATCGAGCCTTCCGAGACGATGCACACCTTGCAAAAGGGATTCGTCAACGCGGGCTTCATCTTTTTTGCTCTGACCGGGGCTGTCACATTCTCGCTCTGCAGGACCTCTGCGGCTGGTTGTTAAAGAAAATGGGTCTCCATCCAAAGCCGTTCCGATCGCGGCTGTTGGTATACATCCCGCTCATTGCAGCGCTGTACATGTTTGTTTGGCCCACGGCTTATCGATTGTTCCACAATCCGGAGCACGGGCCGATTGTCCCGAAATTTACGAACCATCTGGTGACCAGTAACTTTTGGCAGACTTTCCCTTCTGTCGCGGTGGCTATTCGAGGAGCCGGGTTGGGCAAATGACGGGACGTTTAACAACCAGGGTTATAGCAGCCAACCGTGGGCTATTACTCAGGCGAGTGGCTCGATAACATCGAACAGCGAAACATTTGCGCAGAATCAGAACGCCAATGCGATTCGCTGGGGCACGCTGTATAATTTCTGGTTTGACGCTGACCAGCCGCCGCAAAGTGTGAACGCAACAGTAGGTTGCTTTAAGACCGGCGCACCCATGTCGGTTCAAATCCAGGCGCCTGGCGGTGGACCTACACCTACACCGACACCGACGCCTACTTCGACACCGGGGCAGATCACGCTCGGTGCACGCGGCTACAAGGTGCAGGGCAGCAGGCGGTGGACCCCTCCTGGAATGGAGCTACTTCGAACAACATCGAATTTATCGTAACGGCGCGCTGATCGCCACTGTGCCGAACATCCCTGGTTTCTACACCGATCACATCGGGGGTGCGTGGCAAGGGCACGTACAGCTATAGGGTTTGCGATGCAGGCACTCAAAACTGCTCTAACCAGGTCACGGTGAAGTTTGGCGGCGGGTAGCGCGGCCTTGTGGTTCGGAGATCGGATGTCAGTTGTAGCTGGGATCCTGACTTAGGCTAGCACATCCCGAACTCTGACGCTTTGTCGCGAGCATGCCCTTTGGGCCTGCAATTAAGTCCCGAACGCCCCCAAATATCAGGCGGCAGAGCCGCAGTTACTTTGCCAACGCGTTGAGTATAACGTGTTCTACCTAGACAAGGAACTCGCGAGCTGCCTCGTGAGTAGCCAAACTCACCGATCACTGATCAGTAAGTCATACCTCACGGGCGTCGGCTAGGAAGACAACGACTGGCTACAACACCGTGCACGGTTCACTGATCAGCAGTCACCGTCTTCCCTTTTTCCCTTCCACCAGCGCAGCGGCTTCGCGATCGAGCTCGGCGTAATTGGGTTTGCGCGGTTGCAAATAAAATTCGTCGATTACGATCTGCACCAGCGCGGCGGCCGGGACGGCGAGAAAAACTCCCAGCAGCCCGAACATCGTCGCGGTCGCTAGCGTAAAGAACAAGATGTTGACAGGATGCAACCGCATTTCTTTGCCGAGCACGCCCGGCACAAGAACATTGAGTTCAACTTGGTAAACCAGCACGATGACGCCCAGGGCGAGCCAGAATTTTGTCGCGCCCAAGCTCAGCGCGACCAGCAGAATGGGAATGGAAACAAGAAACGCGCCGATGTTTGGCAGAAACTCACCAAGAAACGCGAACACCCCGAACATGAGCGCTGGCTGCACGCCGATCAGCCAAAGCAACACGCCTATGGACAGGCCGGTGATGACGCCGTTGATGGCGACACCGCGCGCCCATGCGATCATTTGTCGCATGAGCCGGGCGAGAGTGCGATGCGCCTGCTCGCGGTAGCGATCGGGCGTAAGCGCCAGGTACGCGGCTACGAGTGGCCGCGGGTTGGCCAACACAAAGATAAGCAACAGAACGGCCAACACAAAGCTGGCGACGCCGCCGACCAAACCGATAGTCGACCGTAGCACAAAATTCCCGAGCGTCCCGGCGGCCGCCCCGGCTTTCCCTGCGATTTCATCCGTCCGCGGCAACGCCTCGCGAACTTCCGGATAATTTTTTGTGAGCGATTCGATGCGAACACGAATTCCCTGCCAGACGCTTGGGGTACTCCGCACCAGTTCCTGGGTTTGCGTGGTCAACGGCGGAATCGCAAAGAGTACGATGGTAGTGGTGACAGCGACGAGCGCGAGCATCAGCAGGATCACACTGATAAAGCGCGGGATGTGATGTTTCTGCAGCCAGACCAGAATCGGGTTCAGGACCATCGCCAGAAGGAAGACCAGCGCGAAGAGCAAAATTATCGGTTCCAGCGCGCGCAGGATTAACCACGCAGCGAACAGGAAGAAAACCAGCCAAACGATGCGGCGCGCGCCGTGATAACTCAGCGGCGCGTGCTGATTCTCATGGTCTGGTTCTTTCATGAGCAAGGAGTGATGGCTTCTAGCCATCATATGCACTTCCTAACCACGAATGAACACTAATGGACACTAATTTTGTAGGGCGCTTGCGCCAGAAAGTAATTCTTCGCCTTACAATCTATTTGTGTTGATTCGTTTGCCACGCCGAAGCAGGCGAAGTCGGGTGTTAATTCGTGGTTTTCTGGGTACAGTGCAAAGCCGTGTCATTTAATCATTTCGGACTTTCGCCTGAGGTCGTGCGCGGGACGCAGGCGATGGGATTCGTCGAACCGACACCGATCCAGCTCCGAGCTTTTCCAATTGTCCTTGCCGGCAAAGATCTAATTGGCACGGCGCAGACCGGCACCGGCAAGACCGCGGCGTTCGCTCTGCCCATCCTGACGTTACTGGCGAAGCACGGCGTCCGGCAGTCTAAAGATTCGCAGGCTCGCCACGGGACGAGTCCGTCCGACCGACGGACAGGATTGCCTGCGTCACTGGTGCTCGAGCCCACGCGCGAACTCGCAGCGCAAGTGGAGACGGCCTTTCGCGATTATGGGCGCTTCACTGATCTGCGAGTAGCCCTCGTGCACGGCGGCGTTGGTTACGGGAAACAGCGCGAGGCACTCAAGCGCGGCGTGAACATTCTTGTCGCAACACCGGGGCGCCTGCTCGATCTGCTCGAACAACGCGCACTGACTTTGCAATCGGTAAAGATTCTCGTGCTCGATGAAGTGGATCGGATGCTCGACATGGGTTTTCTGCCGGACGTGCGCCGAATTGTTGAAAAAATCCCGACAGAGCGACAAACCTTGCTTTTCTCAGCGACTTTGCCGCCGGAGATCGAGCGCCTGGCTGCATGGGTGTTGCGCGATCCCACGCTGGTGGAAATCGGCGTGCGCCGTTCGCCGGCGGAAACCGTTACACACGCAGTGTATCCCGTCGCAGCGGAACAAAAATTCGATCTGCTCATGGCGCTCCTGGAGCGAACAAATTTCGACAGCGTCCTGATTTTTTGCCGGACGAAACAGAACGCTGATCGGGTCGCGCACTTCCTCAAGCATGGGCAGCATGCCGTGGCCGTGCTGCATTCGAATCGGACGCAGCGCGAACGCATCGAAGCACTCGAGGGATTCAAGAGCGGCAAATACGAAGTGATGGTTGCGACCGACATCGCGTCACGCGGGCTGGACATCGCCGGTGTAAGTCACGTGATCAACTACGATGTGCCCGAGCATCCGGAAGATTATGTGCACCGCATCGGGCGCACTGGCCGGGCCCAAAATGTTGGCGACGCGTTCACCCTCATGAGCGGCCATGAGTTGTCCGCGTTGCAAGCGATCGAACATTTTATTGCCCAGAAAATTCCGCGACTGAAACTGGACAACTTTCCGTACTTGTACACGGCGCTGTTTGAACCGGAGTCTGGGACGAGCGCTCGTCGCGCAGTCGGCGGCGGCAGAACCCATCGGGGATATTCGTTTGGGCGACGGCGATGAGATTGACTATGAGACACGAATTTCACGAAGTCACACGAATTGAGACACCAATGTCACCAATTCGCACTAATCGATTTCGAAAGCTTTCAGAATTCGTGATAATTCGTGTAATTCGTGTCTCGTGATGATTCGTGTAATTCGTGTCGTGACTTATGCCTGAATCGAAACCGGTTTCCGTGTCTCAATCCGAATTTGACCGACTGCAGAAGAAACTGGTTCCCTTGTGGAAATCGATCGAGCGATTTAACCAGGACCCTCAGACGATCGTGGTCGTGCCGTCGATGTCCATCGACGCGATCGGCTCGGGCGCAGTGATGCAGGCGTATGAGGAACGTTTCCTTTTCCTGCTATTGCTGCTACGCCAGCCTCGAGCCCGGCTGATCTACGTGACGTCGCAAACGATTCTGCCAAACATCATCGATTATTACCTCGATCTTCTACCCGGCGTTATCCCGAGTCATGCCCGGCCGCGGCTTTTCCTAATTGCGCCGCTCGACGGATCAGCGCGTCCGCTGAGTGATAAGCTTCTCGATCGGCCACGGCTAATCGAGCGCATTCGCTCCTTGATCATGGATCCCGACCGGGCGCACCTTGTTCCTTTTAACACCACCAACCGTGAGAAGGAACTGGCGCTACGGCTCGGCATCCCCATGTACGGCGCCGATCCGAAATTTTTCTCTCTGGGCACGAAGAGCGGTTGCCGGCAAATTTTCATGGAAGAAAATGTTCCTCATCCTCTTGGCCATGAGAATCTCGGGAGCAAAGAGGAACTGATCGAGGCCATCGCGCAGATGCGTACGCAAAAGCCTTCGATCAAGCAGGTCCTGGTGAAGCTGAACGAGGGTGTTTCGGGTGAGGGGAATGCTATCGTCGATGTAAAGGGACTTCCATCTGTAGCCGGGGGCGGTGACCCCGGCAAGCAACGCGCTCTGTTAGAGGAACGCCTTCGAGCGATTCAGTTCGAGTCAGAGGGAGTTACTTACGAGAGCTACATGAAGAAGCTACAGGAAAGAAAGGCGGTCGTAGAAGAACGCATCATGGGAGAAGAGTTCAGGAGCCCCAGCGTGCAGCTTCGCATCACGCCCTTGGGTAAGGTTGAATTGCTATCCACACATGATCAGCTTCTCGGTGGTCCGTCGGGCCAAAGCTATCTCGGCTGCGTGTTCCCGGCCGACAAGGGTTACGCCGCGCTCATCACTCGCGAAGCTGCCAAGGTCGGCAGGCGTCTCGCGAAGGAAGGAGTCATAGGGCGTTTCGCTTTGGATTTTGTGGTAGTACGGGGGGAACATGGAAAGTGGGAGCCGTACGCCATCGAGATTAACTTGAGAAAAGGCGGGACCACTCATCCGTTTTTGACCCTGCAATTTCTTACCGACGGAAAATACGACCCTGACACTGCGATCTTCACGGCCCCAAATGGGCGGCAGAAGTTCTTTGTCGCCAGCGACCACGTCGAGTCGCCAGCGTACCGCACACTGACGCCGGACGACCTTTTCGATATCGTCGTGCGGCACAACCTGCACTTCGGTCAAACGCGTCAGACAGGTGTCGTGTTTCACATGATGAGCGCTCTCGGTGAACTCGGAAGAACAGGGCTGACCGCAGTGGGCAACTCGCGCGAGGACGCCAAGGCCCTCTACGACCGCGCGGTAGCTGTCCTCGATGAGGAAACGCGGGGCGGCACCTCGGAATGACGAATGTCGAAGCATGAAGAGGAACCACGGATTACACGAATAGCACGGATAAGAGACTAACGTATGAAACTCAGGATTCTTTTCGTCCGTGTTATCCGTACTATGCATGAAAGTTTTCGCAGGTTGCGCAAATTTCCAGGTGGTAAGCCAAGGAGCGGCGGTCTCTAGTCCGCCGTCTCAAAAAGAGGATTGGATAGGCGCCCACTAAACACGCGAAAAGACGCGAAATTAGAGAAAGGGAATATCGCGGTCCGACTGTGGCTTGAGTCTTTTGATCCGGCAGCCGCTGGCGGTTCTTTCGTGTCGTTCGTGTTGTTTCGTGGGCCAAAATTTCGCTCGTCGAGTCGCCAGCGTACCGCACACTCACTCCGGACGACCTTTTCGATATCGTGGTGCGGCACAACCTGCACTTCGGTCAGACGCGCCAGACAGGTGTCGTGTTTCACATGACGAGCGCTCTGGGTGAACTCGGAAGAACAGGGCTGACCGCAGTGGGCAACTCACGCGAGGACGCGAAGGCCCTCTACGACCGCGCGGTAGCTGTCCTCGATGAGGAAACGCGGGGCGGCACCTCGGAATGACACGAGCGCTTCGCTAATTCAGCTCCGACGATCCCTGGTGTTGTGGAAAAAACCATCGCGCTGCGAAATCCGAGCCGCTGCAAAATGCGGAGCAAACGTTCGAGTAAATTGACGCACCGCCATTCAGCTACATCTATAACACCATCAATACCGCGTCTGCCCCTAACGACAGCGAGTTGGTGGTGGGTCAAAGGCAGGATGAATGCTGCTTCACCGAGTTCGGGTGCGATACCACCGGTGGCGAATTCCCGCCGGTCAGCAGTGGCCAGGCGCTCATTGCCGTAGCGACGCCCCCGCCGGTCTGCTCGCTGATCGCGGTTAACGGAGTCATCGACTCGAGCGATCCCACGCAAACCGGTCGCGTGGTCCGTAACGGTGTTCCCAGCGCCTGCTGCGAGGAGCCCAAAGTGTGCCCCGGACCGTTCGATGCACTCCAGCACCATTACGATTCGTACACCTTCACTAATACCAGCGGCGCGACCCAATGCGTGACGGTGGACATCAATACGGCTTGCACGGGCAACAACGTCATCTTCGCCACGGCCTATCTGGGCAGCTTTAATCCAATCGACGTCTGCGCGAATTACCTGGCAGACGAAGGGGTCAGCCCGCTTCCAACGCAGCCGTTCTCGTTTAACGTGGATGACGGTCAAACCATTGTGATCGTGGTGGTCGAAGTGAACTCCAATGCCGGTTGCTCAGGTTATACCATGACAGCCACCACCAGTTGCCCGGAAACTGCGACCCCATCGCCGACTCCGACAGCCACGGCCACAGCGACGGCTACCGCACAGCTACAGCTACCGCCACAGCTACAGCAACGCCAACTTCGTCACCACCTCCAACGCCTACGATCCCGCCGAGGCCTATACCGACCCCGCGGCCGCGACCGACGCCCCCGCCTCGCCCGTAGTTCGTAGCTTAAGTGGGAAGTAACGAGTGATTAGTTGTAGGGGAAGCTGACAGCTTCCCCTACAGCATCTTATTTCGCGAGTTGCCCGCTTGTGGTCGCCTTCAGTCATTTCGCACGCGAGTGCTTTAGGACTGCGATGCGTCCTCGCATCGCTTTTTCGATCCTGGCGAATTATCCCTGCCCGCTCGGAAATCGTCAGGCACCTTTATCCGATCGGTCTTGAATGAATACACCGATTTCACAAATCCCGATCGAGCATTGCTTTCAAACCAGGCAGCCGAGCACCACGCGTATTGATTGGCCACCCGCACCGATCCGTGTTTCACCGCGTTTTGATGCACGTAGTTCAACCGCGCAAGCCACGATTTCTCGAATGTCAAGCGAGTGTCCCAGAATTCGTACATGACTCGACGGCCCGGAGTGTCGTCGATGCGGTTGAGCCGTATTGCCAGTTCGCGGTGCAGATGCCGCACCAAATCACGATGCGCTTTTGCGGTGTTTTCGAAACTGACGACAAGATGATAGTGATTGGAGAAGAAGGCCCAAGCCTGTAGAGTTAGCGCATAGTTTCTCGCCAACTCGAAAGTTGTGTCGCGCAAAAGATCCAGCTTTGCGCCGGAACCGAAAAGTGGCGCTCGGTGCAGCGTTGCCGCCGTAATGATACAGGTACCGTGCGGCGTAAAGTAATGTGGTGGCGCGTGCGGCCAACTTTCCCGCATACCAATGCGATTATCACACGCTCTTACCTTGGCCAAACTTTTTAGTCCACCCAAAAGCGATGCGAAGACGCATCGCATTCCCAAAGCACTTCCCGCACACGGCGAGCAGGCAGTGCGAAATTAATCGAAGACGCAGCCGCCGAGTTCGTCGTTAAATCTTCGGTCTCGCGATGGGCCACTCCTGCTGCCCGGTTCAAAATATAAAACTTTCCCGAAAAAGTTTGACAGCTCTCCTAGGTTTCGTTTAGAAAGACGAGCCTCGGCGTCTGTTCACTAACCAGGAAAAATACAACACCGGGATCGCCGATCCCGGCTACAACAACAAACGCACCCGGGCAATTCTATGATCACAAACCCGAATTCGAGATCCGCGTTCACGCCGTCGAGATGGCGGCGTATTTTTTGTTCAGTGTTCCTTATAGCAGCTGCCGTAGCTGGCATAGGAGCCATCGCCTCCTCGCGCCTGACCGCCGAAGCCTTGGCGAAGGCGGGTGCTGTCGGTGGATCGACTTCTCCGAAGGCGATGGGCCAACGCGTTGAGGACAACGCTTTCCACCTTGCGCCCGCGAACAAGATTGCGCCGTTGGTGATGGAACACACAACCAACGGGCAGCAGGCAGAATTTTTTGTTGTGCTCGCTGATCAGGCGGACCTGAGCGGCGCGGCAAGTTTGCCGACCAAGGCTGAGAAGGGACGCTTCGTCTATGAGACTTTGTTGAGCAAGGCCCAGACCACACAGGAACCAATCCTGCAATGGTTACGCGACCGCGCCATCGAGCATCAATCCTTCTACATCGTTAATGCAATTCTCGTGAGGGGCACCCGCGAGATCGCCGAGACACTGGCGGCCCGCCCGGATGTGGCGCGAGTGGAAGGCAATCCGCTTGTCCACAATGACCTGCCTCAACCTGGCCCTGTCGAAGAATCGCCACCTCACGTCCCGGCCACAATCGAACCAGGGATCAGTTACACCCACGCGCCACAGGTATGGGCCCTGGGATTCACCGGGCAAAATATCGTGATTGCCAGCGCAGATACGGGTAATCGCTGGACGCATAGCGCGCTTAAGCCTCACTATCGAGGCTGGGATGGCGTGAACGCCAATCATAATTACAATTGGCATGACTCCATCCACGACAGCGTCAGCAACCCTTGCGGGAACGATTCGCCCTTTCCTTGCGACGATTTCTTCCACGGTAGCCACACCCTCGGCACCGCGATCGGCGATGATGGCATGGGTAACCAGATCGGGATGGCGCCCGGCGCGAAGTGGATTGGTTGCCGTAACTTGGACCAGGGCAACGGCACACCGGCAAGGTACATGGAGTGCATGCAATTTTTCCTGGCGCCTTACCCAATTAACTGCACGCCCAATGAAGGCGACCCGACCAAATCGCCTGATATCACAATTAATTCCTGGGGTTGCCCCGCTTCAGAAGGTTGTTCTGCTAATACTTTGCAAGCTGCTGTCGAAGCCCAGGCTGCTGCTGGAATCATGATGGTAGTCGCAGCGGGTAACGGCGGCTCGGCCTGTTCCACGGTGACAGATCCACCCTCGCTCTATGCGGCCTCTTATACGGCTGGCGCATTGATTACCGGCACCGACACGATTGCTGGCTTTAGCAGCCGCGGCCCGGTCACGGTCGATGGAAGCGGCCGCATCAAGCCCGATATCTGTGCCCCTGGGACCGGCACGCGCTCGGCCAGCAACACCGGCGATAATGCGTATACCACTGCCAGCGGCACGTCCATGGCCACTCCGCACATCGCGGGCGCCATGGGGTTGTTATGGTGCGCGCTGCCAAGCTTGCGGCACCAGATTACCATGAGTCGCGATGCCTTAAATAACGCGGCTGTTCATATCGCTTCCACCCAGTGCGGCACTGCGGGGCCGCCAAACAACGTGTATGGCTGGGGGCGGGTCGATATCGCGGCGGCTGTAGGGATGCCGTCGCCAACTGCGACGCCGACTCCCACGCCAACACCAACCGCGACCCCAGCTGCGTGCGGGCCGACGACGCCGACACCTACGGCCACGCCGACGGCAACAGCAACAGCGACGGCAACAGCTACAGCGACGGCAACGGCTACACCGACGCCGACGTTGACACCTACACCGAGGCCTGTTCCAACACCGAGGCCTCGGCCCACGCCGCCACCTCGACCGTAGAAATTTTCGCCGGAGCGAACATTCCTAGTGATCGGTGATCAGCCTGCCACGCCGTAGCTTGGCGAAGGCTGGTGAGCGGTTGTAGCCGGGATCGGCTTGTCCCGCCGTACCTGCGCGAAGGCGGATGATCCCGGCACCGGCGTCACCGCCGCCGGCTACAGCATGCCTGCCGCGAAATTCGCCTTTCAATCCTGTTACCAAATGTTCGCGGAATATTTCTCGACAAAATTGCTGTTCTAAACTAAGGGAAGCGGGCCTGCGCGGCGATTCGAGATCGCAGATCAAGCATCGCGGATCGCTTCGACGGTTTAACGCTTCCTCGGCCTGCCGTAGGCTTGGCAAAGGTGGCAACGCTTCAACGACACAATGAACGCAGCCTGATTATGAGAACTTCTAAACTTTCAACCCTAAGCCTATTGATTTGTCTGAGTTCACTAGCCTCCCTTGCCACCGCTTCGGCACAGACGCCTGCCCGCAGTGCTACAGCGTTGCAGGCGGAGCCCACACACAAGGCGCCCCGAAACGAGCCGCTGGAAAAATACGATAACCCGCCTGCTCCCCCTAGGAAAATGGAGACTTCGCCACGAATGACCTCGCAGTTAGGCGTATTCACGAGTTACCAGGCCAACGTCGATCAGAATGGCCAGAACATCGTTGGCGACGCTGCGAACGAGTGCGCTATTTCGGTTGACCCCACAGACGGCAACAAGATGACCATCGCCTGGCGACAGTTCAATAATGTCACGTCCAACTTCCGACAGGGCGGCTGGGGTTACACCACTGATGGCGGGCTCACCTGGACCTTTCCTGATGTGTTGGAGAACAACGTTTTCCGCAGCGATCCGGTAACGAGCTCGAATGAAACGGGAACTTTTTTTTACCTGAGTCTGCTACAGACGTTTTGTGACGACATGTGGCGTTCGACCAACGGCGGCCAAAGTTGGACACGCCTGCCACCGGAGGGAGGCGCGGGTGGAGGCGATAAGGAGTGGTTTACCATCGATAAGACCAACGGCCCGGGTCACGGCTTTCAATACCAATCGACTGACACGACTACCTGCAGCGGCAGCGGGATATTTCAACGGTCCACCGATGGCGGGGTCACGTGGATGACTCCGACCAGTATTCCCAATTCTCCTCAGTTTGGAACGCTCGACGTGGACACCAATGGCAACCTGTTTGTCGGTGGAGAAGGATTCAGCGGGTTCTTTTGCGAGCGCTCAAGCAATGCGCAGATCGGGGGCCAGACGCCAACTTTTGACCGAAGCACGTCGGTCAACCTCGGCGGCAGTCTCGATTTCGGCGACACGATCAATCCAGGCGGCCTGGCAGGGCAGTTGTTCCTGGCAGTGGACCGCTCCGGCGGCCCCACTAACAATAATATTTACATGCTGGCGAGTGTACAACCAACCGGCTTCAACACCGGGATAGACGTGATGTTCTCGCGCAGCACAGACGGTGGATTGACCTTCAGCGCGCCCCTGCGGATTAATGATGACCCAGTCAACCACAGCAAGTGGCACTGGTTTGGCACCTTTTCAGTAGCGCCAAATGGGCGGCTCGACGCCGTCTGGTATGACACGCGAAACGCAGCGAATAACACTGACTCCCAGCTATTCTATTCTTTTAGCACGGACGGCGGCGTCACCTGGTCGGCTAACGTTGCGGTGAGCAATTCCTTTAATCCCTTCGAAGGCTATCCGAATCAGAACAAGATAGGCGATTACATCACGATCGTTTCCGATAACACAGGGGGCAATGTGGCGTATGCCGCCACGTTCAACTTCAACCCGAACCGGGGACAACACGAAGAAGACATCTATTACGTGCGGGTATCGCCGTCGGGCGGCGGTACACCGACGCCTACACCTACAGCTAGTCCAACGCCAACACCTACGGCTACAGCTACTGCAACAGCAACTCCCACACCTACTCCTACTTCCACGCCCAGACCGACGCCGACGCCGAGGGGTCGTCCCACGCCGCCGCCCCGGCCGTAAGGCTTGCCATCGATTTCGCACGAAGTGCTTTTGGAGTGCGATGCGTCCTCGCATCGCTTTGGCCGTAGCCAAAAGGATTTTTACAGAAGGCAACGAAGAAAACAAAGACTGTAGTTGATTTAAAAAATCTTCGTTAGGCTTCGGCGTGGCAAGCACGTCCGCCATTCGGACGGGCTCGTCCGCGGCGAGCCTGCCGCTACAGGTACGCTCGCGTTGGGGAGAACGCGTGCTGAGTTGAGTTTTTACAAAAGGTAACAGAGGAAACCAAGGCTGGAGATGATTTAAAAACCTTCGTTATCTTCGTTTCCTTCTGTTGATTTTCTTGTCCCGCCCGCTTGCTCGCGAAAACTTCCGAAGTAGTACGGCTGGCTGCCAGACGAAGGCGGTTGTAGCCGGGGTCGGCGACCCCGGTCGGGAGTGTGCAATCGGACAGTCTCCGATTGCTAGGAACAGGCTGGATCCGCGCGCCAAAGATCTACTGTTAATTCAAAGATAGGTGCTGACACGTCTTCGGCGCTTCAACCAAAAGCGCTATTCCCTCCGGAAATCTGTCTGAACACGACCCCAGAACAATTCGCAAGTTCCCCTCGCGGCACAGGCTCAACCCGATGATTCGGCAGCGCATGTGTTTCCAAGAAACGCGCAGCCGTGATCGTCGATCCCGGCTACAACCGATTACTGATCACTTGGGAATCAGGGCTACGGCCGCGGCGGCGGAGTCGGGCGAGGTCTGGGCGTAGGTGTAGGCCTTGGCGGTGATGTAGGTGTAGGCGTTGCAGTCGCTGTAGGCGTAGGCGAGGCCGTAGGCGTCGGCGTGGGACTTCCTCCGCCAGCGAAACTAAATTTACCGATGCGGGTGTGCCAGTTGAACTGGCCGGTGACAGCTTCGTACTCGTTCACGTGCCAGAAGCTAAGGCCATCGGCGGGATCGATGGTAGTCATGCTATAATCGCCCCAGCGTCCACCGGTGTCAGTCTCGCTGCCGGTGCCGCTAAACATTGTGTTTTCTCCCTGGGCGAGGTTACCTGGCGGATCAGCGACAAGACGCCCGGCATAACGAATGCCTGGGAACATGGTTGGGCTGGATACGGAGTAGCCAATGGCCGTATTGCCATTTTGATCCACAGCTATGCTGGGCATAAAGCGCCAGAGACCGTCGTTCCCGTTGGTCCAGTCTTGTTGTTGAGCCGCCGCGGCAGGAAAGGTGCCTCCGGTCACGTTGAATTGATACCAACGAACCGCTGTCGGCCCGTTGGGGTAATTCAGGATTACGGTGCTATCCGCCCATAACGATTCCGTACCACTGCGGTTCTGGTAAACCACGGGCGTCATGATCTTATCGCCCAAAGTGTCCAGCTTTTGCGTCGTGCCCTGCTGCGGCACCAGGTTTGTTGTATTTGTAAAGGCGTCAACGAACCCACTAACTGTGATCTCGGCGTTCGGAGCATGGCCGGCGCCCATGCCGAACGTGGAATTAGCCGGGTTAACAAAATCCACGTGAAAGAACCGAGCGTGGACCTGAGTCAAAGTCACGCCGCCAGTGGCCGGGCTATCGATGGCCAGCACCATTTCATCTCTTCCCGCAGGCGGCGGATTACCAGTGCGAAAGGTTGCAGCAACGAAGCTATAGGAATCGGCAACCTGCGCCGGAGTGAGAGTAAAGGCGATTGCGTGGGTGGGACCGTTGGCGAGCATGCTAGCGCGGTCGAGTGCATAGACGCGGACGCCGTTGAAAGTCGTAGGACTAGAAAACAGGTTGACGGTCAGGTGATAGGCGCCGCCAGGCTGCGGGTCGCTCCATTGGGCGAACTTTGGATAATCTCCCAAGAATGACGGGTTCGCCGGATCCACCTGCAGCGCGTAGAGAAAATAGCCGCCCGTCGGGTCAGGAGTCTGTGACACGCCGATGCATTCCCAGAATGACGTACCAGGAAACGAGACATAAGCTGAGATAGTTATCACCCAGCGATCAGCAATCTGATCGTAGAAAGCAATAGGGTCTGTCTGGTTGCCGCCACTGCAAGCCGTGCCAGTTAAGGGGGCAAAGAACGAACTGAATGTGATCGGGCCAGCCAGGCTGGTACCGTTTTTGTTATACACATTGAACGCGACATTGACCGCTTCGACGTAATGATTCGGGCCGACATCGCCGTCGCTATCTGGTGGCGCGCAAGCGCAGGCCTGTGCTGCGCCAAGCCCCTCGAAAGTCAACAGCGGGGGCGGTATGTTGGGCGTCGGGCGCGAAAGATTCTTGATCAACGCCTGGACCATCGAAAGGCCGGATGTGCCGTAGCCTGCCTGCGCGGCGGGCTGGCCCGTCCCGTGTGGATATCGCATCAGACGTGTCTCTTCGAACTCTGCCTTCGGCGGGATGTACGGGAGGTCTCGAAGCCGCAGGTCTTGACGGACCGGGCCAACCATCTGCACCACGTCCGGCGTCTGAGACCCGGGGGTTGCCCCATTGGCTTGTTGGTTTGTGCCTTTTCCCTGGGCGAGAGCGCTTGAGAACGCGCCCATGCCAAGCAGCGCCATAGCGATGGCAACGAGACAAAAGAGAGCAGCAATTACGATTCGAAGATTAAAGAACCCGCCTTCGCCAAGCCGCCTTCGTGTAAAAACTACGGCGAGCCAAGGGCTACGGCGGGCAGGTGCTGATTGTGAAGTGGATTTCTTTTTCATAGATGGAGTGAAGTTGTTTCCCTCTGCGGTGAACCCGAGATGGTAATCGAGAGGCTAGGTGAGATGCAAGACGCGTGTCAACATCTTTTTGAAAATTTTGATTTGAAAGGATCCGCCTACGCCGAGGCTACGGCGGGACAAGTTACCCAGAGCGGCTCCTCCGCAGCTGAAGTTTAGTCCGCGAATGACCAGCCTTCGCCAAGGCTACGGCCAGGCAGGCGCGAATGAACGCTAATATGAAGCCTAAGGAGTGGCGGTTTAACAACCGCCGAGATTTAGAAGCGCTTGGACAAGACTCTCCTCTTTGATTCGCGTGAATTAACGCCTGCCGCGCCGTAGCGTGCGAAGGCGGGTGGTTCGCGGGCAACTGATCACCGATCACTAATCCCCAATCGCCCACCTTCGCGATGGCTACGGCGCGGCAAAGCTGGGAATGACGGGCTACCGGTCGCTAAAACGTCAGAACGTCACCGTCACCTGATTAGAACAGGTCTGGCTGCCTTGGTTACACACTTTATAGATGTAGGTGTCATGGCCATGACCACCGGGAAAATCGCGATATGAACTAGGAGTGTTCGGGACCGTGGCGATCACGACGCCGTTGCGGTAGATGTCGAGATTGCCCGAAGTTACCCCGCTCCAGGAGAGGTCCACTATCTGCCGCCCCCGCACCTTGGAGCCAGTTGCCATGAGCGTTATTTGGCCCGGTGTAGGTGTCGCCGTAGCGGTAGCTGTAGGAGTTGGGCTAGGAGCTACCGTCGCTGTTGCGGTCGCCGTCGGTGTCGCGGTGGCTGTAGCGGTGGCTGTAGGTGTGGCTGTCGCGGTGGCCGTAGCTGTAGCTGTTGGAGTTGGGCTTGCGGCAGGGAATTGGAATTTGCCGACGCGCGTAAACCAGCTAGCGCTACTGGTGACAGGATAATATTCGTTGGCGTGCCAGAAACTTAGATTATCGGCGGGATCGATAGTCAGCATGCTGTAATCGCCCCAGCGTCCGCTGGAGTGGGTTTGGTGACCGCCGCCTGCCGTCATGACAGCTTCGCCCTGACCGAGATTATTTAACGGATCGGAGGCAAGGCGTCCGGCATAACGAATGGAAGGTTCTTGCGTCGCGCTGGAGGTGGAATAGCCGATTGCCATGTTTCCGTTTTGATCCACTGCGATGCTAGGCATCCACCGCCACAAACCATCACTGCCATTCGCCCAGCTTTGCTGTTGCACCGGCGTAGCGGGAAAATTGCCGCCAGTTACAGTCATTTGATACCAGCGAATGGCAGTCGGCCCGTTCGGGTAATTCAGAATAACGGTCTGGGACGCCCACAACGACTCCGTGCCGGACCTATTCTGATAAACAAGCGGCGTCATGATTTTGTCGCCCAA
>Ga0209470_1000544_pt1 | contig 29566 bp, 29 predicted proteins | sample GraSoiAngelo_125_FD_185882 | JGI IMG/M metagenome (GOLD analysis project Ga0209470, IMG submission 185882) | Grasslands soil microbial communities from the Angelo Coastal Reserve, California, USA - 14_0927_05_40cm (SPAdes) (version 2) | ecosystem: Environmental > Terrestrial > Soil > Grasslands ... | reverse complement strand
TCGTCACATTCCTCATGGTGTTCCTCATCCAGAACACGCAGAACCGCGACTCCAAGGCGGTCCACTTGAAGCTCGACGAGCTCCTGCGCGCCACCCACGCCGCGCGCAACAAGCTCGTCGATCTCGAGGAGATGACCGATCAAGAGCTCGAGGAGCTGCAGTGCGAATTCCGTCGCCTGCACGACCGGGCCGAGAGCAACCGCGACCGCCACGGCAACCACCACCGCGACGGTGTAGCTCATCGCCTTCTCCGCTGGGACCTTCATGACCGCCGGTAGCCCGAGGTAGAGCAGGTACAGGCCGTAGATACCGAGGATCGAGAGGGGGCTGAGGGCGGGTATCAGCGCGAAGATCCCGGCGACCCACTGCGCTGTGCTCGAGTAGGCCGAGACCTTGAAGGCCTGGGTCAGGTCGCGAGTTCCGCCATACCGCGGCGCAAAGTAGTCGATCACCCTGGCCACGACGTACGTTCCGAGTAGGGACAGGCCGAAACTGACGATCGCGCCGACGATCGCGTTGGTGATCGGCACCCGAACCGCGCCGAGGATCGGTTGGTTCGTGCCGATGAGGGCCCCACCGATGGCGTTCGCCACCGGCCCGATGGCCGCGAGCGGGATCACATAGGACCGAAAGACCGTCGCGATATCGGTCTTCTCTGCCGCGATGACGGGCCACTCCTGCTTCGGCTTCATCAGGATCGCCTTGACGCGATCGACCAGGGCCACAGACTTGACCCCCTCGGCTGACGACATGACGTGATCCTCCCTCAGAGGCCTGAAGCGGCCGCCATCGCGGCCGCGCTACGGCCTTCGTCGCAGATAATGCGCCTGGTGGCTGTCACGATGTCAGCGCGGACGGCTCGGCGACATCTCGTGCGGGCCCCTATCGCTTCGCTCACGGGCCCGTCGTCGGGCTGCTGCGACCATACGATGGTCGCGCAGCCCTCCTAGGGCCCGTAGCTCAGAGGTCTAGAGCGGCGGACTCATAATCTGCTGGTCCTTGGTTCGAATCCAAGCGGGCCCACCGGTCACGGCGACGGGCCAACGCCTCGGGAGGGTGCTCTGAGCGTCTCGCTCGCGGACGTCGAGCACGCCCGTGACGTCGTCAAGACGCACATCACCCGAACACCGCTCCTTACCAGCCGTTCGCTCGGTGAGCGCATCGGCGCGCGAGCCTTCCTGAAGGCCGAGAATCTCCAGCGCACCGGTTCGTTCAAGCCCCGCGGTGCCGTGCACGCGATCCTCGGCCTCAGCGACGCGCAGCGCGCGAACGGGATCGTGACGATGAGCGCCGGCAACGCCGCTCAGGCCATCGCCTACGCCGGCCGCGCGGTCGGCGCGAAGGTGACGGTCGCGATGCCCCAGTCCGCGCCGAAAACGAAGGTCGAGGCGACCCGTGGCTACGGCGCGCAGATCATCTTCGCCCCGGACATGCTGGGCCTCCGTGCCCTCGTCAAGGAGATACAGGAGCGCCAGGGCTCTTACTTCCTTCATCCGTATGACGACGACGGGATGATCGCCGGCCACGGCACCTGCGCCCTGGAGGTCCTCGACGATCTTCCGGACGCCGACCTGTTCGTGGTGGGCGTCGGCGGCGGCGGTCTGATCTCCGGCATCGCGGTCGCCGTGACGGAGAAACGCCCGCGTGCGCGTGTGGTCGGTGTCGAGCCGGAAGGGGCCAACGCCGTGCGGAGGGCGCTCGACGCCGGGGCGCCGGTGCCGCTGGAGCGCGTTCAGACCGTCGCCGACGGTCTCGCGGCTCCGATCGCGGGCGTTCGCAATCTCGAGATCATCCGTCGCAGGGTCGCGGACGTGGTCGTCGTATCGGACGATGTGATCGTGGAAGGCGTGCGTTTCCTCGCGTCACGCGCCAGGCTGGTGGCGGAGCCCGCTGGAGGCGCGGCCGTCGGTGCGCTCCTCGCCGGGCGCGTCGCTGTTCGGCCCGGCGAGAACGTCGTCGCCGTCGTGTCGGGCGGTAACGTCGATCTGTCGCGTCTGGCCGAGTTCTTCACGGCGTGAAGCGCGCCGTCCTGTACGCCGACGGCGCGGCGCGCGGCAACCCTGGTCCCGCCGGTTCGGGTGCCGCATTGGTCGACGAGAACGGACGCGTCGTCGTAGAGGCGATGCGCCATCTCGGTCATGCGACGAACAACGTGGCCGAATACACCGCGCTGATCATCGGCCTCGAGGCAGCCCGCAAGCATCATGTCGAAGAGCTCGAGATCCGCATGGACTCGAAGCTCGTCGTCGAGCAGATGAATGGGAAGTGGCGCATCCGGCACCCGAACATCCGTCCGCTTGCGCTCCGCGCGGGTGAGCTGCTCGCGCTGTTCCCCAAGCGGAGCATCCGTCACATTCCGCGCGAACAGAATTCGATCGCCGACCTCCTCGCGAACCGTGCGATCGACGAGGCGCGATGAGCGAGATCGAGGACCCGCTCGGCTCGCTCGTCACGCGGAGCGTGGGCGGCGATGTCCAGGGCGTGCGCGCCGAGGAGCTCGTCGCGGAAGACGGGCTCGAGCGCAAACGTCTGCGATTCACACGCGACGGTCACGCGACGACCGCGCTCTTCGAGCGAAGTCCGAGGGGCATCGTCATGGAGGCACAGGTCCTGCCGTTCCTCGCGCGCAAAACTCCGCATGTGCCGCGCGTCCACTCGCGCGGGATCCCGCCGGCGCATACGTCGCTCGGCCCGTGGCTCCTGCTGGAGGACCTCGGCGATGCCGCGAACGCGTGCGACGGTGATGCGACCGACGTCATTCGCGCGAAGATCGCGGTCGAGCGCGCCGTCGCGGCCGACGGTCCGGCGCTACGCGCGCTCGGCGTCCCGGTCCGCACCCCCCTGGACGTCGTGCGCCAGGAGAGCGGCGACGCGAACGCCGAAGAGGCCGCGGTCGAGCTCGGTGCTTGGCCGGTCGCACTGGTGCACGGCGATCTCACCTGCGAGCGCGCTCGGCGGGCCGAACGCGGCGTCGTACTGATGCGCTGGTCCGCGGCGCACCTGGGCTGCGGTCTGCTCGACGCCATTCGTCTCGCCGCCGACCTGCGCGAACGCGGACGCACGCGCGACGCGGACGTGATCATCGAAACTTACGTCGCCGAGGGCGGCGGGCCGACCGATGACGCGCTCGTGCGCGCGGCGAAGCGGATGGATGCCCTCCTTCGCGATGCTCGCCGCCGTTAGAATGGTGGTCCGAGCAGGCCAGACGGTCGCGGCGGCGAAAGCCGTCGAGGAAAGTCCGGACTCCACAGGGCAGGGAAGCGGGTAACACCCGTCCGCCGCGAGGCGAGGACCAGCGCCACAGTGACGATCCGCGCAAGCGGGTGAAACGAGGCAAGCTCTTCCCGGAGCAAGGCGATGTATGGGGGCGATGGCGTGGCCCGCGCCGTCCCCGGGTGCGCCGCTAGAGGCGGAGGGTGACCTCCGTCCCAGAGAGATGACCGTCCACGACGGGATCCGGCTTATTGGCCTGCTCGGGTCTTCATCCAGAATCGATCCCGCGCCGTACTGTGGCTGTACACGAGGAGGTGTCTATGCGTCTTCTTGCGGGTCTCGCTGCCGGGGTGCTCGTTCTGAGCGCCTGCGGGAGCGCTGCCGTCGCTCCGACCGCGTCTCCGACCGTCGCGGCCACACCCACGCCGACCCCGGCCCCGACCCCACAGCTCAAGTTCGTCTTCACGGCCGACCTCAAGCCGTCGAATGAGGTTCCCCCGATCACCACCCCCGAGGCTTCGTGCTCGGGCAAGGGCACGTTCACGCTGACCACGACCAAGGACGCGAGCGGCACCATCACCGCGGCCAACGCGTTGTTCGAGACCGACATCACCGGCTGCCCGACCAGTACGGCGATCAACATCGGACACATCCACAAGGGCGCCGCGGGCGTCAACGGCAACGTCGTCGTGAACTCCGGACTTGCGGCCGGCGAGCTCACACTCACTGCCGGCGCGGGGAAGATCAACAAGACGCAGCCCGTTGTCGATCCGGCCCTCGCCACCGACATCATCGCCAACCCGGCGAACTACTACATGAACTGGCACTCCACGCTGGCTCCTGGAGGAGTCATTCGAGGTCAGCTCGTCAAGCAATAACGACTCGTCCGTCCTCCGCTGGAACGCCCCTCGGTCTCGGCCGAGGGGCGTTCGCGTAAGAGGCGCGAACTGCGCGCAAGCGACCGCCGCATCGCCCATGGCACGCACCTTGCGAGCCACACGCGGCAAAGGAGGTGCGGGCAATGCTGTGGACCATCGTCCTGGTCCTTCTCGTCCTCTGGTTGCTCGGCGTCGTGGCACTGCCCACGGCAGGCGCGCTCATCCACATCCTGCTTGTGATCGCCCTCGTCGTGCTCATCTTGCAGTTGCTCAGCGGCCGACGAGTCGCGCTTTAGCACGGTGCTGAAACGGGCGAGGGGTGACCTTCGCCCGTTTTCTTCGTCGGTCTCGAGGCGTTGACGGCCCACACTCTCGTTGCTATCGTGCCCCACTGGCACGCTCACCGCGTGACACGCTGAAAGGAAGTGGCGCAGTGCTCATCGACGCAAATGCGCGCACCGGTAACGCCGGCGGAATTGTTCCGCGGCGGAGCCTGCCCACTACCCGAATGGTCTAGCGACCCGACTCCCGCTTCGTGACCTTCGGACCGTGGGCATCGAGAGGGACCCACGGTCTTTTGGTTCCAAGAAAACGACGGGAGAACGAAGTGGCCACGCTGACAGCGACCCGACCAGAAGTCATACGAACGCCCGGCCGCGACGCGCTCGTGGCCAGGGCGGTCACCAAAACGTTCAAGTCGTCGCGCGAGGGCGTCCGGCGAGCGGTCAACGACGTCTCGCTGCGAGTGATGCGGGGCGAGATCTACGGCTTGCTCGGCGCCAACGGCTCCGGGAAGTCGACGCTCATCCGGATGTTCTCGACGCTCCTCACACCTGACGAGGGCGAGGTGCGCGTGTTCGGGCTCGACATCCGCGCGGACGAGGATGCCGTGAAGCGGCTCATCAATCGCGTCTCCGTCGAAGCGTCGTTCTTCAAGAAGCTCTCGGCGATGGAGAATCTCGTCTACGCGGGTCGTCTGTACGGCGTGGCCCCCGTCGAGTCGCGCGCGAAGGCGCTGGTGATCCTGCGCCGTCTCGGCGTCGACATCGACCGCCTCAACGAGCCACTCGAGAAGCTCTCGCGGGGGATGCAGCAGAAAGTAGCGATCGCGCGCGCCTTCCTGACCGCTCCGACGCTGCTGCTCCTCGACGAGCCGACGACCGGGCTCGATATCCGCAGCAAGCGCGAGGTGCAAACGTTCGTGCGAGACCTCCGCGATGAGCACGACGCCACCATCGTGCTGACGACTCATGACCTCGATGAGGCCGAGCGTCTTTCCGATCGCATCGGCATCCTTCACGACGGACGTCTCGTGGCCGAGGGCACGGCCGACGAGCTCCGCGCGCGTCACGGCGCCACGGCGCTCGAGGACGTCTTCATGTCGGTGACCGGCCGGCGTCTGGACGAGGCCGATGCGGTGGCCGAGGACAAGACGAAGTGATGACCCAAATGGGCGGCCAGCTCGGACTCGCTTACGCATTCGTCGAGCGCGAGATCGCGCTCTCGAAGCGTTACTGGGCGTGGGAGCTGGTCTGGCTCGTCTACGGCATCGTCACGTCGCTCTCGGTCGCCTACATCGGCCTCGCGGCGCCGGCGATCAGCGGCGGCGTGGTCGATCCCGCGGCGGTGTCGCACTTCGTGCTCTATCTGCTCGTCGGCACCATCGCCTGGCGGTTCCTCGGGATCATCTTCGAGAACATCGGCGAGGTCATCGCCTGGGAGCGCTGGGAGGGGACGATCGAGTACACGTTCATGTCGCCGGTGCCGCGCTTCACGCACCTCATCGGCATGTGCGGCGCGACGCTCGTGCGCGCGACCGCGTTCAGCGTCGCGATCCTCGGCGCGGTCACGCTCTTTGTCCCCGTGGACCTCTCGCACGCGAATGCGCTCTCCGCGGTCGTGCTGCTCCTGGTAGGAGCGATGGCGTTCGTGGGACTCGGCATCGCATCGGCCTCGTTCCCGCTGCTCTGGACCGAGAAGGGCCTGCAGATGGCCTACATCGTCCAAGCCGTCGTGCTCCTCGTCTCAGGCGTCTATTACCCGGTCGATGTGCTCCCGGGCTGGATGCAGGCGCTCTCGACGATCTCGCCCGCGACCTATGTGATCCGCGGGATGCGCGCGGCCCTGCTCGACGGTGCCGATCTCGCGACGCTGTGGCCCGAGGTCTGGCCGGCGCTCCTCGTCGGCGTCCTCTCGGTGCCGCTGGGCCTTCGCCTCTTCGTCGAGGTCGAACGGTACGCGAAGCGCACCGGCCGGCTGAAGCGGAGCGGCTAGTGGGGAAGCTCCACTTCCGCGACGCGACAATCGACGACGCCGCCTTCTACGCGGACGTCCACAGCGCCGTCCGTCCGACGCGACCGACCGATCCGGTCGTCGAACGCTACTGGTGGCAGCAGCCCGACGACACGTACATCGCACGCCGGTGGGTCGTGCAGCGCGACGGACGTGACATCGGTGTCGCGACATTCGACCATCCGGCGTGGGCGCGGCTTCGCGAACCGCACGGCGGCATCGGCGGCGAGCTCCTGCCGGCCGAACGCGACAGGCCGACGCTGGACGCAGTCCTCGCGGAGATCGAGCGCCGCCTCATCGCGGACGGCGCGAAGCGCATCGCCGTCCGTGCGTACGAGGACGATGAGCTGCGCATCGCGACGATCGAGGGGCGCGGCTTCCACACCGACCGTCTCCATCGGCGCTGGATGCTGGATCTGCAGCAGAACCGCGAACGTATCGCGACCATGGCAGATGAGTCGCGCGCCCGCATGCGCTCCGATGGGATCCGGATGCTTACCTTGGATCAGGACGCAGACCCGGAGAAGTACCGAAGGGTCTGGCGGCTGAACGAGGAAGCCGTGCAGGACGTGCCGACGACGCTGCCGAACGTGGACGAGTCCTTCGAGGACACCATGCGGTGGCTCCGCGCACCGGACATGCACGACGAGCGGTTCTGGATCGCCCGTGAGGGCGACGACATCGTCGGCGTCTCTGTCCTCGCGTACCCGCCGGTGCGCGGAGTGGTTGGCACGGCCTGGACCGCGACGGCCCGCAAGGTGCGTGGCCGCGGTATCGCACGCGCGCTGAAATGCGAGACTTTGATGCAGGCGGTCGCGTTCGGCGTCGATCGCGTCCAGACCGGCAATGACGGCGCCAACGATCCGATCCTCCACATCAACGAGTCGATGGGCTACCGCCCGTGGGTCGCGAGCATCAACTTTCTGAAGACCGAGATTTCCGCGGGCTAACGCTCAGCCTTGCGCGGTGGCTCCGTGTTCCGCTGGGGGTAGGGGATCGGGATGAACTCCACGCCGGGGCGCCGCTGGCTGGTCTGCGGGTAGAGGTCCATGAGGTCGTACACCGAGCGCGGGAGCTCCGTACCGACGGTGAGGCCGAGCTTCGTCAGCGCCTCGACGTCGAGCGGATAGTCGTGCGTCCATTGCCCGTCCGCGAGCGTGCTCGCGATGCGCTCCGCGTCCGCTTCCGTGTGATGCTCCTCCAGGAGCCTACGGACCGTCGCGTGCACCTGACGCAGCGCCTTCTCCGCGAGGTCGCCGAGGATGAGCGTCGTGTCCTCGCGGTTGGGATTGGGTTGTGACAGCGCTTTCATCACCGAGGCCGCGGCGAAAGACGACTGCGCGGTGCCCAGCTGCGGATCGACCGGACCCAGTACGGCGTTCGCGTCCATCACGATCTCGTCGGCGGCCAGCGCGATGAGCGTCCCGCCGGACATTGCGTAGTGCGGGACGAAGACCGTCACTTTTCCCTGGCGCCGTTTGAGGGCGTAGGCGATCTGCTCAGACGCGAGGACGAGCCCACCGGGCGTGTGCAGGAGGAGATCGATGGGCATGTCGGGCGGCGTGAAACGGATCGCGCGCAGCACGTCCTCGGAGTCCTCGATGTCGATGTACCGCGCCACGGGGAAGCCGAGGATGCTCATCGTCTCCTGGCGATGGATCATCGTGATGAGGCGCGAGTGGCGCGTCTGCTCGATCGCCCGGATCGCAGCCTGACGGCGCAGGGCGAGCATCCGTTTCTGCAGCAGTGGGATGAAGAACTGCGCGATGAAGAAGAGAAAGAAGATCGAGTTCAGGTCGAACACGGGCGCAGCATGCTCCAATCGGGCTGGCACGGCGAGTGCGGCAGCGCGGCGCGACGGGAGGTCTGTTCATGCATGAGATCGACGCCGATATGGCGCTCGCTGTCTTACGTGTCATCACCGGACTGGTGCTTGCGGGCCACGGCGCGCAGAAGGCCATCGGCGCCTTCGGCGGCCAGGGTCTCGTGGCGTGGACCGGGGCCGCGGACCGCATGCGGTTTCATCCAGCTCGCTTCTGGGCGTATGCATCGGCGTACGGCGAGCTCCTCGGTGGAGTCGCATTCGCGGTGGGCTTCCTCACGCCCCTCGCAGCCGCGGTGCTTGCGGTCGACATGCTCGTCGCGATCTGGAAAGTTCACTGGGCGAAGGGGTTCTGGGTCACGAAGGGTGGCTATGAGTACGCCCTCGTGATGTTCTGCATCTTCGCGGTCGTCGGTCTCGTTGGCGTGACCGCGTATTCGGTAGACGAGCTCATCGGCCTCGCGCCATACGCGCCCGTGCTGTTCGACGCAGCCTTCGTCGTGGCCGTCATCGCCGCGGTCATCGGCGGACTGCCGGCGGGTGAGCAGCGGCAGACCGGGGCGGGCGGTGTGACGCCGCATTAATCTCAGTGGATGCGCGTCCCTTCGCCGCCGCTGACCCCGCGGGAAGAAGTGGCGGACGTCTGGCATGGCGAGCGTGTCATCGATCCGTACCGTTGGCTCGAGGTCACGGAGAGCGAACCGACGCGTGCGTGGACCGATGCACAGAACGCACGCACCCGCGCGGTGCTCGACGCGCTGCCGCAGCGACGCCATTTTGCGTCGCGGCTCCGCGATCTCCTCGCCGTCGGACTTTTGACCACGCCCCGCCCGATCAACGGCCACGTTTTCCACACGCGGCGCGTCGGCTCGCAGCGCCAGGCGGTCCTCTACGTGCGCGACGCCGTCGACGCCGTGGACCGCGCGCTCGTCGACCCGAACGCGTTCAACGCGGCGGGTCTCGTGACGATCGACTGGTACTTTCCATCGCCCGACGCGCGCTACGTGGCCTACGGACTGTCGCGCGGCGGCGACGAGATGTCCACGCTGCGCGTGATCGAGGTCGCGACCGGTCGCGAGCTACCTGAGCGCATCCCGCACACGCAGCGTTCGACCGTGGCGTGGGCCGGCGACGGTTTCTACTACTCCGCGAACCCGGCTCCGGGAACGGTCCCCGCCGGTGACGAGCACTACTACCGCCGGGTGCGGTTCCATCGGCTTGGCGACGACCCGGCCCGCGACGAGACCGTCTTCGGTGAGGGGCGTCCGAAGGAGGACATCGTCTGGGCGCGCACGTCGCCCAACGGGCGGTGGGTCCTCTTCCACGCCTTCAAGGGATGGACACGGAGCGACCTGTATCTGCTCGATCGTCAGGCGTCGGAGCGCGGTCTGCGTGTCGTCACCGAGGGGGAGCAGGGACTCAGCGAGGGATTCCCACGCGACGATGCGATCTGGCTCCGCACGAATCTCGAGGCGCCGAACTACCGCGTGGCGCGCGTCGATTTTGACGCGCCCGAACGTGCACGCTGGCGCACGATCGTCCCCGAAGGGCGGAATGCGCTCGAGACGTTCCATGTGACGCGGGATCACGTGGCGGTGGTCACGCTCGAGCGAGCGACCTCGCGCGTGGATCTGTGGACCAAAGAGGGCCGCCGCGACCGCGCGATCGCGCTCCCCGGTCTCGGGATGGTCGAGTTCGTGAGCGGCGACCACGCCGGCGATCTCGTCGGCTTCGAGTACCAATCGTTCACCGTGCCACCGATCGCCTTCGTTGTGCGCGCGCGGACCGGCGCGGTGCGCGAGCTCGTTCGTCTCCCGGCGCCCGCCGGATTCGATCCCGACGCGATCGTCGTCGAGCAGACCACCTACGCGTCGAAGGACGGCACCGAGGTGTCGATGTTCCTCGTGCACCGGAAGGACGTGACGCCGAACGGGGCGGTGCCGACCGTCCTCAACGGGTACGGCGGCTTCAACATCTCGCGCACGCCGCAGTACATCGCGGGCGCCGCCGCTTGGGTCGAAGCCGGGGGACTCTTCGCGCTGCCGAACCTGCGTGGCGGCGGCGAATACGGCGAGCGCTGGCACCGTGACGGAATGCTCGAGCGAAAACAGAACGTCTTCGATGACTTCCACGCCGCGGCCGAAGCGCTCGTCGTGCGCGGTTGGACCCGGCCCGAGCGCCTCGGCGTTACCGGCGGGTCGAACGGCGGGCTCCTGACCGGTGCCGCGCTCACACAGCGGCCGGACCTGTTCGGTGCGGTGTACTGCGCCGTACCGCTGCTCGACATGCTCCGCTATCAGAACTTCCTGATCGCGCGACTCTGGATCTCGGAGTACGGCACCGCCGAGGACCCCGAGCAATATCGCTGGCTCCGCGCCTACTCGCCCTACCACCACGTGCGCGAAGGGATCCATTACCCCGCCGCCCTCTTCACCACCGCCGTCGGCGACAGCCGGGTGGACCCGATGCACGCGCGGAAGATGGCCGCGCTGCTCCAGGCGCAATCGGCCGAAGATCCGGATGCGACGGTGCTCCTGCGCGTCGATCACGATGCCGGCCACGGCATCGGCAAGCCGCTCGACAAGCAGGTGGACGATCTCGCAGACCAGTATTCGTTCCTCGCGTGGCGTCTGGGCCTCGATCCGGCGGCCTCGGCTATGCTCGATCGAAGGTGAACATCCTCCGGCGCCTACGCGAGCAGGCCAAGGATTACGACTGCAGCGTCTGCGGCGCCAATCACGCCCGGTCTGAGATCCGCCTCCTCGGCAGGCTCGAGGCGGCCTGGATCGTCCGCGTCACGTGCTCGAGATGCGAGACGTCGATCAAGCTTCTCGTGTACGCCGATCGCGAGCGTGTCGCTCTCGCGCCGCCGAGCGAACGGCAACTGCGCTCCCAGCGGCCTGCGATCTCGCTCGACGACATCCTCGACGCTCATGAGTTCCTCGAGCACTTCGAGGGCGACGCGCGTTCACTATTCACCGTCAAAGGAAAGGCCGTCGGCTCGACCGAGGCCTAGAAAATGGCGAAGAACGCGGTCATTACCGGATGGGGGTTCTACGCGCCTTCGCGCGTGATGACCAACGCGGAGCTCGAGCGCATCGTCGACACGTCCGACGAGTGGATCACGTCACGCACCGGCATCCGCGAGCGGCGGATCGCGTCCGATGGCGAGACGACGTCCTCGATGTCGACGCGCGCGGCCCGCCTCGCGATCGACCGTGCGCGGCTTCGGCCGCAGGACGTTCAGATGATCATCGTCGGCACGTGCTCGCCTGACTACGTGTTCCCGGCCACCGCCTGCATGGTCCAGAACGATCTGGGAGCGACGCGAGCCGGCGCGTTCGACATCGAGGCCGCGTGCACGAGCTTCGTATCCGCGCTTGCCGTCGCGCGCGGCATGGTCGTCTCGGGCGCGATCCAGAACGCGCTCGTGATCGGGGCGGAGACGCTCTCGCGCTTCCTCAACTGGAAGGACCGCACGACGTGCGTGCTGTTCGGCGATGGGGCGGGTGCCGTCGTGCTGGAGGCGAGCAACGCCTCGGTCGGCATCGAGTCGGTCATCCTGCACAGCGACGGCTCGCAGGCCGAGAAGCTCATGATCCCGGCCGGCGGCGCGCGGATCCCGGCGACGCAGGGCACGCTCGACCGCGGCCAGCACCTCATCACGATGCAGGGCGGGGACGTGTTCAAGCTCGCCGTGAAGTCGATGGCCGACGCGGCGGAAGAAGCTCTGGCGGAGGCCGGCCTCGGCCTCGACGACATCGCGCTGATGGTCCCGCACCAGGCGAACATCCGGATCATCGAGCAGGTCGCGAAGCGCCTTCACTTCCCGATGGAGCGCGTTTTCGTGAACATCCAGCGCTACGGGAACACCTCCGCGGCTTCGATCCCGATCGCGATCTGCGAAGCCGAGGCGACCGGGCGGCTTCGCCGCGGTGACAAGGTGCTCCTCGTCGCTTTTGGTGGGGGATTCACCTGGGGTGCGTCCGTGCTGGAATGGTTCGGCGCGCACGATGGGGTGCGACCGCCAGGTGCGCTCGAGCGCGCGCGCGACGCGATCGAAGACGTCGTCGAGCGGGTGCGTCCGGTCTAGCGCTGCCGTCCTGCCGCGGCTCCTGATCCACTCAGCGCTCCTCCACGCCGTTCTTCCTGCGCGTCCTGCACTACATGCGCTCGACCGCGCGCGTGATGTCCGAGCGCGTCGCCGTGTTGCTGCTCGTCATGGGCGCGCCGCCGGTCTCAGCGGTGTGGCGGATCGGATTGGCCTATTGACAGAGTGGTCGAGTGGTGGAGAATGCCCACTGCGTGGTGAGTAGTGGGGAAGGGTGGGGCATCCTCCCCCAAGACAAGAAGGAATATTGGAAGGTTTCTTCGCGGGCGAATTCGCCCACGCACTCGACGAAAAGGGCCGCCTCGCCATCCCGGCGAAGTTCCGCCTGCGCTTCAAAGAAGGAGCGGTCGTGACTCGTTGGGTGAGCGGTGGGGAATGCCTCGCGGTCTTTCCCGAGTCCGAATGGGTCAACCTCAACACCGACATCACCAAGCGCCCCCGCACCGATCCGAAGGCGACACGCTTCCGGCACTTCATCCTTGCAGGAGCACATGAAGCGGATCCGGACGCGCAAGGGCGGCTCACCATCCCCGCGCACCTCCGCGACTACGCCGGGCTCAAAGACCAAGCCGTCGTCATCGGAAACTCCGACCACCTCGAGGTCTGGGAGCCCACGCGCTGGCGGAGCAACCTTGCGCGCGTCCAAAGCGAGATCGCTGACGACCTCGCGGACCTCGGGATCTGATCGTGGAACTCCAGCTGTTGGTGGTGACAGGGATCACTCCGATGGGAGGCTTCATGAGCCGGTTCTCCTGGCCGAAGTACTCACCCAACTTGATCCCCGCGAAGGTGGCAGCTTTCTCGACGGCACGCTGGGAGCGGGTGGCCATGCCGAAGCCATCCTCGAACGCACCGGCCCGAGCGGGCGCCTCATCGGTCTCGATGTCGATCCCGCGGCGCTCGCCGAAGCTCGACGCGTCCTTGGACGCTTCGGCGATCGCGCGATCCTCGTCCGCTCCAACTTCGCGCTTCTCGACGTCGTGGCCTCTGGTCACGGTCTCGCGCCGCTCGACGGGATCCTCCTCGACCTCGGCCTCTCCTCGCTCCAGCTCGCAGACGAGCGGCGAGGCTTCAGCTTTCGCGCGGAAGGCCCACTGGACATGCGCGCCGACCCGGACCTCAGCGTCACGGCGGCCGACATCGTGAACAGCTGGGACGAGCGCGAGCTGCGCCGCGCGTTCGGCGAGCTCGGCGAGGAGACCGAGGCGGGCCGCGTCGCGGCGGCCATCGTTCGCCGCCGCACGCGTGAGCCCTTCCTCGTGGCCGACGACCTCGGCCGCTTCGTCGCGGGCGTGAAGAACCAGCGCCGTCGCGGCATCGATCCGGCGACTCGCGTCTTCCAGGCGCTACGCATCGCCGTGAATCGCGAGCTCGAGAATCTGCAGCAGGGCCTGGGGGCCGCGGTGCGCGTGCTCCGACCCGGCGGGCGCCTCGCTGTCATCTCCTTCCACTCGCTCGAAGACCGGATCACGAAACAGTTCTTCGTCCGTGAATCGCGCGACTGCATTTGTCCTCCCCACCTCCCCACCTGCGTCTGCGGGCATCGCGCGGGTTTGCGTGTCGTTACCCGGCGTCCGCTTCGTGCGGACTCGGCGGAGGTCGCACGCAACCCGCGCGCCCGCAGCGCAGTCCTTCGCATCGCGGAGAAGATCTCCTGATCGCCGCACAGGCGGTCCGGGCGGCGCCGATGCGCCGCCCGTTTCCGGCACGCCCCCGCCGCGGGCACGCGGTGCCACGCCGCCGGCACGCTGCCGGCACCACCTGGGAAGTGCGCACGTTCGTCGTCGTCTCGGCGGCGATCTGCGCGGTCTTCCTTCTCGTCGTCCTCTACCTCAGTCAAGCTACAGCGGTCGCGACGCGCGGCTACGAGACGCAGCGTCTCGAGAGCGTGCGCGACGAGCTGCGCCGGCAGAACGCTCTCCTTGAAGTTGAGAGCGCGCGACTCGATTCCCCCGCGCGCATCGAGGCCGAAGCGAAACGCCTCGGGCTGGTGCGCGCTGCAGCCGTCCCGGTAGTCCAAGCGGAGCCGATCGCCGCCAAGCGCTGACGTCGCGGGAGGCGCTGCTGGGGAGCGAGCGCCTCATCACGGAGGAAGAGTGACGGAAAGGATCTCGCCGACCCGTCTGCGCGCGGCGTTCGCGCTCTTCGCTGTCGCGACGCTGCTGCTTTCGCTGCGAGTCGGATACTGGCAGACGATCGGGCGCAGCGCGTTGCTCGAGGGCGCGACCGACCAGCTGCGCAGCGAGCTTGTCGTCGAAGCGCAGCGTGGCGTCATACGCGACCGGAGCGGCGCGATCCTTGCGACGACCGTCGACCTCCGCTCCCTCTACGCGATCCCGAAACGGATCGCCGATCACGCTGCCACGGCGGCGAAGCTCGCGCCGATCCTCGCGACACCGGCTGCGACGATCCGCGCCGCGCTCGACTCCGGCGCGGAATGGCTCTACCTGAAACGGCGCCTGCCCGAGCCGGTCGCGCGTGCGGTCGAAGCGCTCGCCATCACTGGCCTGGGCTTCGAGCCCGAGCCGAAGCGGCTCTATCCGAACGATGCGCTCGCCGCGCACGTTCTCGGCTTCGTCAACGACGACGGCGTGGGCCAGTACGGTGTCGAGGGCGCGTACGACAAGGTGCTGCGCGGCGTTCCCGGGAGCCTCGTCGTCGAACGCGATCCGAAGGACCGCGAGCTCGCACTTGGACTCCGCACCGCGGTCCCTCCGAAGAACGGCGTGGACCTGATGCTCACCATCGACCTCGTCGTGCAGACCGCGGCCGAGGGCGCGCTCCGCCATGCGATCGAGCGCGAAAAGGCGACGAGCGGATCCATCATCGTGCTCGATCCGCGTGATGGTGCGATTCTGGCCCTCGCATCGGCGCCGACGTTCGATCCGGCACGCGTCGCCTCCGCTGACCCCGAGGCGCTGCGCGACCGTGCGATCTCATGGACGTATGAGCCGGGCTCGACGATGAAAGCCGTGACCATTGCCGCCGGCATCGACACGCACGTGGTCACGCCGACCACGACGTACGACGACAAGGGCTACGCGATCATCGGCGGACGGCGGCTCAACAACGCTCAGGGCAAGGTGTACGGCACGACCACCGTGACACAGATCCTCGAGCGCTCGGCAAATGCCGGCGCGGTCTTCGTGGCCTCGAAGCTCGGACAGGATCCGCTGTACGAGTACCTCCGAGCCTTCGGATTCGGGACTCCGACGGGCATCGATCTCGCGGCCGAAGCCTCGGGTGCCGTACGTCCACTCGCGCAGTGGTATCCGGTCGATGTCGGCACGATCGCGTTCGGTCAGGGCATCGCGGTGACGCCGCTGCAGCTCGCGATGGCCTATTCGGCGATCGCGAACGGCGGCACACTCTATCGGCCCTACGTGGTGGCGGCGACGCGCGATGCGGATGGGGAGCACCGCACCGCGCCCGTCGCCGTCCGCAGTCCGATTACGCCCGACACCGCCGAGACCCTGCGTACGATGCTGGTGTCGACGGTCGATCGGGGCATCGCGCACGGCGCGAGCTTGGCCGGCTACAGCGTCGCCGGAAAGACGGGTACCGCGCAGATCCCGAGCGATGACGGTCGCTACCTCGACGATGCGTACATCTCGTCGTTCGCCGGCTTCGTACCGGCGAGCGATCCGCGCTTCGTCGTGGTCATCGTCCTCGAGCGGCCACAGACGAAGCTGCTCGGCACCATCACGGCGATGGACGCGTTCCACGACCTCGCGACCGATGTGTTGCGGACCGCGCGCGTGCAACCGGACCGGCCCTGATCGCTCGCTACCATTCGCTCGTGTTCACGCTCGAACAATTGCTCACCGCCACCGGTGGGCGCGTGATACAAGGGACGCCGCGCGCTGACGAGAGATTCGTTGGTGGCGCGTTCGATTCCCGGATCGTGCAGCCAGGCGAAGTGTTCTTCGCGCTTCGCGACCAGCGCGATGGGCACGAGTTCGTGGCCGACGCGTTCGCTCGCGGCGCGCGCGCGGCGGTCGTCGAGCGGGCGGTCGACGCGCCGGATAACGCGCTCCTCGTCGAGGTGTCGCAGCCGCTGCACGCGCTGCGCCGTCTGGCCGAGGTCTTGCGTGATGCCCATCCCATCCCTGCCGTGGGCATCACCGGCAATGTCGGAAAGACGACGACAAAGGAGGCTGCCGCTGCGGCGCTTGGCGCGCGCTACCGCGTCCTGCGCACGGCCGCCTCCTTCAACAACGAGATCGGCGTGCCGCTGACCTTCCTCCGCATCGAGCCCACGCACGAGGTCGCCGTGATCGAGCTCGGCTTCTACGTGCCGGGTGAGATCGCCGATCTCTGTCAGCTGGTGCGTCCACGGATCGGGATCATCACCGAGATCCCCGCCATCCCGGTGCACTTCGCGCGGACACCGAGCGTCGAGGCGATCGCTGCCGGTAAGGCGGAGCTGATCGCGTCGTTGCCGAACGACGGCCTTGCGCTGCTCAACGCCGACAGCCCACGCGTTCGTTCGCTCGCGTCACGCACGCGGGCTCGCGTGGTCTTCTTCGGCGAGAGCCAGGACGCGGAGCTTCGCGCGACGGATGTGCGCGCCGAAGGCCTCGTCGGGTTGCGCTTCACCGCGCACTACGAAGGCGAGCGCGTTTCCGTCGCGGTCCCGATCCCGGGCCGCCAGCTTGTCCCCGCGGCGCTCGCGGCGCTCGGGGCCGCCCACGCCCTGGGCGTACCGCTCGCCGAGGCTACCGTCGCGCTGCAAACGCTGGAGCAGCCCGCGCACCGCATGGAGGTGCGCCGGGGCCCGGGCGTCACGGTCATCGACGACAGCTACAACGCGAGCCCCGCCGCGGCCCGGGCCGCGCTCGCCGTCCTCCGGGACGTGAAGGGCCGCCGCATCGCGGTGCTCGGGGACATGCTCGAGCTCGGGTCGTTCTCCGCCGACGCGCATGACGCCCTCGGGAGGGACGCTGCGCGCAGCACCGACATCCTGATCGGTATCGGCGAGCTCGCGCGTACGGCGGTCGACGCGGCACGCGCCGCCGGCCTGGCGGAGGCCTACTGGGCGAGCGAACCGGGTGAGGCCCTCGTCCTGCTGCGACGCGTGCAACAGCCCGGCGACACGATCCTGGTGAAGGGCTCGCATTCGCTCGCGCTGGACCGGCTCGCGGACACCCTCGTGCGCCCGGTCGCGGTCTAGTGGCCTAGGTGGAGATCCTTGCCCTCGGTGTCTTACTGTCGGCATTCCTGCTCGGTCTCGTGCTCGGCGCGCCGTACATACGCGCCCTGCGGCGTTTCCGGATCGGACAGAACATCCGCCCCGAGGGTCCACAGACCCATTACGTCAAGCAGGGCATCCCGACGATGGGCGGCGCGCTGTTCATCGGCGTGACGTGCGCGCTCTGGCTGTTCGTCCTGCTTCTGTTGCCCGAGACCGAGCGCGATGTGTTCATCCCGCAGACGATCGTGCCGATCGGCGCGCTCGTCTTCGTCGGCGTGCTCGGCGCGATCGACGATCTCGTGAACGTCCGCTACGGCTTCGGCATCCGCGGGCGTCACAAGCTCGTCTGGCAGACGATCGTCGGCCTCGTTGGCGCGATCTACATCCAGCGCCACTTCGGCGTCAACGGCGTGTATGTCCCGCTCGTCGGCGAGGTGCAGATCGGTGAGGTCGCGTTCATCGCGCTCGCGCTGTTCACGATCGTCGCGATGTCGAATGGGGTGAACCTCACCGACGGCATGGACGGTCTCGCCGGCGGCACCGCGGTCTTCGCTTTCCTGTCGGTCGCCTTCATCGCCGCCGCGCGCGGTTTCCCGTGGCTGGTCGTGTTCTGCGCCGCTATAACCGGAGCGATCCTGGCGTTCCTTTGGTTCAACGTGCATCCGGCGGAGGTGATCATGGGCGACACCGGCGCGCTCGCGCTCGGCGCGACGCTCGCCACGATCGCGCTGACGACCGGATTCGTCCTCCTGTTGCCGGTGCTGGGCGTGATCTTCGTCGCGGAGACGGTCTCGGTGATGATCCAGGTCGGCGCGTTCAAGCTGCGTGGCAAGCGCGTGTTCCGGATGTCGCCGCTGCACAACCACTTCGAGCTTATCGGCTGGGCCGAGGAGAAGGTCACGATCCGTTTTTGGCTCATCGGCGCGGTCGCGGGGATCGTTGCGGCGATCCTCGCGCACGCGACGCCGAAATGAGCCGCGCCGCGCGCGGCACCGCACGTGCCCCGATGAAGATCTGGCGCGGCACCTGGGTGGAGCGCGACGGGATGCTGTGGTCGCCGCTGCTCGGCGCGCTCGGTCTTGTCGCGGGTTTCACGACGCGTGCGCAGGGCAGCCTGGCCGGCTCGCGCCATCCACTCGAGGAGCAGGCGCGCAATCGGACGGCGGTCGCGCGGACGCTCGGCTTCCCGGGGATCGCGCGCGTCAAGCAGGCGCACGGAAAGGACGTCGTGCGCCTGGACGGCCCCGCGGAACCGTGGCCGACGGCCGACGCGCTCTGGACCGACCGCAGGGGCGTGCTGCTGGCGGTCGCCGCGGCCGACTGCGTGCCGGTCCTCGTCGCTGATCCGGAGGGACCTATCGGCGCCGCCCATGCCGGTTGGCAGGGGACCACTCTGCGCGTCGCGGAAGCGCTCGTCGAGGCGATGGTCGCGGGAGGCGCGGCGCGCGAGCGGCTCGTCGCGTCGCTGGGCCCGGCGATCGGACCATGCTGCTATGCCATCGATATGGAACGCGCGGCTATCGTCAACGAGCGGATCGGCGAGGGCTGCCTGCGGAAGGTGAACGATCGGATCGTGATGGACCTCTGGGCGGCTAACACCGCGCAGCTGCGGTCGGTCGGCGTGACTCGGATCGAGATGTCCGGCGTGTGCACGCTCTCGGGCGGCGCGGACCTCTGGTCGTATCGCGGCCGCGGTCCGGACGGCGTGTACGGCACCCAGCTCGGTTTCATCGGGAGACCGGCGTGACCCTCCTCTTCGATGCGGAGGTCGGCCGCGAGGATTTCCGCGGGCGTCGCGTGACGATCGTCGGCCTGGGCAAGGGTCGCACGGCCTCGGGACTCGCGCGGTTCCTCGTGTCGTGCGGCGCGCGTGTGACGATCACCGACGCGAAGCCGCGCGAACAGCTCGGGGAGGGCATCGGGCGCCTCGGCGACACGCCGGTCAAGCTCGTGCTTGGGCCGTCGAGCGACGATGCGGCGCTCGCCGACCCTGAGTTCGTGTTCGTAATCAACGGCGTGCGTCCGCGGTCGGCGACGATCCTGCGCGCGCTGCAGCGACGGATCCCTGTGCTCACGGAGATCGGGCTGTTCTTCCGGCTGTGCCCGGCGACGATCGTCGGCGTGACCGGCACGAAGGGAAAGACCACCACGACGACCCTGATCGGTCAGATCCTGTCCCGCGCCAAGCGGCGCGTCGTCGTCGGCGGCAACATCGGACGCGCGATCATTCAAGAGCTCGACACGATGACGAAAGACGACATCGTGGTGCTCGAGCTCTCCTCGTTTCAGCTCGAGACGCTCGCGCGCAGCCCGCATGTCGCGGTCGTCACGAACATCGGCGAGGATCACCTGGACCATCACGGCACGCGTGAGAGCTACATCGCGGCCAAGCGCAACATCGTCGCCTGGCAGGGTGCCAACGACATCGCGGTGCTGAACCTCGACGATCCCACCACGATGGCCATACATACCGGCGTGCCCTCGATGGTGCGTGGCTTCTCGCTGAGTCTGCGTCCGCGGCACGGCGGATTCCTCGATGCCGACGGACGTCTGATCCTGACCGACGGCGAGCGGCGCACGCCGATCATCGTCGCGAGCGAGCTGCGCATCCCGGGCCGCCACAACGTCGCGAACGCCCTCGCCGCGGCGATCGTCGGTGAGGTGTTCGACATCCCGCCCGACGTCATCGGAGCGGAGCTGCGCGCGTTCGAAGGCGTGGCCCGGCGTCTCGAGACCGTCGCCGAGAGCGATGGCGTCCTGTGGGTGAACGACTCCGCGTCGACGACGCCGGACGCGACCATCAAGGCCGTCGACGCGTTCGACCGACCGGCCGTCGTCATCCTCGGCGGCGTCGGTAAGGGCGCCGACTTCGGCGAGCTTGCGCGCGTGGTGGTCAAGCGCGCCCGCGCCGCGGTACTCATCGGAACGGCGGCGGACGAGATCGCGGGCGCGCTCGATGCCTCCGGCGCGCCACACGCGGGCCTCACCGTCGAACTCGCGCGCACCCTCGAAGATGCGGTGACCGCGTCGCGCAGGCTCGCGAGGCCGGGCGACGTCGTGCTGCTCTCGCCCGCGTGCGCCTCGTTCGACATGTTCTCGTCGGCAGACGAGCGGGGCGACCGCTTCACCGCGCTGGTCCGATCGTTCACCGAGCCGGTGCGGTTGTGAGACTCCTCCGCATACCGCGCACGACGTCGTACGACCTCGTCCTCGTCGTCGTGGTGCTCGCGCTCACGCTACTCGGGATCACGATGGTGTACAGCGCGAGCGGGATCAAGGCGCTCGACGCGCTCGACGACCCCCGGTATTTCCTGGGGTGGCAGTCGCTCTGGGCCGGGCTCGGACTGGTCGGGATGCTTGCCACGACGCGCATCGACTACCACCGCTACCGCGCGCTCGCGCTTCCCCTGCTGGTCCTCGCAATCGCGTTGCTCGGCGCGGTGCTCCTTCCGGGTGTCGGCACGAGCGTGAACGGCGCCGCGCGCTGGCTTCGGGCGGGCCCGGTCGGGCTGCAGCCCGCCGAGTTCGCGAAGCTTGCCCTCATCCTCTATCTCGCGGCGTGGCTTGGCGCGCGTCGCGATCGGATCACCGCGCCCGGGATCATGCTGGGCATGCTCGTCATCACCACCGTCTTCACCGCGCTCGTCTTCATCGAGCCCGACCTGGGGACGGCGATCGTCGTCGGAGTGGTCGCGCTCGTCATGTATTTCGCGGCCGGAGCGCGGCTGCGGGTGTTCGCCGCGCTCGGATCGCTCGCCGTCGTCGTCACACTCGCCGGTGCGCTCACGAGCGTCTATCGACTGCAGCGGATCACGACCTTCCTCGATCCGTGGAGCGATCCCCGCGACAAGGGCTACCAGGCGATCCAGTCCTTGTATGGTCTCGCGCTCGGCGGTCTGTTCGGCGAGGGGCTCGGCGCCGGCCGCGAAAAGTTCGGGTACCTGCCCTTCCCGTACACCGATTCGATCTTCGCGATCCTCGGCGACGAGCTCGGTCTCGCCGGCACGCTCGCCGTCATCGTCTTATTCCTCGTGCTCGGGTACCGCGGCGTCCGTATCGCGCTGCGCGCACCCGATCCGATGGGCGCGCTCATCGCGACAGGCATCACGACCTGGCTGGTGTTCCAGGCGTGGGTGAACATGGCCGTCGTCGCCAGCCTCGTGCCGATGACGGGCATCACGCTTCCATTCATCTCGTACGGCGGCTCGTCGCTCTGCGTCGGTCTCATCGCGGTCGGTATCCTCCTCAACGTTGGACGACAGGCCGCGCCGGCGCCAGCGAGCGTGCCGCGTGCTCCTCGTCGGAGGCGGGACGGGCGGGCACGTCAGCCCGCTGCTCGCGATCGCCGAGGCGCTGCGCGAGATCGATCCGGAGGTGGGATTCCTCTTCCTCGGTGGTCGTCGCGGACGCGAAGCTGAACTCGTGCCGGCCGCCGGCCTGCCGTTCCACGCGACTCCGATGCCATCGCTGCGAGACCCGGATTCGCGTCTCGCGCTGCTGCGGACCGTCGCGGTCGCGCCGCTCGCCTTTCTCGATGCGCTCGCCTCGATTTGGCGGTTCCGGCCCGGCGTGTGCTGCACCACCGGCGGCGTCGTCGCCATCCCCGTCACGCTCGCGGCGCGCCTGATGCGTGTCCCGGTCTACTTGTGGGACGGTAACGCCCTGCCGGGCCGCGCGACACGTCTTCTCGCGTCCTTCAGCTCGCGCATCGGCGTCAGCTACGAGCAGGCGCGGCGCGTGCTGCCGCGCGGCCGCACGGTGCTGGCGGGGACTCCGATTCGCGCGTCGCTTCTGAAGTGGACGCGAGAGCGCGGTCGCGAGACGTTCGCCGTGCCGGCGGAAGCGATGCTCGTCGTGGTGAGCGGCGGGAGCCAGGGCTCCGAGCGCGTCAACGATGCGCTCTGGTCCGCGCTCGGTCGCATCATCCGGCGCGCTTACGTCCTCCACATCACCGGCGACAAGCACGGAACGCGCGCCGAGGCGCGACGCGCGAACCTGCCCGACGAGACGCGCGATCATTACATCGTTCGTCGGTTCCTCGGCGACGAGATGGGCGGCGCGCTTGCCGCCGCGGACCTTGCGATCGGCCGGGCCGGGGCTTCGTCGATCGCGGAGCCGCTCGCGTTCGGGATCCCGCTGCTGCTGATCCCGTTCGGCGCCGCCATGGAAGGGCACCAGGAGGCCAACGCACGCGCGATGGAGGAGACAGGCGCCGCGATCAGCATGCGCGAGGGCGAGCTCGATGGCGATCGCTTCAGCGCGCAGGTCATCGGGCTCTTACAGAACCCCGATGGCCTGAAGCGGATGGCGAACGCCGCCCGCGCGGCGGGTCGCCCGCAGGCCGCGCGCGACATCGCGCGCGACCTCCTGTCGCTTGGCGGCTGCGGTTGAGGATCCACATCGTCGGCATCGGCGGCGCCGGGATGTCGGCGGTGGGGAAGCTCCTTCTCGCGGACGGACATGAGGTCACCGGCTCGGACAATGGGCGCTGGCCGCTGGCCGATGCGCTCGCGCGCGAAGGAGCGGCGGTGCACGAGCGTTTCGCGGCCGAGCACGTGCCGGGCACGGACATCCTGCTCCGGTCGAGCGCGTACCGGGAGGACAACGTCGAGGTCGCGGAGGCGCTCCGCCTCGGCATCAGGGTGTGGAAGCGTGAGGACGCCTGGCGTTTCCTGGCGAAGGGTAAGCGGGTGATCGCGGTCGCCGGCACGCACGGCAAGTCGACGACGACCGCGCTGGTCTGGTCGGCTCTGCGCGCCGGGAACGTCGATGCCTCGCTGATCTGCGGCGCCGTCCTGCGCGGCCTCCGTTCCAACGCGCACGCCGGGACGAGCGATGTGCTCGTGATCGAGGCCGACGAGTACGACAACACGTTCCATGCGCTTGCGCCGCTGATCGCGGTCGTGACGACGGTCGATCACGACCACGTCGACATGTTCCCCACGCGCGAGTCGTACCGCGACGCGTTCCGCATCTTCGTCCGCGGCATTCAGCCCCGCGGCACCCTGGTGACGTGCATCGACGACGACGGCGCCCGCGATCTCGCGCGTTACACCGCCAGGGAGCTCGGCCGCGACGTCCTCACCTACGGATTCGGCCAACAAGCGAACCTGCCCGTGTCGCGGGTCTCCGACAAGGTCTACGCGCTCGGCGACACGCAGGTCGGCCTGCAGATCCCCGGTCAGCACAACGCTCTCAATGCGGCCGCGGCCGTTCTCGCCGCGCATGCATTCGGCGTGACGAAGAGGGACGCCGCGCTCGGCGTGTCGGAGTTCCCCGGGGTGGAGCGGCGCCTCGAGCCACTCGGTGCCGCCGCGGGTGTAAGGGTCGTCGACGACTACGCGCACATGCCGGCCGAGATCGCCGTCGGCCTCGACGCGTTCCCGAATGCGGTCGTGGTCTTCCAGCCTCACACGCCGAGTCGCCTGGCGAAGTTCTTCGATGATTTCGTCACGGTCCTGCGTCGGGCACGTGCCGTCGTGATCGTCGAGACCTTCTCATCCGCTCGCGAGCGACCCGAGACGACCTCCCGCGCGATGGCGCTCGCCGAGGCCGTTGGCGGACGATACGTGCGCGACGGCGCTGAGGCCGCTCGCGTCGCTGCCGATCTCGCTGGCCCAGGCGATGTCGTGCTCGTGATGGGCGCGGGCGACGTGCGGCCCGTTGGGGAACGCGTGCTCGAGCTGCTCCGGACACCGGTGTGAAGCTGCTCCCGTTCGGAGTCCGCGACGAGCCTATGAACAAACACACCTCGCTCCATATCGGGGGTCCAGCCGATTTCTTCGTGCGTGTCACCACCGAGCGCGATCTCGTTGGTGCGATCGCGGTAGCGCGCGAGCACGAGCTGCCCGTGCTGATGCTCGGCGGTGGGACCAACATGCTCGTCTCGGACCTGGGCGTTCGCGGCGTCGTCCTGCAGAACGACTGGAGCGAGACGTCGGTCGACGGAACGACGATCACCGCGGCGTCCGGCACGCCGCTCGCGTCGGTCGCCGCCGCTGCGGCGCGGAACGGCATCGTCGGGCTCGAGTGGATGGCCACGGTACCCGGCACCGTCGGCGGCGCCGTCCACGGAAATGCCGGCGCATTCGGCAGCGAGACGAAGGACGTGCTCGTTGACGCCGAGCTGATGGACCTCAATGGCGCCACCTGGACGGTCCCCACCGCCGAGCTCGACTACGCGTACCGCAGGTCGATGCTGCAGGGGACGCCGATCGTGGTCATGCGCGCGAGGTTCCGCGGCACGCTGGGCGATCGCGCGAGCGCAGTCAAGCGGATCAAGGAGATCGCCAATGAGCGCATCGCCAAACAGCCGCTCGCGCAGCCGAACACCGGCTCGATCTTCCGCAACCCGCCGGGTGATCACGCTGGGAGACTGATCGAAGCGGCCGGACTGAAGGGCGCCACCGAGGGTGGAGCGATGGTGAGCACGAAGCACGCGAACTTCATCGTGAACGTCGGCGACGCGAGCGCGACGGACGTGAGAGCGCTGATGGAGCTCTGTCAGCGAGAAGTGCGCGAGAAGTTCGACGTCGAGCTGATTCCCGAAGTGGAGCTTGTTGGCGAATGGTGATCCTCCGAGCGCGCGCCGCGGGTCCTGCCCCGGCTCGGGGTTCTCGCTCGCTCGAAACGTATCCCCGCCCGTCCGCCTGCGTCACTTGCGCGTTTGGCGGGGCCCCTCGACTCTCGCTCGCGAGAACGCCACTCGCCGTGTCACCCGCGGCGCGCGTCGCGTCGTGACCCCCTCCTCATCAGGCCCCAAACGAATTCGAGTCGGCATCCTTACAGGCGGCGCATCTGCTGAACGCGACATCTCGCTCGCAACGGGCGCTCAGATCGCCGACAGCTTGCCGAAGGATCGCTTCGAAACCGTGCTCCTGGATCCGCTCGCCTTGATGGCACGCAATCCGTCGCTGAGCGACGAGCAACGCGAACAGGCGCGGTCGCTTCTTCAGAGCGGCGGCCTGCTCAAGCATCCGCGCGCCCTCCCCAAGGGGCTCGAAGCGCACATCGCGAGCGCCGAGAAGGCGATCGTTCCGGCGTCGGCGGCGATGTCGAACAGCGCGGGCCCGGTCGACGTGGTGATCCTCGCGCTCCACGGCACGTGGGGCGAGGACGGGCGGATCCAGGGTCTGCTCGATACGGTCGGCATCCCGTACACGGGGTCGGGCGTGCTCGCCTCGGCCCTCGCGATGGATAAGGTCATGGCCAAGCGTGTCCTCGCGTCGGAAGGTCTCGATGTCCCGCGTGGCGTGGTGGTCGCGTCAGCGTCGGACGACGATCTGGCGGAGGCGCGGGCCGTCGGCCTGCCGGTATTCGTGAAGCCAGTCGCGGGTGGCTCGAGCGTAGGTGCGGCGATCGTCACCCGGGCCGAGCAGCTCGCGCCGGCGATCATCGAGGCACTGAAGTTCGACGAACGCGCCCTCATCGAAGAGCTCGTCGGTGGCACGGAGCTGACGGTCGCCGTCATCGGCAACGACGAGCTGACACCGCTTCCGGTCATCGAGATCGTCACCAGACGCGAATTCTTCGACTACACGGCGAAGTACAGCTCCGGGGAGAGCGAGGAGATCGTGCCCGCGCGCATCGCGGACGACGTCGCGCGACGCGCGCAGGACATTGCCGTCCGCGCGCACCTGGCGCTCGGCTGTCGCGGGATGTCGCGGACCGACCTGATGTTGTCTGGTGACCGAATGGTCGTGCTCGAGGTCAACACCATCCCGGGCATGACCGCGAACAGCCTGCTGCCGAAGGCGGCGCGCGCCGCCGGCATCCAGTTCGGCGATCTCCTCGCGCGCTTCGTCGAGTGGGCCCTCGAGGACGCGCGCCGGCGCGCGCGCTGAGCGCTCGCTCCCGACGTTCCAGCCGCAGCGCCCCCCGCCGCCGGCGGCCGGCGTTCCGCATCAAGGATCCAGCGCGTGCGGGCGCCGCGCTCATCGCGATCGCCTGCGCCGCGGCGCTCCTCGTCGTGGCGCTCGCGGACCTCGCGCATATCGAGGACGTCGTCGTTGTTGGGGCGAGGCACGTGTCGCGCGATGCCGCACGGTCCCAGAGTGGCCTCGACGGTGTGCCGACATTCCTCGCCAGCGCGGCCGATGCCCGCGCGCAGCTGCGGACGCTTCCCGCGGTGCGCGACGCAAGGGTCGAGGTCGTGCTGCCCTCCACGGCGCGGATCACGCTCGTCGAGCGCGAGGCCGTGGGCCGGTGGGTCGCGAGCGACAACGTCGAGTGGTTCTTCGACGGGGGCGGTGTCCTCTTTCCGTCGATCGACCGGACTGGCGCGCCGGACCTGCGGGTATTCGATGAGCGCGCACCGCGCAGCGCCGGCGAGCGCATCGATCCGCCCGCTCTCGTCGACTCCGCGCTCCGTCTTGCCGCGCTGGCGCCAGGCGAGCTGCGCAGCGACGCCAACGATCTGCGCGTCGTGATGACCGCGGGTCCGAACGGTCTGGTGCTCCGCACCGGAGCGAAGTGGGAGGTCCGCTTCGGGACGGCCGATCGCTTCGACGAGAAACTGTCTCTCGCGAGGCGCTTCCTCAGGGACAACCCAACGCGGCGCTTAGACTACGTCGACGTGCGCAGCCCCGATCGCATCGTCTTCAGCCCGAATTAGTCCTTCGTGTGGCTTCCGCTCCTCGGTCTGGTGGCCGGGGTGCTGCTCGGACTCGCACTGCGCTTCAACTTACCGATCGAGTGGGCGCGCTACACGGCGGTCGGCATCCTCGCCGCGCTCGACTCGCTTCTCGGCGCCTTTCGCGCCGAGCTCGAAGGACACTTCGACACGCGCATCTTCCTGTCTGGCTTCTATACCAACGCGCTCCTCGCGGCCGCGCTGACGTTCCTGGGTGACAGGCTGGGTATCGACCTCTATCTCGTTGCTCTGTTCGCGTTCGGCTGGCGCATCTTCCAGAACGTCGCTGTAATCAGGCGCCATTTCCTTTAGTCTCGGACGGGCGGTCGCGCGGATGCAGGCGGGGAGCAGAAGGAGAGTCAAGGAAGGCGGACGCTCCGTGACTGACCAGACCGTGCTCGTCGCGATCGACATCGGTACCACGAAGGTCTGCGTGCTCATCGGTGAGGTGGGCGGCCGCAGCGGTGGCGTTGACGTGATCGGAATCGGGCAGGCACCCTCGGACGGCCTCCGGAAGGGTGTCGTGATCGATATCGACCGCACCGTCCAGTCCGTGGCCGCCGCTGTGGATGCGGCCGAGCGCCTCTCCGGCCTCAAGGTCCGCTCCGCGTTCGTCGGCATCTCCGGCATGCACGTGGGCTCGCAGAACTCCCGCGGGATGATCGCCGTGTCCGGCCGCCAGCACGACGTGACGCGCGAGGACACGGTGCGGGCGATCGAGGCCGCCCGCGCGGTATCGATCCCGAACACACGCGAGATCCTCCATGTGATCCCCCGCGGCTATGTCGTCGACGGCCAGGAGGGCGTGCGGGATCCCATCGGGATGAGCGCCGTCCGCCTGGAGGTCGAGGCGCACATCGTGACGGCGTCCTCCTCGAGCGTCACGAATCTCACGAAATGCGTGCAGAAGGCCGGTGTCGAGATCGACGAGCTCGTCCTGGCGCCCCTTGCCACGGCGGAGGTGGTCCTCACCGACGAGGAACGCGAGCTCGGCGTCGTCCTCTGCGACATCGGAGGCGATACGACGGACGTCGCGGTGTTCCAAGATGGCTCCATCCGCCACTGCGCGACCATCCAGATGGGCGCGCGCAGCGTCACGAGCGACCTGGGCTTGCTTCTCCGCGTCACTCCCGACGTTGCCGAGACGCTCAAGATCAAGCAGGGGACCGCCCTGCCCCTCGAGGTCGACCCGGACGAGGTGATGCAGATCACGTCCATCGGCGAAGAGGTGCCGCGGCCGATCACGCGGCGGCACATGGCGCAGATCATCGAGGCGCGCACAGCCGAGCTGTTCGACCACGTGGCCAGGGAGATCGAGGCGGCGGGAGCCACCAACCGGCTGCAGGCCGGGGTGGTGCTCACCGGCGGCGGTGCGCTGCTCACCGGCATCGCCCGGGCGGCCCGCGACCAGCTCGGAATGGCCGCGCGCGTCATGTCGCCCACCGGACTCGGCGGTCTGACCGATTCCATCGCCGCTCCGCCCTACTCCGCATCATCGGGACTGCTCATTTGGGGTGCCAAGAACTGGTCCGCCGACGAAGACCACGTCGCTGCTCGCTCCCTCGACGGTGTTGGGGGTCGCCTCTCGCGCCTCTTCCGCTCACTCATGCCCTAAGTTGCGCGGCGATCAGCCCCTAACACTCGACCTTGCGCTGCGTTCGGGTATAGAGTTCACGGCAACAACTTAAGAACTTCGTGCAGCGGCCGTCAGGGGAGGGGCAGCGGCATGGAAGTGGTTTGGAGACTGCCCATGCCCCTCCGGAGCGACATAGAAAATTTCGCTCTCATCAAGGTCGTCGGTGTCGGCGGCGGCGGATCGAACGCCGTAAATCGCATGATCCGTGCGGAGCTGATGGGCGTCGAGTTCATCGCGGTGAACACCGACGCTCAGGCGCTGCTCCTTTCGGACGCACCGCACAAGATCCGTATCGGCGACAAGGTCACGAAGGGCCTTGGCGCCGGCGCCGATCCCAGTATTGGTCGCAAAGCCGCCGAAGACGATAGCGAGAAGCTCTACGAGGCACTCAAGGAAGCCGACATGATCTTCGTCACCGCCGGCATGGGTGGCGGAACGGGGACCGGCGGCGCTCCGGTCATCGCCGAGATCGCGAAGGACATCGGCGCGCTCACCGTCGCCGTCGTCACGAAGCCCTTCGGCTTCGAGGGCGCGAAGCGGAAACTCCTCGCGGAGCAGGGGATCAGCGATCTCGTCGACAAGGTCGACACGCTCATCACGATCCCCAACGATCGGCTGCTGCAGGTCGTCGAAAAGCGCACCAGCATGGTCGACGCGTTCCGCATCGTCGACGATGTGTTGCGCCAGGGCGTGCAGGGCATCAGCGATCTCATCACGGTTCCCGGTCTCATCAACCTCGACTTCGCCGACGTGAAGACGATCATGACCAACGCGGGCTCGGCGCTTATG